>Ga0070713_100001424_pt1 | contig 15340 bp, 14 predicted proteins | sample LARL82metaG_FD_65465 | JGI IMG/M metagenome (GOLD analysis project Ga0070713, IMG submission 65465) | Corn, switchgrass and miscanthus rhizosphere microbial communities from Kellogg Biological Station, Michigan, USA - LAR L8-2 metaG | ecosystem: Host-associated > Plants > Roots > Rhizosphere ...
GGCCGCCGTCGGCTTCGCCGTCCCGGAACAGGCGGCTGACCCGCGCCGCCGGGTCCGCCGCGGTCGGCATCGCCGCGCAAGAGGCGGTGCCGGCCGCGGGCCGATCAGGCGGGATGCGGACGAGGCTCGGCCGGGTCGGCGACCGGCCTGCGCAGGGGGCGGGCGGCGGCCGCGGCGAGGAACCCGACCACCGCCGCCCCGCAGGCGACGAGGATCGCGTGCCGCACGGTCACGTGGTCGGCGAGCAGCCCCACCAGCGGCGGGCCGCCGAGGAACGCGGTGTAGCCGATCGAGCCGACCACCGAGACCCTGGCGGCCGACCGGGCGGCCTCGTCGCCGGCCGCGCTCATCCCGAGCGGGAAGCCGAGCGAGGCGCCGAGCCCCCACAGGACGGCGCCGGCCAGCGCCCCCGGGACGCCGGGCGAGAGCACCACCACCAGCACGCCGGCCACCACGAGCAGCGCGGTCGCCCGCAACGTGCCGACCCGGCCGTACCGCTCCACGAACGACCCGCCGACCAGCCGCCCAACGGTCATCGCGGTGACGAACGTGCCGAAGCCGACGGCACCGACGGCCTGCGCCGCGTGGTAGCCGTCCACCAGCGAGAGCGCCAGCCAGTCGTTGGCGATGCCCTCGCAGAGCGCGAACGCCAGCACGAGCAGGCCGATCAGCAGCGTCCGCGGCTCTCGCCAGGCGGCCAGCACCGCGGACCGGTTGGCCGCAGCCGACTCGGCCACGACCGGCGGCAGGAACGCCCGGGCGCCTCCGAGCCCGACCAGCAGGATCGCGACGACGGTGACCGCGAGCTGCCACTCCAGCGAGACGCCGGCCTTCGCGCACCCGGCGCCGACCAGCGCGCCGAGCACGGTGCCGACGCTGAAGCCGGCGTGGAACCGCGGCATGATCGTCCGGCCCAGCCTGCGCTCGACGTCTGCGCCCTCGACGTTCATCGCGACGTCCCAGGTGCTGGTGCCGACGCCGTACGCGAGCATGCCGAGCGCGACCACCGGGACCGCCGCCCCGGCCAGCCCGACCGCCATCACCAGCAGTCCGGCCGACGCCGCCAGCACGCCGGCGACGACCGTGCGGCCGGCCCCGAGCCGGCCGACGACCAGGCCCGACAGTGGCAACGCGGACATCGTGCCGGCGGACACCGCGAGCAGCAGCAGGCCGACGCGCCCGGGAGTGAGCCCGAGCGTGTCCCGGATGGCCGGCACCCGGGCCGCCCAGGAGGCGAAGGCCAGCCCGTTGACCACGAAGATCACGCTGACCGCGACCTTCGCCCGGTGTACCGCCTGAGACACCCCGCACTCCCGATCGAAACGATTCGACGCTCTACTTCACCTCGACCGGGGCTACCCTGTCAAATCGATTCGATCGTGGTGGAGGGAGCGCGATGGCCGACCGCGCGACGCTGAGCACGGTGGCCGCGCGAGCCGGGGTCTCCCCGTCCACGGCGTCGCTGGCCTTCGCCGGCTCTCCCAAGGTCGCCCCGGCCACGCTCGAGCGGGTGCTGCGGGCCGCCGACGAGCTCGGGTACGCCGGACCGGACCCGGTCGCCGCCTCGCTGCGCACCGGCCGCAGCGGCGTCGTCGGCGCCGTCGTGGGCGAGCGCCTGCTCTACGCGTTCCGCGACCCGGTCGCCGTGCAGCTGCTGGACGGGCTGACCGAGGAGCTGGGCAAGCTCGGCGTCGGCCTGCTGCTGCTGGCCGGCGACTCGATGCGGTCCGGACCGACGCCCGCCCAGCTCGGCCGGCTGCCGCTGGACGCGGCGGTGTTCGCCACCTGCGGGCTGGAGGACGACCCGGCATTCCGGCTGCTGCAGGCGCGGCGGGTGCCGCTGGTCGCCGTCGAGGGCCCGGTGTTGCCCGGGGTGCCGCTGGTCGGCATCGAGGACCGGGACGGCACCGCCGTGCTGGCCCGGCACCTGGCCGGGCTCGGGCACCGGGACGTCGCGATGGTCACGATGCCGCTGCGGCTGGACGACCGGCGCGGTCCGGTGGACCGGGCCCGGCTGGCGGCCGGGGTCTACCGGGGCACCCGGGAGCGGCTGCTCGGGCTGCGCTCGGTGTTCCCGGCCGCGCCGGCGATGGAGGCCGCCGCGAACTCGATCGAGGAGGGCGAGCGGGCCGGCCTCGCGCTGCTCGACCGCTCGCCCCGGCCGACCGCGGTGGTCGCGCAGAGCGACCTGCTCGCCGCCGGCGTGCTGCGGTCGGCGGCCACCCTCGGGCTGAGCGTGCCCGAGGACGTGTCCGTGGCCGGGTTCGACGGGGCCGACCTGCCCTGGCTGGAACCGGTCCGGCTCACCACCGTGGTCCAGCCGACCACCGAGAAGGGTCAGGCCGCCGGCCGGGCGGTCGCCGCGATGCTGTCCGGTCAGGTGCCGGAGGACGTCGTGCTGCCGGTACGGCTGCGGGTCGGGACGACGACCGGCGCAGCTCGGTCGGTCACCTAGAGCGCCTCGATCTCGGCCAGGTCCTGGTCCCGGGCGGATGTCCGGACCGCGGCCGCGGAGCCCACACCCGGCCCGCCCGGCCGGGAAGCCGAGGAAGGTGGCTGCCGGCCGGGCGCCGCGGTACTTCATCACCGAGGCCGCCGCCGGCGCCAGCGCGACACGCCGCGACCGTCCGTTGTGGACGGTCCCGGGAATGTCCTGGCCCCGCAGCGGGAAGAGCCCGGGGATGGACGTCGACTGGCTGAGGGCCGAGACCCCGGGTACGGAACACCGCATCCACCTCAACAACGCCGGCGCGGCACTGATGTCCCGCCGCACGCTCGCCGCGATGACCGAGCAGCTCCAGCTCGAGGCCGAGATCGGCGGGTACGAGGCGCTCGACCGGGTCGCCGACCGGGTCGAGGCCACGTACGCGGGGATGGCGAGGCTGCTCGGCGCCCGGCGCGAGGAGATCGCGCTGTTCGACAACTCCACCCACGCCTGGAACGCCGCCTTCTACGCGGTCCCGTTCCGGCCCGGCGACCGCATCCTCACCACCAGGGCCGAGTACGGCAGCAGCGTTCTGGCGTACCTGCAGGTGGCCCGGCGGACCGGGGCCGAGCTGGTGGTGGTGCCCAACGACGAGCACGGCTCGGTCGACGTGGCCGCGCTGGCCGAGCTGGTGGACGAGCGGACGAAGCTGATCGGGCTGACCTGGGTGCCCACGTTCGGCGGGCTGGTCAACCCGGCCGCCGAGGTGGGCCGGATCGCCCGCTCGGCCGGCGCGCTCTACCTGGTCGACGCGACCCAGGCGGTCGGCCAGTTCCCGGTCGACGTGACCGAGGTCGGCGCCGACCTGCTCACCGGCACGGCGCGGAAGTTCCTGCGCGGGCCGCGCGGCACCGGCTTCCTCTACGTCCGCACCGAGGTGCTGGACCGGCTGGACCCGGCCGTGGTCGAGATCGCCGCGGCCACCTGGGACGGCGGGCGCGGGTTCCGCTGGGCCGAGGGCGCGCGGCGGTTCGAGACCTGGGAGCGCAGCGGGGTCAACCTGGCCGGCTTCGGCGCCGCGGTCGACCAGGCCCTCGAGCTGGGGCTGGACGCGATCGGCACCCGCGCGCTCGGGCTCGGCGCCCGGCTGCGCGACCAGCTGGCCGCGCTGCCGAAGGTGGCCACGCACGACCAGGGCACCGACCGGTGCGCGATCGTCACGGCCACCGTCGACGGGATGCCCGCCGAGGAGGCCAGGGCCGCGCTGGCCGCCTCCGGGATCAACACCACCGTGACCGTGCCGGAGGACGACCCGCTGGACACCGAGGACCGCGGGCTGCCGGCACTGCTGCGGCTCTCGCCGCACTACTACAACACCGAGGCCGAGCTCGACCGCGCGGTCGAGGTGATCGCCGGACTCTAGGCGAGCCTGCTCCAGGACGGCCGGCCGCTCTCACGACGCCCGGCCGCTCAGGACGGCCAGCCGGCACCGGCCGCCGGCGCCGGCACCGCGTAGACCCGGCCGCCCTTGGTGTTCTCCACGCCGCCCCACTCGTTCGCGACGACGTAGAGCGTCGAGCCGCCGAGCATGCAGGCGAACGCGCCGCGGTCGAGGGTGACCGTGTCGAGCACGGCGCCGCCGTCGGCGACCCGGACGCAGCAGCGGTTGGGCACGTCCGCGTACCAGACCGCGCCGTCGGTGTCGATGCAGATGCCGTCCGGGACGCCGGTGCCGAGCTCGGCCCAGGCACGCCGGCCGGACAGCGTGCCGTCGGCGGCCACGTCCCAGGCGGTGAGCCGGTTCCCGTACGACTCGGCCAGCACCAGCGTGGCGTTGTCCGCGGTCATCGCCACCCCGTTCGGGAACGCGACGTCCTCGGCCACCCGCACGACCTCCCCCGACGGCCGGACCAGCGCGACCGTCCCCGGCGCGAACGGCGCCCCGTTGCCGAAGTCGAACCCCAGCGCGCCCACGTACGCGTTGCCGCGCCCGTCGACCACGATGTCGTTGAAGAACGACCCGGCCACCGACAGGTCCGCGTACGGCTCCAGGGGGCCGAACGGGGTGCCGACCAGCAGCCGGTCGCGGTCGACGACCAGCCACCGCCCGTCGGGCCGGAAGTCGAAGCAGGCAGCGCCGCGTATGGTCGCGGCGACCTCGGTCCTCCCGTCCGGGCCGACGGCGACGATCGTGCCGGAACCCCAGTCCGAGACGTACAGCCGGCCGTCGTGCCAGCGCGGCGACTCCCCCATGACGATCGCGTCGGTCAGCAGGTCCATGTCTCCTCCTCGGTCCGTCACTGCCGGACTGTCGAGGCCGCGGGCGGTTCCTCGACATCCCCTCAGCGGGACGCGACGAACCGGTGCACGGCCGGGTTGTCCGAGGTGATCCCGGCGACGCCGAGGTCGGCCAGCTCCTCGGCCCGGTAGAGCTTGTCGACGGTCCAGGCGACCACCCGCGGCTGGTGCTGGCGCAGCCGGCCGACCGTGGCCTCGTCGAGGTACGTGTGCCGGACCGCGATCGCGTCCAGCCCGGACGGCAGCAGCCCGTTGAGCGCGCCGACGAACTCCGGCCGGGTCGACACCGACCACCAGGTGCGGTAGCCGGACGCCGCGACGATGGCCAGCGCGCCGGCGTCCTTCCCGCTGACGTACCAGGTCTCGGGCGGGCGGCCGGTCGCGGCCAGCAGGTCGACCAGCGTCGTCGCGTGCAGCACGTCCTCGGTCTTGAGGTCGACCAGCACCGAGCAGCCGGCCGGGATCCGGTCGAGCACCGCGGCCACGTCCTCCTCGGCGCCGATCCGCGAGCGCAGCGTGAACCGCCAGCGGTCGTGCCGCAGCAGCGGCGCCCCGCGCCAGGGTGGGAGGAAGTGCGATACGACCGGGACGCCCGCCATGAACTGCAGGTCGATCTCGAAGACCGAGGCGCCGGAGTCGGCCAGGCGCTGGCAGTCGGCGGTCGTACGGGGTGTCCGGTGGGCGATGGCGAGCACGCGGTCCAGTGTGGATGGCACGATTCTGCCGTGCCGCCCGGACTCCAGCAGATCCTCGACTTGGAGCGGATCGAGGACCTCGTCTTCCGCGGACGCTCCCGCCCGGTCGCCGAGACCAGGGTGTTCGGCGGCGAGGTCGCCGGCCAGGCGCTGATCGCCGCGGCCAGGACCGTGCTGCCGGAGCGGACCGTGCACTCGTTGCACGCGTACTTCCTCCGGCCCGGCGACCCCGGCCGGCCGATCCTCTACCAGGTGGACCCGATCCGGGACGGCCGGTCGTTCACGACCAGGCGGGTGGTCGGCGTCCAGCACGGCGAGCCGATCTTCACGCTGTCCGCGTCGTTCCAGCTGAGCGAGCCGGGCGTGCACCACCAGGTCCCGGAGCTGTCCGTGCCCGGCCCGGACGAGCTACCCAGCGCGGCCGAGCTGGCCGAGCGGGGCGGCGAGCGGTCGATGGCCTGGTTCGCGCACTTCAGCCGGCGGTTCCCGCTGGACCTGCGGTTCCCGGAACAGCCGCCCGGGCTGGGCGCGGTCAGCGGCGAGGCCCGCCCACCCCGTCAGGTGGTCTGGGTCCGCACGACCGAGACGCTGCCCGACGACCCGGCGCTGCACGCCTGCGCGGCCACGTACGTGTCCGACCTCATGCTGCTGGCGACCGCGCTGCTGCCGCACCGGCTGATGTTCGGCGACCCGCGGCTGCAGATGGCCAGCCTCGACCACGCGGTCTGGTTCCATGCCCCGTTCCGGGCCGACGACTGGCTGTGCTACCAGCAGGAGTCGCCCTGGGCCGGCAACGCGAGGGCACTGTGCCGGGGCTGGCTGTTCGACCGGGCCGGCACGCTGGTGGCGACCGTCATGCAGGAGGGACTGATCAGGGTGTGGGACGGGGCCGCCCGGGGCGACGCACCGGCAGAGCCGAGCGAGTCGGGAGGCGAGCGATGACCTTGCGGGAGCAGCGGCGGGCACGCCGGATCGCGATGACCGCCGACGAGATCGACGCGTTCCTCGCCGCGGAGCGGACCTGCCGGGTGGCGACGGCCGGCGCCGACGGCCGGCCGCACGTGGTCCCGCTTTGGTTCGCCTGGGACGGCCGGGCGCTGTGGCTGACCTCGCTCGTCCGCAGCCAGCGCTGGACCGACCTGCTCCGCGACCCGCGGGTGGCGGTCGTCGTCGACACCGGCGACGCGTACGGCGAGCTGCGCGGCGTGGAGATCTCCGGCACCGCGACGCCCGTCGGCGACATCCCGCGCGGCACCGCCGACGTGCCCGAGCTGGCCGAGCCCGAGCGGCTGTTCGCCCGCAAGTACGCCGGGGTGGAGACGTACACGCCGGACGGGCGGCACGCCTGGCTGAAGGTCGTCCCGGAAAAGATCGTCAGCTGGGATTTCCGCAAGATCCCCGGCTCCTGAACGGCGCCCGAGCGGTTACGTTGGCGGCATGAGCACGGTCCTGCCACCCCCGTCCGATCGCGCCCGCGAGCTCTACGACCGCATGCTCGCGTTCATGCGGGAGCGGGTGCTCCCGGCCGAAGCCGACTACCACGCCCACCGGGCGAAGGCCGGCCCGGAGGACCACTCGGTGCCGCCCGTGGTCGAGGAGCTCAAGGCGGAGGCCCGCCGGCGCGAGCTGTGGAACCTGTTCCTGCCCGACGTGTCCGGCCTCACCCAGCTCGAGTACGCGGCCATCGCCGAGCTCTCCGGCTGGAGCCTGGAGATCGCGCCGGAGGCGATCAACTGCGCCGCCCCGGACACCGGCAACATGGAGCTGCTGCACCTGCTCGGCACGCCGGCGCAGAAGCAGCAGTGGCTGGAGCCGCTGCTGGCCGGCACGATCCGGTCCGCGTTCGCGATGACCGAGCCGGACGTCGCCTCCTCGGACGCGACCAACATCACCACCCGGATCGAGCGCGACGGCGACGAGTACGTCATCACCGGCCGGAAGTGGTGGACCTCCGGTGCGCTCGACCCGCGCTGCAAGCTCCTGATCACGATGGGCAAGACCGACCCCGGCGCCCCGACGTACCGGCAGCAGTCGATGGTGCTGGTGCCGATCGACACCCCAGGGGTGACGATCGTGCGGGACCTGACGGTGATGGGCCGGCACGACCAGCACGGCCACGCCGAGGTGCGCTTCGACGGCGTCCGGGTGCCGGCGGCCGACGTGCTGGGCGAGGAGGGCGGCGGGTTCGCCGCGGCCCAGGCCCGGCTCGGCCCCGGCCGGATCCACCACTGCATGCGGGCGCTCGGCGCGGCCGAGCGGGCGCTGGCGATGATGGTCGCCCGGGCCAACTCGCGGGTCGCGTTCGGCGGTCCGCTGGCCGACCAGGGCATGCTGCAACAGCAGGTGGCCGAGTCCCGGCTGGAGATCGACCAGGCCAGGCTGCTGTGCCAGAAGGCCTGCGCGGTGATCGACGAGCAGGGCAACAAGGCGGCCAGGCACCTGGTCGCGATGGCCAAGATCGTCTGCGCCCGGGCCGCGACGAAGGTCGTCGACCGGGCCATCCAGGTGCACGGCGGCGCCGGCATCTCCGACGACACCCCGCTCGCGGCCATGTACGCCTGGCACCGCGCGATGCACCTGTTCGACGGACCGGACGAGGTGCACCTTCGCTCGGTCGCCCGGGCCGAGCTCCGCCGCGAGCCGCTCCTGCCGGCGTGGGAGCACTGATGCCGGTCGACCGGCTGCTGCCCACCGAGGAGGCGTCGGACCTGCTCGACCTCGTCCGCGAGATCGGCGACGCCGAGCTGCTCCCGCGGGCGGCCGGCGACGAGAAGGCCGGCCGCTTCCCCCGGGACGTGTTCGCGACCCTGGGCAAGGCCGGGCTGCTCAGCCTGCCGTTCCCGGAGCGGTACGGCGGCGGCGGCCAGCCGTACGAGGTCTACCTGCAGATGCTGGAGGAGATCGGGGCCCGCTGGGCGTCGGTCGGGGTCGGCGTCTCGGTGCAGGCGCTGACCTGCTTCCCGCTGCTGAACTACGGCACCGAGCAGCAGCGCGAGCGGTGGCTGCCGGAGCTGCTCGGCGGCGACCTGCTGGGGGCGTACTGCCTCTCCGAGCCGGACGCGGGCAGCGACCCGGGCGCGATGCGGACCCGGGCGACCCGCACCGAGGCCGGCTGGCGCATCGACGGGACCAAGGCCTGGGTCACCCACGGCGGCCAGGCGGACTTCTACACCGTGCTCGCCCGCACCGGCGAGGGCTCCCGCGGGATCAGCTGCTTCCTGGTCCCGGCCGGCACGCCGGGGCTCGCGGCGGCCGAGCCGGAGCAGAAGATGGGCCTGACCGCGTCGACGACCGCCTCGATGCGCTTCGACGGCGTCGAGATCGAGGCCGACCGGCTGATCGGCGCCGAGGGCCAGGGGTTGTCGATCGCGCTGGCCGCGCTGGACGCCGGCCGGCTCGGCATCGCCGCGGTCGCGACCGGGCTGGCCCAGGCCGCGCTCGACCACGCGGTCGCGTACGCGAAGGAGCGCCGTACGTTCGGCCAGGCGATCATCGACCACCAGGGCCTCGGCTTCCTGCTCGCCGACATGCAGGCCGGCGTGGTGTCGGCCCGGGCGACGTACCTGGACGCGGCCCGGCGCAAGGACCTCGGCCGGCCGTACGGGACCGAGGCGAGCGTGGCCAAGCTGGTGGCCACCGACATGGCGATGAGGGTCACCACCGACGCCGTCCAGGTCCTCGGCGGGTACGGCTACACCCGCGACTTCCCGGTCGAGCGCTTCATGCGCGAGGCCAAGGTCATGCAGATCTTCGAGGGCACCAACCAGATCCAGCGCCTGGTGATCAGCCGCCGGCTCGCGCGGTGAGTCCCAGTACCGGGGCTAGGGCCCGGTAGCCGGACAGCAGGTCGTCGTCGAGCACCTGTACGGAGACGTGGTCGGCGCCGGCCCGCAGGTGCTCGTCCAGCCGGGCCGCTACCTGCTCGGCGGTGCCGTGCGCGATCACCGCGTCGACCAGCCGGTCGCTGCCGGGGGCGGCGACATCTTCGTCGGTGAACCCGAGCCGGCGCAGGTTGGCGGTGTAGTTGACCATGCCGAGGTACCGCTCGACGGTCTGCCGGCCGAGCGCCCGGCCGCGCCCAGGGTCCGGGTCGAGCACGACCTTGTGCTCCGGCGCGAGCAGCGGCCCGGCACCGATCTCGGCCCGGGCCCGCCGGGTGTGCTCCGGCGGCACCAGGTAGGGGTGCACGCCGGCGGTCCGCTCGGCGCCGAGCCGGAGCACCTTGGGCCCGAGCGCGGCGAGCACGATCCGGCCGGCCGGCACGCCGGCCGCGACCAGCGTGTCGACGAAGCCGGCCAGCGTCTCGTACGGCCGCTGGTACTGGCCGAACGCCTCCCGGTGGCCGGTGCCGACCCCGAGCACGAACCGGTCGCCGTGCCTGCCGGCCACCCGGTGGTACGCCCGGGCCAGCGACTCTGCATCGGTCTGCCAGACGTTGACGATGCCGGTCGCCACGACCAGCGTGCTGGTCGCGTCGAGGGCCCGCTCGGCGCCGGTGAGCTCGGCGTCGGCGGCGCCGAGCCAGAGCGCGCCGTACCCGGCCGACTCGAGCCCGGCGGGGACCTCCGCGGTGATCACCCTGGAGCTCACCCAGGCGCCGTACCGGCCGATCTGCTCGCGAATCTCGGTCATGTCACGGCAACGCGGACCCGCCCGCGATGTTCCGGCGTGGCCGCTGTCACACGGACCGCTCACCCGTCCCGACTATGCTCAGAAGCAACTGTTCGCGCTGCGCTGGAGGCCCTCATGCCCGCTCGCGACGCCGTGATCGTCGATGCCGTCCGCACCCCGGTGGGCAAGAAGAACGGCTCCCTTTCGGGCTGGCACGCCGCCGACCTGTCCGCGCACGTGCTGCGGGCGCTGGTCGAGCGCACCGGCATCGATCCGGCCGTGGTCGACGACGTGGTCTGGGGCTGCGTGCAGCAGGTGGGCCAGCAGAGCTACAACGTTGGCCGGATGGGCGTGCTCGCCGCCGGCTGGCCAGAGTCGGTGCCGGCGGTGACCATCGACCGGCAGTGCGGCTCCTCCCAGCAGTCGGTGCACTTCGCCGCGGCCGGACTGGTCTCCGGCCAGTACGACGTGGCGGTCGCCGGCGGTGTGGAGAACATGAGCGCTGTGCCGCTCGGCGCCTCGTACTCCTCGGGCGAGTTCGGCCTGCCGGCCGGACCGCTGGTCGCCCAGCGCTACGACGGCGCCCGGTTCAACCAGGGCGTCGGCGCCGAGATGATGGCCGAGAAGTGGGGCTTCTCCAGGGCGCAGCTCGACGAGTTCGCCGCCGGCTCGCACGCCAAGCTCGCCGCGGCGATCGACTCCGGCCTGCTGTCCGGACAGATCACGCCGGTGGGCGAGTTCGCGGTCGACGAGGGGCTCCGCCGGGGCACGTCGGTCGAGACGCTGGCCGCGCTCAAGCCGTCGTTCAAGCCGGACGGCACCATCCACGCCGGCAACGCCTCGCAGATCAGCGACGGCGCCGCCGCGCTGCTTCTGACGACCTCGGAGAAGGCGGCCGAGCTCGGGCTGACCCCGATCGCCCGGGTGCACACGGCCGTGCTGGCCGGCGACGACCCGGTGATGATGCTCGGCGCGCCGATCCCGGCGACGGCCAAGGCACTGTCCCGGAGTGGACTGTCCATCCAGGACATCGGGGCGTTCGAGGTCAACGAGGCGTTCGCGCCGGTGCCGCTGGCCTGGCTGGCCGAGACCGGCGCCGACCCGACCCGGCTCAACGTGCACGGCGGAGCCATCGCGATCGGCCACCCGCTCGGCGCGTCCGGCGCTCGGCTGGCCACCGCGCTGATCCACCACCTGCGCGACGACGGCGTGCGCTACGGGCTGCAGACCATGTGCGAGGGCGGCGGCCTGGCCAACGCCACGATCTTCGAACGGCTCTGAGTGCCGCTCCGGTTCGACAGCGAGGCGGTCCTCCCGCCGGTCGGATGCCGAAGACCACCGAGCTGATCGCGGGCCGGCTGCGCGGCCGGATCGGCCAGGGACCGGCCGCCGCCTCCCGTACCGGTCGGTAGGGTGTAGCGGTCGGCTCGAGGAGGTCAGCGTGGACATCACCGGGAGCGTCGCGCTCGTCACCGGCGGGGCCAGCGGGCTCGGGCTCGCCACCGCCCGGCGGCTGGTCAAGTCCGGGGCGAGGGCCGTGCTGGTCGACCTGCCGTCGTCCAAGGGGGACGAGGTCGCGGCGAGCCTGGACGGCGGCGCGGTGTTCGCCGCCGCCGACGTGACCGACGAGGCCGCGGTGCGCTCGGCCCTCGACGCGGCCGGCGAGCTCGGCCCGCTGCGCGTGGTGGTCAACTGCGCCGGCATCGGCACGCCCGGCCGGGTGCTCGGCCGGGACGGCACGGCCTTCCCACTCGACCCGTTCGTCAAGGTCATCCAGGTCAACCTCATCGGCACGTTCAACGTGATCCGGCTGGCGGCCGAGCGGATGGCCGCGACCGAGCCGGTCGGCGAGGAGCGTGGGGTCATCGTCAACACCGCGTCGGTCGCGGCGTACGAGGGGCAGATCGGGCAGGCGGCCTACTCGGCGTCCAAGGGCGGCATCGTCGGCATGACGCTGCCGATCGCCCGGGACCTGGCCCAGCGGCAGATCCGGGTCGTCACGATCGCGCCCGGGCTGTTCGACACGCCGCTGCTGGCCGGGCTGCCGGAGGAGGCGCGCGCCTCGCTCGGTCAGCAGGTGCCGCACCCGAGCCGGCTCGGCGACCCGGACGAGTACGGCGCGCTGGTCGAGCACATCGTCGCCAACCCGATGCTCAACGGCGAGGTGATCCGCCTCGACGGCGCGATCCGGATGGCGCCGCGCTGAGCCCGCGGCTCACGACGGCGGGCGGGTGTCCAGCGGCACCTGGGCCGGGTCGACCAGGTCGAGCCGCTGCAGTTCCGGCCCGAGCACCGCGTGCTCGGTCCAGTCGACCGCGGTGCGGGCCCGGTTTCCCGGCATCGCGCTGAGGTGGTAGCCGCGGGTGACGACCTTGGCCGGGAACCCGCCCAGCGGCACCCCGAGCGGGTCGGCCGCCGCGGAGTATCCGCCGAGGTCGACGACGAACCCGAGGTTGCGGTGCTTGTACGGGCGGGCCTTGCCGTGCCCGAGCGCGGCCGCGATGTTGCGGCCGGCGGTCACCCCCTGCCGCTGCGCGTGCTGCGCGGTCATCGCGGTGATCTGCCCGGGCTCGGTCAGGTCGGGGACGGCGGCCGCGTCCCCGCACGCCCACATCCCCGGCTGGCCCGGGACGCTCAGGTCAGGCTCGACGATCAGCCGGCCCCGGTCGGTGGGCAGCCCGAGGGTCTCCACCAGCGGGTCCGGCCGCACCCCGACGCACCAGATCAGCGACCGGGTCGGCACCATGGTGCCGTCGGAGAGCAGCACGCCGTCGGCGGTGGCCTCCTTGACCGAGGTGCCGGTCATGACCTCGACGCCGCGCTCGGCGAGCGTCCGCGCCGCGGTCTGCGACAGCCGCTCCCGCAGGCCGGGCAGCACCCGGTCGGCGGTGTCCAGCAGCAGCCACCGCGCCATCCGCCCGCGCAGCCGCGGGTGCTTGCGCACCGTGGCCCGGGTGGCGAGCACACCCTGTGCGGCGACCTCGGTGCCCGTGTAGCCGGCACCGACCACGACGAACGTGAGCCGGGCGGTGCGCTCGTCCTCGTCGTCGGCGCCGTCGGCCAGCTCGACCTGGCGGACCAGGTGGTCGCGCAGGTAGACGGCCTCGGGCAGGTTGCGGAAGCCGTGCGCGTACTCGCCGATTCCCGGTATCGGCAGCAGCTTGTTCACGCTGCCGCTGGTGATCAGCAGATGGTCGTAGTCGAGCCGCTGGTCCCGGCCGTCCGGGTCGCGATAGGTCACCGTGCGGGCGGAGTGGTCGATGTCGTGCGCGGTGCCGACGGCGAGCCGCACGTCGGGCAGCGTCGCAGCGAGTGGCACCGCGACCCGCCGCGGGTCGAGGATGCCGCCGGTGACCTCCGGCAGCAGCGGCACGTAGAGGAAGTAGTCGGTCGGATTGACCAGCACGACCTCGGCCGAACCGCGCAGCCGCCGGTACAGCGTCCGGGCGGCGTTGAACCCGGCGAACCCCGCTCCCACCACCACGACCCTCGTCATGCCCCCCGATGGTAGGCCAGCCTAACTCCCCCGCCGAGCGCGAAACCGCGGGCTAGCGGTAGGCCGCCGGGTCGGTCGCGCCGTCCAGCTCGTAGCGCCAGACGTCCGGCCTCGATCCGTCGACGTCGGTGAACCCGTACGTGCGGGCGAGGTCGGCCGAGCTCACCGAGCGCTGGTTCCACCGGCGCCGGTCGGGGTCCGCGGCGAGGGCGGCCACCGCGCGGCCGACGTACCTCGGCGTCTCGGAGACCGCGAAGCCGGGCGGCGCGACCGCCGACCGCCAGTCCTGCTCGGTCGTCCCGTACGCCTCGAGCATCATCTCCGAGCGGAGCCAGCCCGGAGTGATCGCGACCGCGGTGCCGTTGCGCGGCGCCAGCTCGTGGCCCTGCGAGTACGCGAGCCGGTTCACCCCGACCTTGACCAGGTCGTAGAAGACCGAGATCCGGTAGCGCGACGCGTTGTAGTCGGCCGTGCCGTCGCTGACCTCGACCACCAGCCCGCCGTCCGGCCGGTCGAGCAACAGCGGCAGCAGATGGTGCGAGGTGACGAGGTGGGTCTCCAGGCCGAGCCGGAGCATCCGCAGCCCGTCGGCAAGGTCGAGGTCCCAGATCGGGGTGTTCCAGTTGTCCGGGCCGTGCAGGCCCTCCCCGCCCCAGATGTCGTTCACCAGCACGTCGAGATGCCCGAGCTCGGCCCGCACCCGGTCGGCCAGCGCCGCCACCTGGTCAGGGTCGGTGTGGTCGCACGGCACGGGCACGCCGGTGCCACCGAGCGAGTCCACCAGCTCGGCGGTCTCCTCGATCGTCTCCGGCCGGCCGTAGTCCGAGCGGGTCGCGCCGCTTCTCGTGGTCCGGCCCGTGCACACGACGGTCGCGCCGGCCTCGCCCAGCGCCGCGGCGATCCCGCGGCCGGCGCCCCGGGTCGCGCCGGCCACCAGCGCCACCCGCCCGGTCAGTGCCTGTCGATCGGGCTGCCATCCCATGCCGCGACAGCATGCCAGGGCCGAGCACCGGAGCCCGGACGGCCGTCCACCCCACCGGGCGGGGGGAGCCCGGTGGGGTGGTCGGGTACTGCGAGTGGAGCTACTTGCCGGTGCCGGTCATGGCATCCTGCACCGTGGCCGGGACCGTGGTCGCGTTACCGGCCAACACGAGGCTGGCGGAGTACGCCTGCGCCGCAGTCGGGCGGAAGTTGACCGTGATGTTGCAGGTCTTGGCCGGCTGTACGGTCGTGCCGACGCAGCCGGTACCGACGGTGAAGTTCGCCGCGTTGGTACCGGTGATCGTGGCGCTCGAGACCGGAGCCGCAACCGTGCCCACGTTCTTGACCGTGACGGTCAGGGACTTGGTCGTGTTGCGGTTGACGGTTCCGAAGCCGAGCGGGCTGGGCGTCATGGTGAACGACGACCCGGCACCATTGGCCGTCAGCGACACCGTGGTGCTGCCTCCGGTCGCGTTGTGCGGAATCACCAGGCTGCCGACCTGCGAGCCCAGGGCGGTCGGCGCGTACTGGACCGAGATGGAGCAGTTGGCCCCTGGCGCCACTGTGGTGCAGGTGTTAGCGGTGACCGAGTAGGCCGCCGCCCCTGTGCCGGTGATCGTCGGGTTGCCCACCACCAGCGGAGCGTCGCCGATGTTGGTGACCGTCGTCGACAGCGTCGACGGCGTGCCCGCGGTCACCGTGCCGTAGGCCAGCACGCCCGGCGTCACCTGGGCGGCCGGAGCCGCTGCGGCGTCGCCGATGCCGGTGAGCTTCACCAGCGCGGCCGGTCCGCTGGCCGGGGTGATGCTCAGCGTGGCGTTCTTCGTCCCGGCC
>Ga0070713_100001426_pt1 | contig 15333 bp, 13 predicted proteins | sample LARL82metaG_FD_65465 | JGI IMG/M metagenome (GOLD analysis project Ga0070713, IMG submission 65465) | Corn, switchgrass and miscanthus rhizosphere microbial communities from Kellogg Biological Station, Michigan, USA - LAR L8-2 metaG | ecosystem: Host-associated > Plants > Roots > Rhizosphere ...
TCGGCGGCGACGGCCGCCGCGACCTGACGATTGTCGCCGGTGAGCATCAGCACATCGATACCGGCCGCTTTTGCGCGTGCAATCGCCTGCGCCGACGTCGGTCGCACGCGATCGGCCAGCGCAATCGTTCCGACGACCCGGCCGTCGGCTGCGACGCCGACCAGCGTGTTGCCGATGCTGTGCAATGCCCCCGCGGCCGGTGCGGCGATACCCTGCTCGACCAGGAAGCCCAGCGTCCCCGCGATCACGACGGTCTCTCGCCCGGCGACATCGACGGTGCCGCGGGCTCCCTTGCCGGGGACCGACTCGAATGCGCGCAGCGGCAGCGGCACGATGCCGTCGCGCGTCGCCGCATCGCGTATCGCATTGGCGAGCGGATGCGTCGACCCCTGCTCGACGCTGGCAGCGAGCTCGAGCACTTGCGAGCGCGTGGCCCCGTCCAGCGCGATCACGCCGGCGACGACGGGCCTGCCTTCGGTCAACGTGCCGGTCTTGTCGATGACCAGGGCCGACAGCCGTCCTGCCTGTTCGAGCGCGGCGGCGTTGCGGATCAGCACGCCGAGCTGCGCGCCGCGGCCGGTGCCGACGACGATCGCCGTCGGCGTTGCCAGGCCGAGCGCGCACGGACAGGCGATGACCAGCACGGTCACGGCGTTGATCAGCGCGGCGCTCGCGTCGCCGCCGAGCCAGTAGCCGAAGCCCCACGTGGCGAGCGCGATGACGACGACGACCGGCACGAAAACACCGGCGACACGGTCGGCCAGACGCTGGATCGGCGCCTTCGAGCCCTGCGCTTCGGCGACCATACGCACGATGCCGGCGAGCAAGGTGTCGCTGCCGACGCCGGTCGCTTCGCATTCGATCAGGCCCTCCTGGTTCAGCGTGCCGGCGAACACCGTCGATCCGGGGGACTTAGCGACCGCGCGGCTTTCGCCGGTCACCATGCTCTCGTCGACGCTCGACATGCCCTCGCGCACGACCCCGTCGACCGGCATGCGCTCGCCGGCGCGCACGATCAGCCGGTCGCCGACGACGACATCGGCCAGCGGAACCGCCACGGTGGCATCGCCGCGGCGAACGCGAGCCGTCGCAGGCTGCAGGCGCGAAAGGCCCTCGAGCGCCGCCGACATGCCGGACCGGGCGCGCGCTTCCAGCAGTCTTCCGAAGAGCACCAGCGTGATCACCGCGGCGCCGGCTTCGAAATAGACATGACGATGTTCGAGCCCGAGCAGCGTGACCGCGGCGCTCAAGCCCCACGCCATCGTCGTGCCGAGCGCTATCAGCACGTCCATGTTGGCTCCGCCGCCGCGCAGCGCATGCCAGGCGCCGACGTAGAAGCGGCGGCCGATCCAGAATTGCACCGGCGTCGCGAGCGCGAGCTGCAGCCACCGCGGCAGCCACTCGACGTGGGCGCCGGCGCTGCCCAGCCAGTCCCCGGCGGCGAGCATCGGAATCATTTGCGCGAGAAGCGGCAGGGTCAGTGCGGCGGAGATCCAGGTCTCCCGCCGCAGCTCGGCGTAAGCGGCGGCCTTGCGGGCGCGATCGGTCGCGCGTTCGGCCGCCGCGTCGCGGCGGAGAACGGCGTGATAGCCGGCCCGCTCGACCGCGTCCAGCAGGTCCCCGGGTTCGACCGCGGCAGCGAGCGTGGCCGACGCGGTCTCGGTGGCGAAATTGACGCTGGCTTCGACGCCGGGGAGGCGGCGCAGCGCCTTTTCGATCCGCGCCGCGCAGGCGGCGCAGGTCATGCCTTCCAGCCCAAGCTCGACCTTGCGTTGAGCCTGGGGCGCAGCCACGAGTGAGGCGTCCATCGTTGGATGATATACCCTAGGTGGGTATATGTCAATGCGCCGCCGGCGCAGCGGAGCCAGGCGCTAGAACGGAATCCTGCCGATCAGCACGTCGCGGAACATCGCCCAGTCGCCGATGAGGCTGTAGATGGGGTGGGCGAACGTCGCCGGCCGGTTGTGCTCGAAAAAAAAATGTCCGACCCAGGCAAAGCCATAGCCGGCCAGCACCGCGCCCAGAAGCCACCAGGCGTTCAACGTGAACAGCGCCAGCGCGAGAAATGTCAGCACCAGCGCGGAGCCGACGACGTGCAGCCGGCGGCAGGTCCGATCGCGGTGCTCGGACAGATAGAACGGATAGAACTCGCGGAACGAGCGATAAGGCATTCGTCAAACGGACGTCGCGCTGGGTTTGTACTCTACTGCAATAAGCCGACGCCTGTGAAGCAGTGGAAATGCGTCTTCCCAAGGCCAGCCGGCGGGGCGTAGGATTTCAATTCGCGCCGATCACTCGCGCCATGACAATAGCGCGAAGATCAGGGCGTCCTTCACGAGGAATAACGATGACATCGCTCCGCGCTCGCCGTTCATCCGTCGCAGCCGTGCTGCTGCTCATCGGCATCGCGTTCGCAGCCGCCTGTGCCGAGGCAACGACCTATTCGATCACGTCCATTCCGACACGACCCGGCATCACGGTGCCGCTAATGATCACCGACAAGAGCGCCGACACCCCTGCGCCCGTCGGCACGCTGATCCTGTTTACCGGCGGCAATGGCCAGCTCAATCTGCTGACCAACTGGCCGCCGAACAGCGATCAATCGGGACTGATGACCCACGACACCGGCCCGACGTCGAATTTCCTGGTGCGCCAGCGCAATAACTTCGCGGCGGCAGGATTCAACGTCATCCTGGTCGACGTTCCTTCGGATGAGACTGGAGGCTACCCCGCCAATCCGTCGTTCCGGAGGACGACCAAGCATCAGAAGGACATCGCTGCAGTGATCGCCTACGCCCGAGCGACATTCAGTGTTCCGGTATGGCTGATCGGGACGAGCCGCGGGTCGACGTCGGCGGCCAAAGGCGCGCTGATCGCGACTCAGCAGCCGGCGCTGAGCGCTCCCGACGGCTTCGTCCTCACGTCGACCGTCACCGACAGCAGCGATCCCGACAATGTGCTCGACATGCCGCTCAAGGACATCGCGCTGGTCGCGATGATGGTCGCCAACGAGCAGGATGCGTGCTCGATCACGCCGCCGATCGGCGTCAACAAGATAGCGCGCAACCTTCTTTCATCGCCCGACTTTCGCGGCAAATTCGTCACCAACGACACCGACCCTGTCGACCCGACCGACACCTGCGACGCCACCGGCTACCATGGCTTCTCCAACGTCGAAGGGAAGGTGGTGAGCCCCGTGACCGCGTGGATCATCGGTCATCTGCCGACGCCGTAGCGATACGGTCTCATTTTCGTTCGCCAGCGTCTTTGCAACTTCGCGGGCGCAGTCGATGAAAAGCTGCGCGACGGGACTCAGCGTGCGGTTCTTCAGGTGAGGATTCCGTTCGGCTGGTAGGCCATTGGCATTTCAACCGGCAAGACCTTGAGCTCCTGGCGACTGGCGGGAAATCTCAATATGGAAGCGGGGAAAGCCGTGAGAAAGCGCCCCGGTCGCCAAGTTTCAAGACGCGGTTCGGGCTCGTCCGACCTTGACTTGCGCGATTTCTTCCATCGGCAGGATGACGGCGGCGAGATCCTTTTCCCCGTGACCCAGCCCTGCGGCCTCGACGTAGCATTGCTGCGCCACCGCCGGCAACAGCATCCGCACACCGACGGACTTCGCTGTCGCCGTCACGCATTCGAGGTCCTTGATCATCATCGCCAGAGCCGATGCCGGCTCGTAGTTGCCCGGCAGAAAGTGGTTCGGCACGACGCGCTCGAGGGTGTTGCTGCGGGCCGAGCTCGCACGCAGCACTTCGTAGAGCAGCGCAGGCTCGAGTCCGAGCTTGGTTCCCAGCACCATCGCCTCGGCAATGAGCACATGCAGCGTCCCGGTGATCACATTGTTGCAGAGCTTCGCCGACACGCCGCTGCCGATGCCCCCGAGATGGAATATGGTTTTGCCCACCGACTCGAGCACGGGACGAGCGCGGGCAAAGTCTTCTTCGCTGCCGCCGACCATGATGCTGAGGCTGGCTGACGCCGCACCGCCGGGACCGCCGCTGACCGGCGCATCGAGAAAGCCGATCTCATGCCCGGCCAGCACGTTGCCGATGCGGCGCGAGGTCGCCGGATCGATCGTCGCAAAATCGATGCACAACAGACCCGCGCCGCCTGCGGCGATCGCCCCGTCGGCGCCGAGGAAGACCTCGATCGATTGTTCCGGCGAAACGCGACACGAGCAGAAGACATCGACCGAAGACGCGACCTCGCGCGGCGAAGCGGCGGAGCGCGCGCCGTCGCGCACCAGCTGCTCGACCGCTTGGCTCTCGCGGCTGTGGACCACCAGTTCATGTCCGGCACCAAGGAGGTTTCGCGCCATCGGCAATCCCATCCGCCCCAAACCAACAAAGCCGACCCGCATGGACATCCTCCAGTTGTGCGCATTACATGTACGATGAGATGCACTGGGCCGCACCGTCGTCTTCCCGCGAAGGATGGTGAGGGCAGCTCAAGGAGCAGTCTATGCCAGATGCAGCAAGAGTTGCAGTGGTGATCGGCGGAGGCAACGGCATCGGCGAGGCGACGTGCCGCCTGATGTACGAGCGAGGATGGCAGATGGTCGTCGCCGACAAGGATGGACGTGCCGCCGAGCGCGTGGCGAGCGACGTGGATGGCCGAGCGATCGTTCTGGATATCGCCGTTGCCGGCGACGTCGAGCGCGCGGCGGCGAACATCGCGGCGGCGAACGGGCCGGTCGCCGCACTGGTGGTCGCGGCGGCGATGTTTCAGGATGTTCTGCCGCCGGCGCAACTTCCGATGGAGGTGTGGGAACGCACGATGCAGGTCAACCTCACCGGCACGTATGTGGCGAACCGGGCGTTCGGCATGCGAATGGCGGCGGCCGGCGGCGGCAGTATCGTCAACATCGCCTCGATCGCAGCCATCGCCTCGATGCCCGTCCACGCCTACGGAACCAGCAAGGCAGCGGTGGTCGCGCTCACCCGCAACCTCGCCGGCGAGTGGGGTCGCGCCGGCGTCCGCGTCAACGCCGTCTCGCCGGGATCGACGCTGGTGCCGCGGGTCGAGGAGCGCATCCGCTCCGGCCGCTATGCGGCGCACCCCGGCGAATTCACCGCATTGGGGCGCATGGTGCGACCGAACGAAGTCGCCGAGGCGATCGAGTTTCTCGCCTCCGGGCGTGCTTCGGCGATCACCGGCGTCAACCTGGTCGTCGACGCCGGCTGGGACGTGGCCTCGACCTGGGCCCAGTATGGCGGCGTGCCGTCCGCGCCCGGAGGCCCACGTCAGCCGTAGGCATCGAGGAGAACTTTTCGCGTCGCCGCGACTGCGCGCTGCAGGCGTTGCGCGACCGGCACGGTGCGCGCCAGCGTGGCGGTCGGAATCTCCAGCGCGACCGGAATGCCGCGCGGCAGTGCGCGGAGGAGGCCGACGAGATCGATCGCCCCTTCGCCGGGAAACAACCGCTCGCTTACCGCCGCGTGGATCAATGACGCGCGGTCGGGCGTCCAGACGCCGGGCGCGTCGCAGAGCTGCACATAGCGAAACCACGTCCTGGGCAAAGCGGCAAGATCGGAAACCCGGCTGTGCGAGCGGTCGAAATGCAGCGCGTCGACGGCGATGCCGAAATTCGGGCACGCGACGGCGCGCACCATGCGCGCGGCCAGCGCGAGATCGGCGATGCTCATCCATGGGACGAATTCCAGATCCACGCTGAGCCCCGACCGTCCGGCGAGCTCGGCGAGCTCAACGAAGCGGGCGCTTAGTCGTGCCTCGTCCGGATCGTCACCGCTGGCGAGGATGTGTCTCGCGCCGAGCTCTGCGGCCGCGTCGATGAATGGCGTAAAGGCTGTCATGTCGGTCTCGGGGCGCAGCCGCGCGCCGCTCGCGTCCAGGACGTGCAGGCCGGCATCGCGCAAGCAGGCGATGGTCTCGCGCCGCAGCGCTGCGTCCGCCAGCAGCGGCGCGGGATCACGGCCCGGCTGACCGTTGAGCAGCCTCGCGCCGACAAACGCAAACCCGGCGGCGGCTGCCGCCCGCACCATTTGCGGCGGCGAAAGCTCGGGAACCGTGTAGTACGACAGCGACAGGGGAATCGTCCGCGGGTCCGCGGTCATTGCCGCTCGAGTCCCTGTCCTTTGCGCAGCAAGCGCCGGGCATTCACCGCGAAGCGCGGATCGACCGGACCGTGATGGCCTCCTCCCGACTGGTCCCAGCCTGCGAAATTGGTGCCGAAGACCAGCCGATCGGCACCGACGACCTGCTCGAGCAGCGAGAGCACGCGCTCGTCGCTCACATGGGTGTCGAACCACAGGCGCGAGAGCAGTGACTCGAACGCGCCGTCCTTCTTGTGCGCCGCGGTTGCCCAGGGTCGCTTCATCGCCGCCTGCGCGAGCCGCCCGACCATGACGGGGATCGAACCGCCGCCATGGCTGATCCACACGTCGAGCTTCGGATGCCGATCGAGCACGCCGCCGAATATCAGCGTCGCAACGGCGATGGCCTCCTGCGCACCGAAGCCGACGATGATGTCGAGGTCGAAGCGCTTGAGATTCGGATCGCCCGGCGGTCCGTCGATGCCGGCCGGCGCGGGATGGATGAAAAGCGGCACGTCGAGCTCGACCAGCGTCGCGTAGAACGGATCGAGGCTGGGACTGTGCAATGGCTGGCCGAACTCGGTGCCGATCGCCGCGCCCCAGAGTCCGAGCTCGCGGACCGCGCGGATCAGCTCTTCGCGTGCGGCGGCGGGATCCTGCATCGGTAGGGCCGCGAGGCCGCCCAGCTTGTCCGGGTAGGTTCGCACCAGCTCCGCCATGGCGTCGTTGTGGCGCCGGCAGAATGGCAGCGCCTCCCCGAGCTCGATGTGATGAAAATAAGTCAGCGGGCTCGGCGATAGCACCTGAAAGTCGATCTGCGCCTCCTGCATCGACTTCAGGCGCAGCTCCGGATCGGTGAACGGGCTGCCGGTGTGCTTGACGCCGACGAGCTTGTAGTTGCCGACGCGATACCACGGCTTGCCGTTTTCGTCGGTCCCGAATTCCGGGCCGTGCCGGCCGGCGGCGCCGGTGGTCGCCTGCAGGCGCACGTGGGCGTGAACATCGATGACCGCAGCGCGGTCGATTCCGGGCGACCGGCCCGCGATTACGCCGCGGCCGTTCTGGTCAGCGGGCATTGCGTCCCTGCCGGATCACATAGGTGTTCTTTTCCGGCTGGTAGTAATGACGATCGGGCTTATACGAGCCGCTGACGACAGTGACGCCATAGGTTCCGTCGCTGAGCCCGGTGAAGCTGTGGATATCGGCAGGCGGCGCGACGATCGCAAAGTCGCCCGGCTCAAGGACGCGATCGTCGGTGACCCGAAGCTCGGACGTGCCCGGGATCGTTTGATCGTCGACGCGCTCGTAAACGACGTGGCGAATTCGGCCCCGGTAGACCGAGAGGGTTTCCCAGATGCCATGGTCGTGCGCGGGTATCGTCTTGCCGTTGGGGACCTCGAAGATGATTATCGAAAGCTCGCCGTCGAAATAGAGGTATTGTGAGAACGCCACGTTGTTGCCCTCGCGCGGGATGCCGAGCTCGAGAAGGTTCGGTATCGACATCAGGTCACACAGCGACGCCTTGATCGCCGCTCCCAGCTTTTCACCATCCCCGCCGTGTAGCGCAATGGCGGTCACGATCGCCTGGGCGCAATCGCGAACGATCGAGGTCGATGCTGTCGCAGACATGGTCATCTGTCCCGCACGGTAGCAGAAAATTCCGACGATTCGTCGCGGGACGGGCTCCGAGGGTCGATCACGTGCGCACCGGCGGCGGCTTGCGCGGCAGGTGATTCTTCAAGCTGAACGAGATTCCTCCGTCCACCATCATCTGATGCCCGGTGGTGTAGCGGGCCTTGTCGGAGACCAGAAAGGCGACCGCTTCGGCGACGTCCTCGGCGGTCCCGAGCGATCCCACCGGTACGCTGCGGCTTCGGGTGTCGCGCACCTGGGGATCGGCATAGATCGCCGCCCCCATGCCCACATCGATGAACCCGGGAGCCACGGCGTTGACCCGGATGCCGTGCGGACCGAGCACCAGCGCGAAATGCTGCGTCAGCAAAGCGACGCCCGCCTTCGATGCCGGGTAGGCCCCCGCGTCCGGGCTGGGCGCGACCGCGTTGAGCGAAGTGATGTTGACCATTGCGCCGGACCGGCGTGCCATCATGCGACGTCCGACAGCACGCGACATGATGAAAGTTCCGACAAGGTTGACGTCGATGACCTTGCGAAAATCGGCGACGCTATGCTCGAGCAGCGGGCCAAATCGCACGATGCCGGCGTTGTTGACGAGCACGTCGGGGGCGTCGCCGAGCGCATCGAGCATCGCCTCGACCGCGGGCTCGTCGGTCACGTCGGTCGCGTACGCGACGGCATCGGGCAGCGCCCGGGCCCGGGCTTTCGCGCTCTCGATGTCGGTATCGATCACGGCGATACGATAGCCGTCGCGCGCAAGGCGCTGGGCGATCGCCGCCCCGATCCCGTTACCTGCGCCGGTGACGACCGCCGTTTTCATCTGCATCGTCTTGACCTCGCCGTAGTGTAGAGTTAAAGAGTATATTTATCAACGATGTCGCCACGCTGCTCATCGCCAATGCAGTCTGAAACGAAGCTCGGGATCGCATGAAAACCAGCGCCAACGACGGGCCGATGTCACGTGAGGCTTTCAAAGCGCCGCCGGCGCAGGCGCGTCCGGAAGGGATCGCCGCCGCACTCCGCGGCGGCTTCGGCGCCGAAATCAGCAGCATCGATCTGCGCCAACCGGTGTCAGAGTCGCTGCGGGAACAGATTCTCAAAGCGTTCACCGTCCACCATCTGCTGATCTTTCGCCGGCAGCAACTCGGCAAGGACCGCATGGGGGAAATCGCGGCGATTTTTGGCGAAGTCGAAGGCAACGTCTTCCGCAATCCCGATGGATCGACGCTGGAAGCCATTCACCAGATCTCGAACCTCGATGCGGCAGGTAGGCCGGCGGAAAATCCCTATCTCAAGTCCAATTACTTCTGGCACAGCGACAAGGCCTACCTGCCGGTCCCCGCACTGCTGACGATGCTTTACGCCGTCGAATTGCCGCCCTCGGGCGGGGACACGCAGTTCGCCGGCATGATCGACGCCTATGCCGGCCTGAGTGACGAGATCAAGCGCCAGATCTCCACGCTCCGGGCGATCCACAGCCTCGAGTACATGCGCATCAGCACCGATGACCGCCCGTTGACCGCCGCGGAAAGGCAAGCGGCGCCCCCGGTGGTTCATCCTTTGGTCAGGACGCATCCCGAGACGGGAGAAAAGAGCCTTTTTCTCGGCATGTATTGCTCCGGCATCGTCGGCATGGACAGCGCCGCGGGCCGCGCGCTGCTCGATCAACTGCTCGCGCACGCCACCCAAGACAGGTTTGTCTACACGCATCGGTGGAGTCCGGGCGACCTCGTCATCTGGGACAATCGCTGTCTGCTGCACCGCGCGGTAGCCAACTATGACATGGCTGCGAACAGGCGCGTGTTGTTGCGCCTGGTCGTCAAGGGTACGGTTGCTCCCTGATCGAAGAGGCGGCACCTGGATTCGCAGCTCGAATGAACGGCTGCCTAGGGCGCCGTTGTTCAAGCTCCACTTATTGCCGATCCGGCACCGTCCGGCGCGGTGCTTGCAATGACACTGGAGGGCACGTCGATGAGAATCGGTAGATTCATGTTCCTCGCTGCAGGCAGCATGCTCCTGGCGGCGAGTCTGTCCGAGCATGCCGCTGCGCAGACACGAATCGTCATGGCCGGGTCGTCGTCCGGAGGCACGGCGCATCTGTATTTCGCCTCGCTTGCGCCGATGCTCAACAAATACATTCCCGGCATGGAAGCGAGCGCGCGCACCGGCGGCGCGGTGGAGAACATCGCGCTGCTCGAGCGGGGCAGCGTTCAGATCGCCGTTGCCGGCCCCGGTGATGCGCAGGCGGTGCTCGGCAAGGAAGGGCTCGCCAAAACAAGAATACGCACGCTGTTCGCGATGTTCCACATTCCGTTCCATATCGTCGTGCCGAGAGATTCGCCTATTCACTCGTTCGCCGATCTGAAAGGCAAGCGGGTATCGGTCGGCATCCGCGCCGGCGGCGAGGCCAATCTTTTTCTCCGCCTCATCGAGCTCTATGGAATGAAGGAAAGCGACTTCCACCTCGAATTTCTGGGCAAGGGCGAGGGCACGAACGCGTACAAGGATGGCGCCGTGGACGCGCTCACCTTCCTCTGCCCGCTGCCCTGCCCTGTCGTCACCGAGCTCGCGACGCATCCGCGCGGCGTGCGGCTGGTGCCTTTCTCGGACGAAGAAGTCGCCAAGATTCGCGCCAAGTACGAGTGGTACAGCCCCTACACGATCGAGAAGAGCTGGTACACCAATGCGATGAAAGACGAAGCGAAAGATACTCCCACTTTCACCGAGTGGATCTACGTCGCGACGCGCGATGACTTTCCCGAGGAAACCGCATATCAAATCGCCAAAGTCCTCGGCGACAAGCACGACGAGCTGGCTGCCGCGTTCAAGGCTGCCAATTCATCCACCGCGGAGAACACCGCGAAATTTCCGGGCTTCAAACTCCATCCCGGAACCGCTCGGTACCTGCGGGAAAAGGGCCTGATCAAATGACGCGGAGCGCCGCATCGACCTGAACGAGCGCCTGTTGCAAAGCGACGACGCGCCGGCAGGGCGCGCCGGTTTCGAGCGCGGTGTGAGCGCGATCGCCAAGGCGATCGCGCTCGCCATGGCCGCCTTCCAGCTGTTTACCGCGATCACGGTCAATTTCTCGCCGATGGTCCAGCGCAGCGTCCATCTCGGCTTTGCGCTCAGCCTCCTATTCCTTGTCACCCCGACGCGGCCCGGCTCGGGGCGCCGTGACCTGGTCGCCCGATGCGTGGCCGCCTTCGCGAGCATCGTCGTGACGCTCTACGCCGCGATCGAATTCACCAATCCCGGCATCTTCCGGGCGATCGATCCGACGCCCGCCGACATCCTGTTCGGCTCGGTCCTGGTCGTGCTGCTCACCGAAGCTACCCGCCGTACGGCAGGCGCCTCGCTCGCGATTATCGCGATGTGCTTTTTCGCTTATGCATTCATCGGCCCGTGGCTGCCGGGCCTGCTCGGACACCCCGGCTTCAGCTACTCGGAAGTTATCTCCTCGATGTACGTCCGGCTGGAAGGCATCTTCGGCACCGCGCTCGGCGCCAGCGCCACCTATGTGTATGTCTTCATCCTGTTCGGCGCGTTCATGATGCGCATGGGCGGCGGCGATTTTTTCATCAAGCTTGCTCAGGCGCTGGTCGGCACGACGCGCGGCTCGGCGGGCAAGGTGTCGATTTTCGCCAGCGCGCTGTTTGCCACGATCACGGGTACCGGCCCCTCGAACGTCGCCGCCGTGGGCATCGTCACGATCCCGACGATGATCCGCAACGGCTACCTTCCCCGCATGGCGGCAGCGCTCGAAGCGGCGGCGTCGGTCGGCGGGCAGATCACGCCGCCGATCATGGGCGCATCCGCGTTCATCATGGCCGACCTGCTCGGCGTCCCGTATTACGAAATCGCGATGGCCGCTCTGCTGCCGGCCACCTTGTATTTCGCCTCGCTGTTCGTGACCGCGGATCTCGAGGCGGCTCGCCACGGCTTGAAGGGCATGCGGCGCGCCGATCTGCCGTCGCTGCGCACGACGTTGCTCGAAGGCTGGCATTTTCTCGTCCCCGTCGCGGTTCTGATCTATTTCCTTGCGATAGCGCAGGTGTCGCCGGGACGCGCCGGCGCATGGGCAACGGTGTCATTCGTGCCGATCTGGCTGGCGCGCGAGCTCTATGCGCGGCGGCCGATCAATGTGAAGGAGGTGATCGCAGCACTCGACGAATCGTCCCGCTCGGCGGTCATGATCGCGGTCGCCTGCGCAATCGTAGGCATCGTCATGAACGTCACCGACCTGACCGGCCTCGGCCTCAAGTTCACCTCGCTTATCCTCGGCTACTCGAACGGCTCGCTGATCATGCTGCTGGCGCTGACGGCGCTGGCCGCGATTCTGCTCGGCACGGGTCTCCCGACGACCGCGACCTACCTGATCTGCGCCATCCTCGTCGCCCCGGCACTGTCGAAAATGGGCGTGCCGCTGCTGACTGCGCATCTGTTCGTCTTCTATTTTGGCGTGGTGTCGGACCTGACACCGCCGACGGCGGTCTCGTGTTACGTCGCCGGCGCGATCGCGGGAGAGTCGGGCATGCGCGTCGCATTCTCGGCCACGCGGGTCGCCTTGCCCGCGCTGATCGTCCCCTTCATGTTCGTCTATTCACCTGCCCTTCTGCTCAAGGGCTCGTTCCTCGATGTGATCTTAGCCGGTGTTCCGGCGCTGCTCGGACTGCTTTCGATGTCGGTGGCACTGATCGGCTACTGGTTGGGGCCGTTGCGTCTTTGGGAGCGCGCATTGGCGCTCGTGGGCGGCGCCCTGCTGGTGTTTCCGGGGGTGGCGTCGGATGGCGTCGGCATCGTGCTGATGGTAGTCATCGCGATCAGCAGCTCGCGCCGGCGCCGCGCCGGATTGACCGAGGGCCGGAGCCCAAGTCCGCCGTAACATGCCGAAGAACCTGATCCTGACGGGCGGCCACACCCATCGGTTCGACATTGCCGCACCCGCCCTCGCCGCCCTGTTGCACGAACAGGGGATCCAATCCGACGTCACCGAGGACATCGAAGGCGGGCTGGCGACGCTCGCTGAAACCGGCGCCGACCTCCTCACCGTTTACGCGTTGCGATGGAGCATGGCGACCGGCGACAAATACGCGCCGCACCGGCCACGCTGGGCGTTCACGCTGTCTGCGCGCGGACGTCGCGCAATCGAATCCCATCTCGCGCGCGGCGGCGGCTTGCTCGCGCTGCATACGGCTCTCATATGCTTTGACGACTGGCCGGCCTGGAAGGACATCCTCGGGGGTGTCTGGCGCTGGGGGCGTTCCAGTCATCCTCCGTACGGCAATGTCCAGGCCAGGTTCGGCGACACCGACCATCCGATAACGCGAGGCTTGAATGACTTCCATCTCCGCGACGAGGCATACGGAGATCTCGACCTGCACGCCGACGTCCGGCCGCTGATGCAGGCGCGCGCAGCGACGGGTGCTTGGCAGCCGGCGCTGTGGACACGTGAGGCCGGCCCGGGACGCGTTGCCGTCGACACGCTGGGCCACGACGCCGGCGCGCTAGGGCACGCCGTTCACCGGCGCGTCGTCACGCGCGCCGCGCTGTGGGCGCTGGGGCGGCGTGATCCGGAAATCGGACCGATCTGACGTCGTTTCGATTGGACCGGCAGCCGAATAGGCCCCCGCCGCTTCAGCTCTCGCGCTTCAGCTGCGGAAAAAGGATCACGTCGCGTATCGACGGGCTGTCGGTCAGCAGCATCACCAGGCGGTCGACGCCGATGCCCTCGCCCGCCGTCGGCGGCAAACCGTACTCGAGCGCGCGGATGTAGTCGGCGTCGTAATGCATGGCCTCGACGTCGCCGGCTTCCTTGGCTCGCGCCTGCGCGGCGAAGCGCGCGGCCTGGTCCTCCGGATCGTTGAGCTCGGAAAAGCCGTTGGCGATCTCGCGGCCGGTGATGAACAGCTCGAAGCGATCGGTTACCGCCGGGTCCGTTTCGTTGGCGCGCGCCAGCGGCGAGACGTCGGTTGGAAACGCGACGATGAACGTGGGCTGCACCAGCTTGTCTTCGGTCGTCGCCTCGAACATCTTGAGTTGCAGCACGCCGACACTGTCGGTGGGCAGCTGTTCGACACCCAGCTTGGTCAGCGCGGATCTCAGGTATTCGGGCCGGGCAAGGTCGATCGTGGCGTGCTGCGGGAAATATTTGGCGATCGCCTCGACCATCGTCAGGCGGTCGAACGGCCTGCCCAGCTCGATCGACGTATCCTGGTATTCGATCGTCGTCCGCCCGCACACCTTCTGCGCGACCTCGCGCAGCAGCGCCTCGGTCAGGTCCATCAGGTAGCGATAGTCCTGGAACGCCTCGTAGAACTCGAGCATCGTGAACTCGGGATTGTGCCGGGTCGAAATCCCCTCGTTGCGGAAATTGCGGTTGATCTCGAACACCTTCTCCAGCCCGCCGACCACCAGCTTCTTCAAATACAGCTCGGGCGCGATACGAAGGTAGAGATCGGCATCCAGCGCATTGTGGTGCGTGATGAACGGCCGCGCCGCCGCGCCACCCGGGATCGGATGCATCATCGGCGTCTCGACTTCGAGATAGCCGCGGGCGACGAAGAATTCGCGCATCGCCTGCACGATCGCCGAGCGGGCGATGAACACTCGACGCGATTCCGGACTCGTGATCAGGTCGACATAGCGCTGACGGTACTTCTGCTCCTGGTCGGTCAGGCCGTGGAATTTCTCCGGCAGCGGCCGCAGCGCCTTGGCCAGCAGACGCAGCTCGGTAACCTTGACCGTCAATTCGCCGGTCTTGGTCTTGAACAGCGTCCCGCGCGCGCCGACGATATCGCCCAGGTCCCAGTGCTTGAAAGCGTCGTGCGTCTCCGCGCCGAGCGCATCGGTCGTGAGGTAGAGCTGGAGGCGACCGCTCATGTCCTGCAGCGTGGCGAAGCTCGCCTTGCCCATTACCCGCTTGAGCAGCATCCTCCCGGCAACCGCCACCGTGATCGGCTGCTGATCCAGCTCCTCGTGCGTCTTCCCGCCATGCGTCTCATGCAGCTCGCCGGCGAGAGCGTCGCGACCAAAGTCGTTCGGATAGGCGTTGCCGCGCGCCCGCAGCGCATTGAGCTTGCCGCGCCGCTCGGCGACGATCTGGTTTTCGTCGGCCGGGACCGTCGCATCGCTCTTTTCGCTCAAGTCACACCCCCTGCTTCAGGCTCGCCGCGATGAACGGATCGAGATTGCCGTCGAGCACCGCCTGCGTGTTGCCGACTTCGACATTGGTGCGCAGATCCTTGATCCGGGACTGGTCCAGCACGTAACTCCTGATCTGGTGACCCCAGCCGATGTCGGTCTTGGCGTCCTCGAGCTTCTGCTGCTCCGCCTGGCGATTGCGCAGCTCGAGCTCGTACAGGCGCGACTTGAGCATTGCCATCGCCTCGGCGCGGTTGCGATGCTGCGAGCGGTCGTTCTGGCATTGCACGACGATGTTGGTCGGCAGGTGGGTGATGCGCACCGCCGAGTCGGTCTTGTTGATGTGCTGCCCGCCGGCGCCGGAGGCGCGAAAAGTGTCGATGCGTATGTCGGCCGGATTGATCTCGACCTCGATCGTCTCGTCGACTTCCGGGTAGACGAACACGCTGGCGAACGACGTATGGCGGCGCGCGTTCGAATCGAATGGGCTCTTGCGCAC
>Ga0070713_100001430_pt1 | contig 15310 bp, 10 predicted proteins | sample LARL82metaG_FD_65465 | JGI IMG/M metagenome (GOLD analysis project Ga0070713, IMG submission 65465) | Corn, switchgrass and miscanthus rhizosphere microbial communities from Kellogg Biological Station, Michigan, USA - LAR L8-2 metaG | ecosystem: Host-associated > Plants > Roots > Rhizosphere ...
AGCCTTTTTCTACGACCTTATCCGGCCTCAACCATGGATGTTCAACAGCCGGACTGGAACGAGGTCCGTCGCATCGCTGAAGGCGTCCTGGCTCAGGAATCTTCAGAGAATTCATTGCCATTTGAGCGGCCCGATCGAGCGGTTTTAGTCGACTCACCGCGTAAGGTCTTTTTTCACTACTTCCCACCGTTTCCACTTTCGTTCAGCAATCAACCTCGCGGCCGTGACCATTACGACGATCAATACCTCCGGCGCGAAGGCGAAAACAATCGATATGCAAATGTGGGGGGGTATTTGCGCGAGCGCCCAATGGCTGTTGGCCCGTGGCAGAGTCAATATTGGCGACAGATCAACTATGCGATTGAGATTCTCCGCGCGCGCTTGACCGGCGCGGACGGCTACATGGTCGATATTTTACGATTGCGTTCAGACCCCACCTGGGAGCGAATTCGCGACCTTTTCGCAACGTCAGGCGCGATTACGCAGGATTTTCACATTGCGCCCGAACCTGACGCTGCCGCACTAAAGAACATCAATCCAGAAGCGCTCGTCGAGACACTGCTTGATCTCGCTGACAGCCCCGCTGCGTACCGCCTTCGTGATGGCCGGCTGCTGGTCGCACCATTTAATGCAGAGAACTACCCTCCATCTTTCTGGCGCACGGTTGTCGACGAGATGGCACATCGCGGAGCACCAATAGCACTTCTTCCGGTCTTCCTTAGTCCCCTGCGAAACGCCGCCGCGTTCGCGCAATTTTCATACGGTTTATCGTATTGGGGGTCCAAAGATGTAATGGCGGTAGAGGCGGGCAACGACGATAGTATTCGCCGCCAACTTGGCAGTATCTCGCCAATTTTCATGCAACCAATTACACCACAAGACGCTCGGCCAAAATCAGCGGCATTTTCAGAATCCAATAATACGGTCTTGTTCCGCGAACTCTGGATGAAGGCGATCCGGAACAACGTTCCATACGTGCAGGTCATCACCTGGAACGATTACTCAGAGTCGACTGAAATTGCGCCGTCGAGCGGAATACAATTCCTTTTCTACGATCTTGCAACTTACTATATCACCTGGTTCAAGACCGGCCGCGAGCCAAGGATAGTCCGTGATGCGATCTATTATTCGCACCGACGCCAGGTCGTCGCCCCTGGGATGGTCATCCATGCTGGGGACACACCAATGCAGCTTAGGGGCGCGACACCGGTTCATAACCAGATCGAATTGGTGGCGCTCCTCACGCAACCAGCCGTCTTGCAGATCGAAATCGCAGGAAAACGGTTTGATCAACGCTCACAAGCCGGGTTGGCAACCTTGCAGGCTCCCGCAACGCTGGGAAGACCCATATTTCGGATAGTAAGAAACGACCGTGTAGAGCTGGAGAAGATCAGCGACTGGGAAATTGGAGAACGGACCGACGTAGCCGACCCGCTGTATGTTGGTGGGTCAAGTACGAGAAATTTCTGCGCCAACAGTCAATGTTAACTCAATCAAACCTGCGCTTTGACGTTGGGATGAGACTTCAGATGATTAAACTTCCTCGTGTTCAATGGTGGTGGCGCTCCTCAGACTCGACCAGTGCTCCAACACTGATAATCTGATCCGAGCTTGGCTTTGATCTCAGCGGTTATATTTCTAAGCACAAAGCCTTCAACGACGACTGACCCAGCTCCTGCACAATGCTTGATGGCCGTCGCCGTGACGGTTGCGAAATAATCCTTGACCCCCGCTTCGCCGCTAATCCGTTCCCATGTCGCCCAAATCGACTTCGTTTCGGCAAATACCTCGTCATATCGTCTCTGAGCAGCATGGAGCTTCGGTTGCGAAAATCGATCGGGTGCGAACAATTCGTCTGTCGATATCACCGGACTGTTTGTAAATTGCGCCGCAAGAGAGGATTTGCCGATGCCACCGACACCCACGATAAAGAGGACATTGGTCTTGGTCGGCGTGCAATGAAAGACGTATCGCGGCAGAGGGTCCCCTACTTGCGCTACGCTATGTCCCATTTCACGAATGGAATAGTCGCGAAGCCAGACTTGCTTAAGCAGGTCAACTGTCGGGAAAAATCGCTCGTCGATCGAACGTAGAGCGCGGCTGACGGTCTTTCCGCCTTTTCCTGCCGCGAACCCTGTTTCAAGGATCAGCACGCCGGATGGAGTCAAAACGTCACGGATCGTTCTTAAAAGCTGCGCTGGTTCATCGATGTAGTGCAAAGCCGATAACAGCAGTACAAAATTGAATTTTCTGTTTGGAAGCGTTTTCATATCGCCATGCACAAACTCGACGTCGAGGTGCTGGGCTTCAGCTAACTTTCGAGCGTTGGCGAGGAGCTTTTCGTCGTGATCGAGCCCAACCACAATTTCGGCACCGCGACGCTTGGCTTCCAAAGAAAAAAAGCCCTCGTTGCACCCGAGATCCAGCACCGCCATGCCGGTGAGATCGGCCGGAAGCTTGATCCGATCCAGCTTCTCGCTGGAGCGCGATACACCGGGACGATCTGCAAATGATTGGTAGCTTGACATAGGTAACCCACTGGTCAGGTCCGCTGACAAGCGGACAGGTTTGACGTACGTTGCGATATCCGCCTTGCTAGTTAGTTAACTCCCGCACGAGCGAATATTGATCGAGTCTTACTGCAGCATCTGATGCGGCATCCTTATTAAACCGCAGGAACGGCGTATCTCTCCAATTCATTCTTTGGCGCCTGCGGCATTTTCATCTTCCGGCGTTTGCGCGACTGGGGTTTCACGTCCTGAGGCACGATTTCGATATCCCGTTTCTGCTGTATCTCGCGCCATACTTTCTGGTGAGCCTCGAGCATCTCCATCTCGGTCCATGGCTGCTCAATCGCGCGATTGACCTCGAGCCACTGCTGATCATTACCGGCGAGTGACGCTAAGAGATCCGCGAGCGCTCGGCTGTCACGCACGGGAAAGGTAAAACCGTTGACGTTGGGTTGTACGCGCTCCTTAAGTCCGGCGATCGCGGCGGCAACAACCGGACGGCCAAACATCCAAGCTTCCGACACGACGAGACCGAAGATTTCCCACCAAGTCGACGGCACTAGGACCCAGTCGACTACCCGCATCCGCTCGGCGAGTTGGTCGCGAGAATATGGGCCACGTTCCCGAATTTCGATACGACCGCCCTGAATTTTCTTCAGATCATCCACCTGCCGCATGATTTTCTCAAGATAACCCTTTGAGGCGTAATGTTTGTTACCGCCATTGATCTCGATCACCAGACCGCATTCGGGTATGCGTTGCTCCTGCCCTAGAATTAGCAACGCTTCGAGTATGAGATCGACGCCCTTGTTGTCGATGAGCTGGCCAAAAAATCCAAAACGGTTGACTGCGGGCGAATGCTGCGTCCGATCGAAATCGGCGCCGAGATTGATTTGTCCATTGGGGATAACAACGCATTTCTCCGGTGCGAGCCCCCATTCTACATACCGATCGGCAATGAACTCCGAAGGGAAGATGAAAAGATTGCATTCCTCCAGAGCGGCTTTCAGCCGTGCCGCGCGCAGAGTGACAAATTCAGGACGAAGTTCTGGAAAACATTTGTTGCAGGAAATCGACGAGGCCGAATGGCAAAGTTCGCGTGTATTCCTCTTGACCATTTGACCGTCAGCCATGCAGATCGCCATCATTTCATGAAAGGTCAGGCAAATCACTGCATCGGGTGCAGCCAAGCGGGCGGCGCGAAACGATTCGACGCCAACCCGGTGATAGTGATGGAAGTGCACGACCTCGGGTGAGAGCCGCTCTATAAGGTCACGCAAAAAGTCAACGCTCCGCCAGTCGCCGACAGATAGATGCAAAAAGTCATAGTTTTGCGGGAAATAGAAATACTCGCGTTCGGCACCCTGAACCGGAACGATCGGTGCGCCGGGCTTGCCATAAATGGCTTCATGATTCTGTTCGAGTGCGGCGATGAAATAGGCGTCATCCCCATTCTGCAGGCTGGCCTGGAACAGCTCATAGGCGACCTGCTGCGCGCCTCCTGGCGCTACTGCCGGATGAAGATAGCTGACGTATACAATTCGCATAATTTCCTCTGCCGGTAGGGCTAGGCGACCAAAGCTGCAGGCTTGGTCAACTGGGGCAAATGTCGATCGAAACAGTCCCCGTGCTGAGAACTAAAGAAGTATCGGTTGACGATGGAAGCGCCGCGAAATTCTTCTCCGCGGGCCTTTGAACCCTGCCCCTCGAGATGCACCAACCGGATGTGCGGTTGTAGCGCGACGACACCTACGGAATGCCACCATCGAAGAGACAGGTCCGCGTCCTCGTAATGGCCATAGATATAGCGCGTTGAGAGCCCGCCGAGCTTCTCGAACTGTGGTCGCTCAAACGCCATTACCGCACCAGTGATCGCCGGGACATCCTTTGGGCCAGTCCACTTATCAGCATTGAACGGAACACCTTTGTCGTAATGCTCGACGCGCAACAGTCTTGTCGCCGGTGCTGCCGCACTGCCGTCACCGAAGTTGTTGAGAGAATTACGGCGGACAAACGTATCAGCCGTCACGTACATGCCTGAGTGCATCAGATTGTGTTCATCGTAGAAAAGGAGTCCTCCCCACAGCGTCGAGCCGAGATCGCCTTCGCTAAGGACCCTTTGCAACAGCGAAGCGTGACTTGGCAGCGGATACACGTCGGGATTGATGATGAATATCCTGTCGCTGGAAGCATGCTCGATCGCTATGTTATTGGCCGCACCAAATCCGGCATTATCGCCAAGAACGATCACCGTGATCATCACGTCGTAAAGTTCTGACATCTGCTTGGCGAGGCATAAGACCTCATTCGCGTCTTCCGGCGAATTACAGACGTAAATCCACTCACCAAAGTCGAGTTTCGCCGCGCGAAACAGCAACGGCTGCAATTTCACCGGTTCCGTGGATCCAAACAGCACTGTAACGAAGGTATGCGTCACTGGGCGCGGTCGAAACCGCTCAATATACGGGTTGGCGAGCGCTTGATTGACGTTGAGCTGAAAGAGTTCGATGAGCGAGCTCCCCGCCGGGCCGGAAAGGAAACTGGCCAGTGCGCTTTCTTTGCCAGCATGGGCCTCACTGGTCGCAACGATTTGCAGGAGCGTATCCATCAGCCGCTTATCGGAAACGACCTCAGGTGTAATTTTGCACTGGAAACTGCCGGCCGTCGCACTAACTTGAAACATTAACGACTGCTTCAATATCGAGCGGGACGGTGCTCGCCCGAACGCAAGGAAGCCATAGTCGTAGGCGCCTGGCTTGACCGCTTGCTCAACGTCGGCCCGCGCGTTCCGAAAAATATTTCGGCTCGACAATTCGATGTTGAAGTCATTGCCGAGCAGTCGAAATTGTGATGACGCGTAACCTTCGTCTGCAAGCCAACCGAGAAGCAGACAGTAACCGGATTCGGAGACAATAAACCGTTCAACCGAACATGCTAGCGTCAAGGGTTCGCGGCGGATCAGCTGATACCGATTTTCGTCGATGCCGAAGCGGATAAAATGATCGATTGCGTCGTCGGCCGCTCCTGATCTGATGGCTTCCGCCGCGATCGGGTTGGCTTCAAGATAACGCCGGTCATCAAACTTCGGAATAGAGACCGGTAGTGAAGACACGTTACGCATGACTGCCTCTGGGCTGAACTAACGTGGCGGTGCAGGAACGGCCAGTTGACGATAGCCGCGTTTGAGAAAGTGCCTGAGCATCTCGTCCTTATCGCCATCACCGGCGTCGACTGACGGCACATAGCGAGGTGCATACCATTGAGGATGCAGGCCGGGATCATGCGGCAAGCGCCCTTCCTGATATCCAAACTTGATGAAGTGATCCAATGCGCTGGTCACCTTGCCCTCCATCATGGCCTGAGCAATATCGGGGTAAGTGCTGACGTACCAATCGGCATCGACGACCGGCTGATGCCCGAAACGACCCTCGAAATAACCTACCGACCGGAAATGCGCCCAGCCCGAGGGGAAAAGGTTTTGTTTAATGGCCTCTTCAATGTCCGGATAAGTTGAAAGGTACCAATCCTCATCGAAGCCCCAGCACAGAATATAAAGATCGAGCAACCGCGCCAAAATTTCACGCGGCACCGACACTTCGTCACCCACCAGTTTCAAGCGCTCCGGTAGATCGCCAAAGGCCACGCTGACGTGCGGGATCGTCATCATCGCAGCACGTCCTTTTCAAACTCGCGAAGCGCATTTTGTGCGGCGACCAGCCCTCGCTCGGCGGCCTTTTGAAACCAAGAACGCGCCTTGTTTCGGTCGGGCTCACAACCCTGACCTTTGGCAAGCAAGACGGCGAGATTGTATTGCGCAAGCGGATACCCGAGTTGCGCGGATAGCTCATACCAGGCGATAGCGCTTGAAATATCTTTTGGAACGCCCTGTCCGGTACAAAACATGACTCCGAGCTGAAATTGTGAAGGTGCATAATCATTGTGCGCCGCCTTCTCGATCCAGCTCGATGCTGCTGCAAGATCTGCGGGGACGTCGGTCCCGTTTAGATAAGCCATCCCTAGAATATGCTGCGCTTCAGGGCTCCCTCCTTCGGCGGCTTTTGTGTACCAACGGATGGCCTCGCCTCTGTCTGACTTCTGAGCATCATCACCGTATTTGCCAAAATAAACGTGGCCCAGTTGAAGAGCGGCGCCGGCATGACCGCCATCAGCCGCCTGCTTCAGCAATTCTTCTGCGCGGGACAAATCGCGGATCACTCCCTCGCCTTGCAGATACAGCGTGGCCAGCGCCATCTTTGCTTCGCGGTCACCGGTCGCAGCCGCCTTCTCGAGAAGGTCGGCCGCGAGGCTTTGATCGCGAGGGCCATCTTTTTCGCCGGAGGACAACAGCTTTCCGAGTTGAACCTGCGAGGCGGTGATGCCACTCGCGGCAGCTTTTTTGTACCATTTGATTGCTTGTGCCGCGTTCCGTTCGACGCCGGTCCCGTTTCCATAGCAAGCTGCAATGTTGTGCGCCGCTGTCGCATGACCTTGTTCTGCGGCACGCAAGAACCATTTAGCCGACTCTCGCATATTGGTAGGGACACCAGCGCCGGTGGCATAAAGGCGACCAATGATAAATTGTGATTCTACATCGCCAAGTTCGGCCGCACGCTGATACCAATTCGCGGCCTCCCGGAGATCAGGCTCGATACCTTTGCCGCGGGTATAAAGTTCAGCAAGGCTGATGATGGCCGGTAGATAGCCATGTTTTGCGGCAGCCCGAAGGTACGTTTCGGCCTTATCAATATTCTCAGGCAATCCGTCGCCGGTCAGGTGCATGACCGCAGCTTGATACAAGCCGCGCACTTCACCCTGTTCTGCTGCCTGAACAAATAGCCGAGCGGCCTGTTCCCGATTAGTCGGCCTGCCGCGGCCGGTCAGACAGCATGTGGCAAGCGCAACGCGCCCTCTAGCGTCGCCATTGTTGGCGGCCTTTTCATACCAGTCAGCGCCGGTTTGAGAATCGACGGCAACGCCGAGGCCCTGGTAGTAAATGTCCCCCAATCCAAATTGGGCGGATGCTTTACCTCTATCTGCGGCCAATAAATACCACTCTCGCGCACATTCGTAATCTTGTGCGATTCCGATTCCGCGCCGATACATGTCGCCCAATGTGGCCTGGGCCTCAACCATTCCCGAGCTTGCGGCTGCCCGCATCCAGCGGACAGCGGCCTCAAGATTTTGCTCGACCACGATGCCATTCGGAAACAGGGCATTTAAGGTTCGTCGCGCTGCCTCACCGTCTCTCTGCGATGCTGACTCGTACCATTGACTTGCGCTGCTTGGTCCGGGCTTTGCACCATCGATATAGATCGTACCGAGCCGATACTGAGCTTCGACATGGCCTTTATCGGCCGCTCGCTCATACCAGATAACTGCGTCCGGTATGCTTCGGACGACACCTTCTCCGCGCGCGTAGAGCTGTCCTATGCGGAACTGCGCTTCCGAATTGTCAGCTGCAGCAGCCTTCTTCCAGGCTGATAGAGCCTTTACGTATTGGCCCTTTTCATATTCGACGATACCGCACTGAAACCATTGCGACGGGGTATCATCATCCGAAGATTCAACTTTGCTTCGTGTTGCCCGCAGTCGCTCAAGGAAATTCGGTAGTGCCAACTTCATGCCGCCGCTAACTTTTGCGCGCACTGGTGGCCTCGTTTCGACTGGAGATGTCAGCAAAGACTGCCTCGTGCGTCGCACAATTTCTGATGTTGCCGTCATTTGCCCAGCCCGCAGTCTCGCCATTTCTTTGCAGAGGCCTCTCTCAAGGCTCTCGCATTGCCTCGCCAAATCCACGCAAAAAGCCACCAAGCAAATACATGGCAACCGACCGCCTTCCGACGTTTACGTCGGCCTGGAGCGTCATGCCTGGAATAAGCCTGAACTTTGCCGGCACATCCACGAAATGCATTGCATCGACGCCGCAACGCGCCTTGTAGTAAGCATCGATCGGCTGGCTGTTATCGTCGGTAGTAAATGCGTTGTCGCTAATCCACCGTATCGAGCCTTCTGCCGTTCCATGCTCCATGTGATTGAATGCCTCAATCTTGAGGACGCAACGATCGCCGGGCCGGATAAATCCCACGTCGCGAGACGCGATGCGAATTTCAGCCTCCACCGGAGCGTCCACCGGCATCAACGTGAAAAGGGTGTCGCCCTCTTTCAAAACAGATCCGATAGACAATTTGGCAACGGTCAGCACCACTGAGGGCTCGCTGGCCGTCAGCCTCACCAAATCGTGGTGCCTCAAAGCCTTTTCCAGCGATGCTTGCGCAGTATCAAGATTGTTGCGTGCTGTAACGAGGTCCTGGCTCAATTGCGCGGAGGTTTGTTGAACAAATGCCTCGCGGTCCGCTGTCAACGATGCCAAGGTATGTTGAGCTTCTAAAAGGCTATTATGATCCAACTCAAGCGTGCGCAGCAGCTCCAGGCGCTGATCCTGCGATGTGAGCAAATTTAACTGCGAGCCGGTACCGTGCTCGGCCAAAGTCGTCCGCATATCTTCGATTTGTTTTGCAATTTGTTCGCGCTGCTGATATCGCGACGCATCTGCCTGGTATTTGGCAATCGTCGTCTGCGTCTGGCTTATCTTCGCATCGAAGCTTCGGAGTTGCGCTTTATATTGCGCAACCTGTTGGTTATAGAATTCCTTTTGCACGGCTGCCGACTTGATCGCGTCGGGATCGTTCTCTTGCGGAAGCGAGAATGGATGGTCATTCAGTTGCGCTTCATCGCGCGCTATCTGCGCGCGCAAGCCCGCGACCTGCTGTCTTAGCTGCTTGACGTCCGCAGCGGCAAAAGTGGGATCGAGCGTCGCCAGGACCTGGCCCGCGGTAACTTCATCGCCCTCGTGGACATTGATGCTCTTTATGATTGATGGATCGAGCGATTGAAAAACGTTGACCCGCTCAGTAGAGACCAGCTTCCCACCAACGCTTGTTACGACGCGGTCGATTTTGGTCAGGCAAATAATCGCTATCAGGCTCGCAAAGAGACCGGCGAGCGCAAATACAGTAGATCGCGCCCACTGCGGCTGGGGCGCGTCAGTAACGGCGTCTGCTTCCGATTGAAACTGCCGGATGACACCAATCGCTGATGAGCTAGGAGACACGGGCGGGAGTCCTGAATGGGGGCTTGGCCTGACGATTGAGCATTGCGGTTACATGACTGGTTTGCTGGTGCCAAAGCGCGGAGTAAATGTCGCACCGAGCCAGCAACTCTTCATGGCGGCCGATGTCTTGGATTGCACCGCGTTCGAGCACAAGTATCGCGTCTGCCGACACCAAAGATGACAATCGATGCGAAATGATTATCAGGGTTCGGCCCTGAGCAATGCGCGCTATATTCGCGTTCACTATTGCTTCGCTGTCGGCGTCAAGAGCGCTTGTCGCCTCGTCAAGGATCAGAATCCGAGGATCGACGATCAGCGCGCGGGCAATCGCGAGACGCTGCCTTTGGCCACCTGACAGATTTGGCGAACCTTCATAGATATAAGTCTCATAGCCTCGCGGGAGTCGCTCGATAAATTCCTCTGCGCCGGCCAATCTGGCCGCTCGAACGACTTCGTCAAAGGTCGCATCAATTTTGCCGGCGGTGATATTTTCGCGAATCGTTCCGCTAAACAGAAAATTTTCCTGCAGCACAACGCCAAGACTGCGGCGCAGATGATCGACATCATATTCGCGCACGTCGATGCCATCGATCTTGACCAGGCCTTCGTAGTTAGAATGAAGCCGCTGCAGCAGCCGCGTGATGGTGGTTTTTCCCGAGCCGCTTCGACCCATGATGCCTAAGGTTGTTCCTTTCGGCACCTCGAACGAAACGTCCTGCAAAGCCGGAGCCGGCGCCCCGGCATATCTGAAAATTACGTTCGAGAATTGTACGTGCCCATCGATTGGTGCGCGCACGCCGTGGCCCGAGCGCCCCTCTTCTGCCGGTTGGTTGACCAAATTTGCGACAACTGCGACTGCAATGCGCGCATCATCATACTGGTTGATGAGCCGGGCCATCTGCAATAAAGGACCAGATACGCGCTGAGACAACATCAGGAATGCAAACAGCGCACCGATATAGACCGGATCGTTGGTCGACAGCGCGAGATAAACGCCCACGGCATAGGAACCGCTGACGGCGAATCGCTCGAGCGGCCTGACGCAGGCTTGGATAAAGTTTCCGGTCATCCCCGCTGCGAAACGCAATTTCGCCACGCGAGCAGTCAACACGTCCCAAAGGTGGCGCTGTCGTGCATCCAAGGCGAGCGATTTGACCGTGCGGATGCCATGAATCGTTTGCACGAGGAGCGCGCCCCTCGCCGATTCCGCCGCCTCAACAGCCATCGATTTGCGGCGGTAGACCGGCAGCATCGCAACAATCCAGGCCGCCATTAATCCGCAAGCCGCCAATACAATCAGCGTCATGAGGGGGCTGAAGAAAAACATCACCGGCAGAAAGACCAACAAAGTCGTGGAATCCAGAACAGTCCCGAAAAGCTGGCCCATCAGGAATGTCCTGATTTTCCACATTTCTTGCATGTCATGGGTGATCGTGCCGGTTTGTGTGCGTTCGAAAAAATCGATCGGGAGATTCAAGACTTTATCGAACATGTAAGTCGCGAGCTTGACGTCAAGTCGCGTCGTCAAATGGACGACGAGGAACTGGCGCACATAGGCAAATATTGCTTCGAAAATCACCAGCACTGCCATGGAAAGGCAGACAACAAAAAACGTATTGTAAGCTTTGAAGTAAATCACCTTGTCTGACAGCAGTCGCCAAAAGATGATTGGGGTCAAAGCTAACAAGCTCAGAACGACAGCGCAGATGGCAATATCGCGAACCACCCATCGCTCACGAAAAATCAACGCCGTGACAAGCCCAATGCTGAAAGGCTGACTCTCGTCGGAGATCTCGTAATTGCGCTTAACAAGAATAACATCGCCGCTCCATGCGTCCTCGAAGCGCACCCGATCGATAACGAGTGCCGCGTCATCGGCTGCATTAGGATCCTGCAGAACCACACGCGTATCATCCGCTCCACCGGCAAGGCGGAGCAGCACCATGCTTGAACCATTCTTGAGCGTGACGATTGCGGGAAGTGCCTTTTTCAGATGACTCAAACCGTCCCAGGTCAGATGGGTGACTTTGGCTTTCAGGCCTGCCGACTGTGCACATTTCAGTAGCTGAGCGACCGTAATTTCCTTTCCGGTCAGCACGTTGTCATGGATGAGCTGGGGCACAGAAAGCTGCATGCCGCGATGGCGCGCGACGATCACCAAACAGGCCAAACTCGACCGGTCGCCCGATCGAGTTGGTTCGGATATGGTGAGATCATCACCATTGACCTTCGCTGTCATACTCATCGCCAACCTAGAAAATCGATCTCGGCGCCGCGGCCCGTGAATGGTGCGCCAATGCTGTTAAAATTGGGCATTTAAGATGTCGACAATTTAAGTGAGACCTCATCGCGGGACTCCCAGCTCAAGACGGCATCAAGTTGATGAGGGCTACCGGTTCTCGGCGCATCAGGTCTCGCGAAGCAATTGAAGCGTTTGGTGCGAGAGCCACTTCAGGCAGAAAAGGACGCCCCGAAAGCTGCGGGGCGTCCTCCAACATTTGCCAGTCCTCTGGCTTAGGTCTTCAGATGAACGTCGGTGCCATCCGAGAATTTCAGCTCTTCAACACCAGTGATCGTCGTCGTTGCGCCAGTTTGATCACTGAACGTGACAGTTGTGACGCCGTGGTGAGTATCGATGTGAGCGTTGGCGAAGGTGTCATCGAACAGAACCTTGTCATGACCACTGCCGCCACTGATGGTGTCAGTTCCCTTGAACCAACCATCTTTACCAACCTCGAACGTGTCGTTACCGGTACCGCCTATGAGCAACTGGTCGTGGCCGGTGCCGGCGATCAGCAGATCGTTGCCGCCGCCGCCGTTAAGCGTATCCATGTTCCCGCTGCCACCAACCAGGGTGTCACTGCCGCCGCCACTTGACCAACCGGCTTCATGGCCATGGCCGTGACCGTGATCGTCGTGATCGTGGCCGTGCCCATGGTCATCCGAGTCGTGATCGCCATCTGGGTTGGCACTGCCGCCGTCGCCGAGAAGAAGCTGATGGCCTCCATCGCCCGCCGTCAGGGAGTCGTTGCCATAGCCTCCGATAAGGGTGTCGAAGCTGCTGCCATTCCCATCCAGCACATCGTTGCCAGCGCCGCCGTCGAGCAACGTTCCATCGCCGTTGTTGCCCGCGGTTAGCGTGTCAGCGCCGTTGCCACCGTAGATGCTATCGGATCCCTGACCGCCCACTACCGAGTCGTCACCCCGCCCGGTCATGACGACGTCGTTTCCGGTGCTAGCACTCATGTCGACCGTATCATTCCCGGGGCCGGTTCCGACAAACACGTCGCTGCCACCCGTTACGGTCAGAGTCGCATCCGCAGTATCGACGATCACTTTCAGGTTGGGATAGGCGTCAGTGTCCACGGAAGCAGGTGTAGAACCTACGAGCAGAACCTGTGTGGCCGCATCGCCCGGGCTGGTCTCGACATGGACAGTACTGCGCCCATGCAGCAGCCCGTCATCGGTAAGATAGTCGATAATGGATTTTCTGACTGAAGGATCGGTACCCTCAAATGCCAGCAGGCCATCCAATCTAGATCGATTTAGGTCGTAAAGTGCCATGGCCGATCACTCCGAAATTAAAAATTGACGTGACGCATTTGTGACGCGACGGTATTTGCGGACCTACCGTGACGTCAAAGCAAACGCGACATGACACTAAAAATCTGACTTCCCGCTTCGGGCGGAATTAAAATGAGTCTTGCGCTAATTTGTACTCAATTTTGATAAACCGAAGTCCAGCACGGCTGAACCTCATGAAATTCTTCACATAAAAAAAACGCGAGCGGCAATTTACGTGATCTCGCAGCAACTGTTCCTCTGTCCGCTCCATCCGATTCTAGTTACAAATTTAATATCTTCTGTGGTTCAGACCATTCAGCGTGCGAAGCGTTGCTCGAAATTTTTTCAGAAAACCTGCTGCACGTTTCGATTTTTGGCCTCAGACGGCAAATCTGCAAAGAAGTCTTATAGGTATTTTAAAGATAACTGATGAGGGTTTGTTGACGGTCGACGAGGATACTCACAAGTGACCGGCTAATCATCTTACGCGACGGGATAGAGCATGCAGCGCGACAAACAGCAGCAACAAACAGTTGCTATCAATCGTGGGCTCTTCCTTGTTCGATATGCCACCGCCGAAGACGAGCAGAATCCACCAAAAATTCTGTTGGCACCCGATCCCGATTCAACCGACGACATAAATTTCCTTTTGCATCCTGATCACAAAGAAGCGGTGCTTTGGCAGCCCGATACTTGTCTGGTGATAAGGGCAACCGCGGCTGGAAAACTCTCTGTCCACGTTATCCCCACACGAAACGGCGGGTCGGCCGCCGCGACGGTGAGGATTGAACCGCTAAACCAGGGCAAGGCTGCGCCCCTGCAGTTCCCAAGAAAAAAACAGGCCAACACGCCGTACGACCTCGGTGATTTCAGCATTCTCGGACACGTCACCGGGATCGGAGATGTTACTGTGAATGCCAACGAGTGGATTGCCGGCCCTTCGGCGCCATCGCGCATCGAGGGCATATCGCTGGAATGGCCCGGGAAACCTTCAAATCTGGGCATCCATTACATGGTCAAGACTGCCAAGCCGCAGACAACCACGGGCCGTAAAATGGGTCTGGGATCATTTGCCGGAACGCGCGGCAAAGCGATGCCGATCATTGGCCTGACGCTCGAGCTGTCCGGCCCAGAATCCGCAAACTTTCAATTTGCGGGGGAGGCTATTTTTCTTGGATCACCAGTCGCCCGAATGACCGGCAAACGTGTCGTCGTGTCCGGGCCGACCGGCCGAGAACCGCTGGTTGGCCTACGACTGGGCGTGGAAAAAGTAACCGTCTCTGCTCGTGCCGCGAAAAGCGTTCCACCAAACAAGCCCCGGCAGCCGGAGAGCCGTGTTCGCGTATTCCGCAGCCGACCGAAGCAAATCCAATCCGCGACCATCTAGTGGCCTTCGCTCGCAAGGTCGAACAAGGCGCTAAGCCGCCTGCGAAAAAGCACTTTTGTCGGGACCGAAGCGATTTAACGAGAGCTACTGACGATGGCCGTTAAACGCACGATTTTCGATCAGCCCCATCATCAGTCGCTTGAGCTTCTTGCCACCCAAGCCCTGGCCGATGGAAATATATCAAGGGCTTTCAAATTCGCCGATCGTCGCTGCCGCATTCTACCCCTACCCGAACCTCACTGCTATGTCTTGCGGAGCGAAGCATTATTCCGGATGGGCGCCCGTGAAATTGCAATTTCCGATCTTGCAAAGGCTCTGGAGATTGCGCCTGACGATCTTGGGGCCAATCGCCGAATGCTTGCGTGGGCGCGAGGTCAACAACAAAAGCATGCGGCTCGCACGCTTATCGGCCGAGAACGCAATTTTGATGTTCTGCGCAAAGCCATCCAGATTTTGATGGAAGACGGGCAACGAAACTTTGCCAACGTCATCGTTACCGAGGAAACAATCGAAGGATGGGCGCTCTGGCAAGAAAACTCCCCCCTCACGATCTCGATCTCAAATGAAACTCACCCAGAAAGCGAAATCTGCGAGCCTGACTCTCGCCATCCCCTCGGCGATTGCGGCCACGCGGCGAGCTTCCGCATTCGACGGTTGAAATCGGCTACCCCCCAGATAATCGAGTTATCAATTTCTGGGAAAGCGTTTCATTCCATTCGAGCGGCTGGCAATGAAACC
>Ga0070713_100001432_pt1 | contig 15307 bp, 19 predicted proteins | sample LARL82metaG_FD_65465 | JGI IMG/M metagenome (GOLD analysis project Ga0070713, IMG submission 65465) | Corn, switchgrass and miscanthus rhizosphere microbial communities from Kellogg Biological Station, Michigan, USA - LAR L8-2 metaG | ecosystem: Host-associated > Plants > Roots > Rhizosphere ...
AATACCTCGGTCTGCCTGCAATTTGCCGATCGGTCCGATGTCGAATCGAACAAGGTCCGTCAGAAAGCGATCGCCAAGCTGCTCGAGACGCAGGACGCCGCCTATGACATCGGTGCCTACCGCGACGCGCCGCCGGGGCTTCGGATCTGGTGCGGAGCAACGGTCGACACGGCCGATATCGAAACGCTCGGGCCATGGCTCGACTGGGCCTGGGAGATGACGGCATGAGCGAGCCAGTCAAAGTCCTTATCGCCGACAAGATGGACTCTCGCGCCGCGGCCATCTTCCGCGAGCGCGGTATCACGGTCGACGAGAAGCCGGGCCTGACGCCCGACGAATTGAACGCGATCATCGGCAACTATGACGGCCTTGCAGTGCGCAGCTCGACCAAAGTCAATGCCGCGGCAATGGATGCCGCACTGCCCCGCCTGAAGGTGATCGGCCGGGCAGGCATCGGTGTCGACACGATCGACGTGCCAGCAGCATCGGCGCGAGGGATCGTGGTCATGAACACGCCCTTCGGCAATTCGATCACGACGGCCGAGCACGCGATCGCGATGCTGTTCGCGCTCGCTCGCGAGATTCCCCAGGCGGACCAGTCCACCCAGTCCGGCAAGTGGGAGAAGAACCGCTTCATGGGAGTCGAGCTCGCAGGGAAGACGCTCGGTCTCATCGGCTGCGGCAATATCGGCTCGATCGTCGCCGACCGCGCGCACGGGCTGAAGATGAAGGTCGTTGCTTACGACCCGTTCCTGTCGCCCGAGCGGGCAATGGAGCTGGGCGTCGACAAGGCAGAGCTCGACGAGCTCCTCCATCGTGCCGATTTCATCACGCTGCATACGCCGCTTACCGACCAGACTCGCGGAATCCTCAGCCGGGAAGCACTCGCGAAGACCAAGAAGGGCGTGCGCATCGTAAATTGCGCGCGCGGCGGACTGATCGACGAGGAAGCTCTCAAGGACGCGCTGGAGAGCGGCCAAGTCGCCGGCGCAGCTCTCGACGTCTTCGCGCAAGAGCCCGCCAAGGAGAACTCGCTGTTCGGAACGCCGGGCCTCATCTGCACACCCCACCTTGGTGCCTCGACGACGGAGGCGCAGGTCAATGTGGCCATCCAGATCGCTGAGCAAATGAGCGATTACCTGCTGCTCGGCGGGATCACCAATGCGGTCAACGTACCTTCACTCTCGGCCGAGGAAGCGCCCCGGCTGAAGCCCTACATGGGCCTTGCAGAGAAGCTTGGTCGGTTGGTCGGCCAGATCGCCGGTACCGAGATTCGCTCGATCGACATCGAGGTCGAAGGCGCCGCGGCCGAGCTCAACATCAAGCCTATCACCGGCGCCGTCCTTGCGGGACTCATGTGCACCTGGTCGGATACGGTGAACATGGTCAACGCGCCCTACCTCGCGAAAGAACGTGGAATAGCCGTCCGCGAAATCCGCAACGAGGGCGAGGGCGATTACCACACGCTCGTTGCGGTCACGGTCGGCACCGATCACGGGCCCAAGCGCGTCGAGGGGACCCTTTTCGCCAATCGAGCGCCGCGGCTAGTGAATATCTTCGGCGTACCCATCGAGGCCGAGCTTGCCGGCCAGATGATCTATATCGTCAATACTGACGCACCGGGCTTCATCGGCGCGCTCGGCACACGTCTCGGCGAGAACAGGATCAACATCGCGACCTTCGGTCTCGGCCGCCGCAAGCAGGCAGGCGAAGCGGTTGCCTTGGTATCGGTGGATGATCCGATCACGACGGAGGTTGCGCGCGAGCTCCACGAGCTCCCGGGTGTTCGGGAGGTCGTACCGCTGAGCTTCTAGTCTAGACAACAAGAAGAGGCGCCTCCTCCGGGTTTGGAAGGAGGCGCCCTTTTGTGCCGGCCGACTGCGTGCGCAGGGTCGCGCTCAATTACTATTGCGAGTTGCTGGTCGCCGCTCCGTTGCGGATGGCGTTGGCCTTTTCCTTGCCCTCGTTCTTGATTGCGCCGGCCGTATTCTCGCCGGCCGCCTTGACCTCGGACGCCGCGTTCTCGCCGTTGGCTTCGATCGCTTGACCAAGGTTCGAGGTTGTCGCCTCGACATTCTCGGCGGCGTTCCCGTAGTTGGATTCAACATTCTCGGCCGCCTGCTCGGTCGGGCTCTTGTTGCACGCGGCGAGGGCGCCGACGCCAAATGCGATTGCCAAAAGGGTGGTGGTCTTCATGGGCTGCTTTCCCCTGTGTGTTTGCCAGCGCCCGCGCCGGGGCGCGTCGCGGAAGTGCAATACGCGCAGGAACCCCAGTCCGTTCCGTCCGGCGAACAATTCGTGCGGCTGGACGCGCCGCGGCTCACCCCCTAGAGCCGCCTCGCACAAGCTCAAGGAACCAAGGTGGGTAACGTCACCGTCATCGGCGCCCAGTGGGGCGACGAAGGCAAGGGAAAGATTGTCGATTGGCTGGCGAGCCGAGCCGACATGGTCGTGCGCTTCCAGGGCGGGCACAATGCCGGCCACACGCTGGTCGTCGGCAACCAGACCTACAAATTGTCCCTTCTGCCGAGCGGAATCGTCCGCGGAACGCCGTCTGTTATTGGCAATGGCGTGGTGCTCGATCCATGGGCCTTGAAGGCCGAGGTCGAACGAATCCGCGAACAGGGCGTCGAAGTGACACCCGATGTGCTTCGGATCGCCGAAACTTGTCCTTTGATCCTTCCCATCCACCGCGACCTTGATGGCTTGCGTGAGGATGCATCGGGGGCGGGCAAGATCGGCACGACGCGGCGCGGCATCGGTCCTGCCTATGAGGACAAGGTCGGCCGCCGGGCCATTCGGGTCTGCGACTTGGCGCATCTCGATGAGCTCGGCCCCCAGCTCGATCGCCTCTGTGCTCACCATGATGCGCTGCGCGCCGGTTTCGGCGAACCGCCGGTCGATCGCGCGCGCCTGTTACACGATCTCTCGGAGATCGCCGATTTCGTACTCTCCTTCGCCAAGCCCGTTTGGCGCGACCTCGACGAGGCGCGCTCGCGCGGCCGCCGGATCCTGTTCGAGGGAGCACAGGGCGTGTTGCTCGATGTCGATCACGGCACCTATCCGTTCGTCACTTCGTCCAACACGGTTGCCGGGACGACGGGGCCGGGCAGCGGCCTTGGACCGAACGCGGCGGGATTCGTGCTCGGAATTGTCAAGGCCTACACGACGCGCGTCGGCTCCGGCCCCTTCCCGACCGAGCAGGAGAATGAGGTCGGACAACGCCTCGGTGAGCGTGGCCACGAGTTCGGCACGGTCACCGGCCGTCGCCGCCGGTGCGGCTGGTTCGACGCGGTGCTGGTGCGGCAGGCGGTTGCTGTCAGCGGTGTCACGGGTGTCGCGCTCACGAAGCTCGACGTGCTCGACGGCTTCGAGACGGTGAAGATCTGCACCGGTTACCGGATAGGTGGGCACGAGTTCGATTATCTGCCGCCCCACTCTGCCGACCAGGGGCGCGTCGAGCCCATTTACGAGGAAATCGAAGGCTGGCCGGGTTCGACTCGCGGCGCCCGCAGCTGGGCCGATCTTCCGGCGCGAGCGATCAAATATGTCCGCCGGGTCGAGGAGCTCGTCCGCTGCCCCGTAGCGCTCGTCAGCACTTCGCCGGAGCGCGATGACACGATCCTCGTGAGAGACCCCTTCGCCGGCTAGTCTCTGTTCGTTTCAAGTTGAATCACAGAGTGCGCTTGAGTGGCTTATCCGGTGACGCGGAGACCGGTGTGCGCGTCGGCTGATGGGTCAATTTCTAAGACGCGAATATATTTGGAAAATAATTGACGATGTTCTCTGTCTGTTCTAAATAGTGGTCAACCGGGTGATCGTGACTCCGGTGGCCGAAGCGGCCTAGCCGCCAAGCCGTAAAATGTCGTTTGATCACGTCAAACTGATACACGATCTCAGTGCCTCACCGCAAACCAGTCGGCGTTCTCGATCTTGGCGTCACTGACCTCAAGATCGACGACGCGCGCTCCCGACGGGCCGCGCCTTAGCAGCTCGATAAGCTGAGCGACCCGATCTTCCGGCCCTTCCACGTGGCCCTCGACGGAGCCATCAGCACAGTTCTGGACCCATCCGTGAACATCGAGACGGGCGGCCTGTTCGCGCGTCCAGGCGCGGAAGAAGACACCCTGAACGCGTCCGCTGATCCGGACGTGCCGCGCAATCCTGGCCATCACACGACGCTGATGTCGGGCGCGTCCTCGGCCTTCATTCCGACCACGTTATAGCCCGCGTCGACATGGTGGATTTCGCCGGTGACTCCCGCCGCAAGGTCGCTAAGAAGGTATAGCCCCGCGCCGCCCACGTCCTCGATCGACACATTGCGGCGAAGCGGCGAATTATATTCGTTCCACTTCATGATGTAGCGGAAGTCGCCGATCCCGCTTGCAGCAAGAGTTTTGATCGGACCCGCCGAAATCGCGTTCACGCGGATGCCTTCGGGCCCAAGGTCTGCCGCGAGATATTTCACCGACGTTTCCAGCGCGGCCTTGGCGACGCCCATCACGTTATAGTGCGGGATCACCTTCTCGGCGCCGTAATAGGTGAGGGTCAGAAGCGAACCGCCCTCGCTCATCAGCGCCCGCGCGCGCTGAGCGACCGCGACGAAGCTGTAGACCGAGATGTTCATGGTCATCAGGAAATTGTCCATCGACGTTTCGACGAACTTGCCCCTAAGCTCGTTCTTGTCCGAAAACCCGATCGCGTGGACAACGAAGTCGAGCTTTCCCCACTGCTCCTTCAATGCGTCAAACGTCTTGTCGAGTGCCTTCATGTCGGAGACGTCGCAGTCGACCAGAAGGTCGGAGCCGAGTTCGCCCGCGAGCGGCCGAACGCGTTTCTCGAGCGCCTCGCCCTGATAGGAAAAGGCGAGCTCGGCGCCCTGGTCACCAAGAGCCCGGGCGATCCCCCATGCCAGCGAACGGTCGTTGGCAAGGCCCATGATGAGCCCACGCTTGCCACTCATCAGTCCAGTCAAAGTTGCGGTCCCTCTCTTTGGAACACGGGTTCGACGTCCTCGCCGGGCTGAGGCTCCTCGACTTCAAGCTCGTCAGTGTATGGCCCGGTATAGATCTCGCCCTTTAGCGCGGTGGCGCCGCCTTCCGCCAGCGCTGCGTTCAGCTCCGCGCCGATGACCACACCAAGGCCAACCACGAAGAAGAAGATGAGTGCGATCATGACGCCGGCAAGGCTGCCATAGGTCCGGCCATAGCCGCCAAAGAGGCTAAGCGCGCTAGGCAGAATTTCGACCGTGACCAGCCACCAGGCGGTGATGAACAGGGCACCAGGCCATTTGCGGCAATCGTTCTTTCGGTAGCGTGACGGAGTGAGCGCGTAGAAGAGGACGTAGAAGGTGAAGAACAGCGTTGCCGCAGGGACCAGCCGGTAGAGGCCGAGCGTCGAGGCGACATCCTGAGCCAGTGGAAACCACCGGATGATCAGCTGATGCGCCAGGGTGAGCACGGCGCTGACAGCAAAGGCGAGCATCAGAAGGATAACCGCGCCGAGGATCATCAGCATCGAACCCAGGCGATATTCCCAGAACGGTGCGCAGAACTTCACACCATAGGCGCGGCGGAGGATGTCCCGGATCGTCTCGACAAAGCTGGTCGCCGTCCACAGCCCAACGACCGCCCCGAGCCACAAGAGGCTGCCGGTGCGCACCGCGAGCACTTCCTGGATGGGTTCGCGAAGGGTGCCGGATACATCGGGAGGCAGTCGTCGAAGGACGTTGGTCACCGTCAGCATCGCGTCCTGGCTTTGGCCAAGCAGATGCGCGACCGCAGCGGCCACAATGAAGAAGGGGAAGAGAGCGACAATCGAAAGATAAGCGAGATTGCCAGCGTGAATGAACCCGTCAGTATAGACGCCGATGGCAATGCGCTTCACGACCTCCCAGGGAGTGAGCCTCGGCTTGAGCTTCTCCTCGACCTCCGTTCCAAAAGCCGCGCGCATGCTCGCGAGGCGCTTGCGGCGAGCTTCCGGTGACTGAGGGGAAATTTCTCTCATTCAGTAGCTAGACGCCGAGGTTCGCGCGCGGGTTGCCGCCGCCGTTCCAGCCCTCGGCAAACTTCTGCAGGTCCGAATCGTTCGAAGGAATATCGATCTCGACAGTCACCAGCTGATCGCCGCGCTTGCCGTCCTTCGCTGCAAAGCCGCGTCCCTTGAGGCGAAGCACCGTGCCGGACGTCGTGCCCTTGGGGATTGTGAGCATCACCGCTCCCTCGGGCGTCGGCACCTTCACCTTGGCACCGAGCGTTGCCTCCTTGAGCGTGATCGGTAGGTCGAGCCGGATGTTGGTTCCGTCGCGGGAGTAGAAGCGGTGAGGCGCGATCTCGATCGCCACGATCGCATCGCCGCGCCCGCCCGGCCCTTCCTCGCCCTTGCCGGCAAGGCGGATGCGCGTGCCGTCCTCGAGGCCTTGCGGGAGCTTCACGTCGATCGTCTTGCCGTCGGCGAGCGTGATCCGCTGCGCCTTGAGCGCCACTGCGTCTTCGAACGGAACCTTCAGGCGGTAGGCGATGTCAGCTCCTTTTTGAGCTGTGCGCCCACGCTGCCTGAAGCCACTGAACGGCCCCCCTCCGCTGCGTCCGCTCGTCGCAGCGCCAAACAGGCCTTCAAAGAGGTCGCTGAGGTCGGCGCCCTCGGCGCCCCCGAAGTTGAAGCTCTCGAATCCAGCTGCCCCCGGCTGCGGCCCGCCGGCGCCTGCTGAATAGCCGCCGAAGCCGGCGCCGAACGGCATCTTGGGGTTGCCGTCTTCGTCGATCTCGCCGCGATCATAGCGCGCCCGTTTGTCCTTGTCGGACAGCATGTCGTAGGCGTGCGTAATCTCGGCGAAGCGCTTGGCCGCGTCAGGATTGTCCTTGTTACGGTCGGGGTGGAGCTGCTTGGCGAGGCTTCGGTAGGCTTTCTTGATTTCCGCCTCGCTCGCGCCCCGCTTCAGCCCCAAGCGCTGGTACAGGTCGAGTGCCATTGTCCTCCCATGCCGTAACAGTCCCTGCCTGACCAGATGGGTTGCGGTGCGCGCAAGGCCAAGCCTAAGGCGGCCTCCGCATGGCCACCAACCCATTCACTCTGTTCAATGACTGGTTCGCCGAGGCGCGAGCAAGCGAGCCGAACGACCCTGAAGCGTTTGCACTCGCGACCGCGGACGCTGAGGGCAGCCCGTCGGCGCGGATGGTGCTTCTCAAGGGTCATGGTCCGGACGGCTTCATTTTCTATACGAACGGAGACAGTGCCAAGGCCGAGCAGCTTGCCTCTAATCCACGTGCGGCCCTGCTCTTTCATTGGAAGTCGCTTAGGCGCCAGGTTCGGATCGAGGGCCGGGTTGAACGGGTCCCGGATGCCCAGGCCGACGCGTATTTCGCCAGTCGGGCACGGGATTCGCAGCTTGGTGCCTGGGCGTCGGACCAATCGCGCCCGCTCGACTCCCGGGCTACGTTCGAGCGGCGGTTCGAAGAGGTGAAGCGCCGGTACGAGGGCGAGGATGTCCCGCGACCGCCGCACTGGGGCGGCTTTCGGGTTATGCCCGAGAAAATCGAGTTCTGGACCGACCGGCCGCACCGGCTGCATGAGCGGCGGCTGTTCGTTCTCGACCGCGAGGGATGGACCGAAGGGCTGCTTTACCCGTGACCGAGACGATCGCACCCGAATACCGCGCGAAGCTGACCGCGCGAGCGGCGCTGGCCAGTATTGCAATGGCGGTGACTCTGATCGTCCTCAAGAGCTACGCCGCGCTGCACACCTCCTCCATGGCAATGCTTGGATCGCTTGCTGACAGCGGGCTCGACCTCGTCGCCAGTCTGGTCGTGCTGCTCGGGGTTCGGATAGCGGCACAGCCTGCGGACTACGACCACCGCTTCGGCCACGGAAAGGCTGAGGCGCTCGCCTCTCTCGTCCAGGTCATCCTGATCTCGCTATCGGCGATCTTCATCGGATTTCGTGCCGGGCAGCGGCTATTAGCGCGTGCCCAAACTGCGGACGCTGAGCTCGGCATTGGTGTCTCGATAGTGGCAATGGCGCTGACAGCCGCGCTGATCTCCTACCAGCGCCATGTTGTCAGGAAGACAGGCTCAGTCGCGATCGGCACTGACCGGCTCCATTATTCGTCCGACCTCATGCTCAACGGCTCGGTCGTCGTCGCGCTTGCGCTCGACCAGTTCGCTCGGCTGAGGGGCGCCGATGCGGTCTTCGGTTTGCTGATTGCGCTCTGGCTACTCTGGGGTGCCTGGAGCGCGTCGAGCCACGCATTCGATCAATTGATGGATCGCGAATGGCCGGACGAGCTTCGCGAACGGTTCCTAGCCGCAGCCAAAGAATATCCCGAGCTTGCGGGACTCCACGATTTCCGGACCCGCACGAGCGGGACCCATCATTTCGCCCAGTTCCACGTCTGGGTGCCTGCGCAGTGGACAGTCCAGGAAGCGCATGACCGGCTCGACCGCGTCGAAGAAGCGCTGCAGGAGCGGTTTCCGAACACCGAGATCCTGATCCACGTCGATCCCGAAGGGCAGACCGACCGAGAGACTCTCCTGCCGCAGGAAATAACGGAACAGGCCTCATGACCAGCCTGCCCTTCTTTCAGGTTGACGCGTTTGCTCAGAAGCCGCTCACAGGAAATCCGGCTGCGGTAATGCCGCTCGAGCGCTGGCTCGACGATTCTGTGATGCAGGCGATCGCCGCCGAGAACAATCTGAGCGAGACCGCCTTCACCGTTCCAAGCCAGCACGACGGTATCGACTTTGATCTGCGATGGTTCACTCCAACAGCGGAGGTCGAGATGTGCGGTCATGCAACGATCGCATCGGGCCATATCCTGATGACCGGCTCGTCGGTCCGTTTCTCGACGAAGGCCGGGATCATGCAGGTCAGTCGTCGCGACGGCCTTCTCGAGCTCGACATGCCCGCTGCAACGCTGAGCAAGGTCGATGAGCCGGAGTTGTGCGACGCGCTGGGCCTTCCCGAGAGTCCGGTCTGGCTTGCCGACGGCTACAATGACGCCGCCGTTATCGAAGTCGCCGACGAGAGAGCGGTCCGCCAACTAAAGCCCGACTTCAGAGCCCTCAAGACCATCCACCGGATGCCTGTGGTGACCGCGCGCGGCGAGCGCCACGATGTCGTCAGCCGCGTATTTGTCCCATACCTCGGCATTGACGAGGACCCCGTCACTGGCTCGGCCCATGCGGCGCTGGTGCCCTATTGGACGGAGCGGCTTGGTCGACACGAGTTCACCGCCCTTCAGGCGAGCGACCGGACGGGTGTTCTTCACTGCCGCCTCGAGGGCGACCGCGCAGTGCTCGGCGGCCATTGCCAGACTGTGATCGTCGGCCAGTTCCAGCTGTGAAATCTCTCGTTGCGCTGCTCGCCTTCATCGCAGTGCCGGCGACGGCGAGCCCAAAGTCGGACCGTGCCGAAATCCTGTCGGTCATCCACCGAATGGAAGACGCGTGGAACCGGGGCGATTTTCCCGGCTACATGGCCGGCTTCAAGAACCCCGATGTCGTCTTCATTTCAGGCGGCAAGTTCCAGGACGGCTGGCGAGGCACGCTCGATCATTACGTGCGGGATTATGGCGGTTCTGCGCAGCGGCGCGGTCGATTACACTTCTACAACATGAAGATCGACCTGCTCGCGCGCGATGCAGCGATGCTGGTCGGCCAGTATCGGCTTGAACGCGGCACGCGCGTGACCGAAGGCGTGAACACTCGGCTGTTCCGGAAAATTCGGGGCCGGTGGCTCATAACCATGAACCACGTCTCCGCTTACGATCAAACGCCTACTTCGACCGCGCCAGGAGCGCGATGAGATCGGCCTTCCAGAACTTCGCCCAGGTATGGGTTCCATGGCCGCGCGTCTCGGGCGTCTCGGCAATGAGCCGGAAGCGCGCCGTAGGCATGCGCTTCATGGCGTCGGTTGGAACCGATAGGTTACGCGGGTTGATGAAATCGTCGGCCGAGTTGATCCAGGTAAGCGGCACCTTGATCCACTCCAGCTTGGGCCAGGGATCGTAGTTCCGCGACGAATCCAGCTGGTAGATCGCATCATTGGCATCGAAGTGCTTGATTGCCTCGGCGACACGTGACTCCGCATAGTCACCGGCTGCCTCCCGGGTAGGATAGTGGGCCTGATAGTAGAGCGGTGCTGCGCCCGCGACGAACAACAGGTTTTCGGCCGCCCTCATGCCCGTCAGCGGTTCGGTCGAGTAATTGCCGCCGAGCCAGGCTGGGTCTGCCTCGATTCCGTTGATCGCGAGTTGCCGCCACATCCGATTGAGCCCCGCGATCTGGATCGGCTCGCAAGCAAGCGGCATCAGCGCACTCGCGAAATCGGCATAGGTCTCGCCCCAGACAAAGCTCTGCATGCAGCCCATGGACGTACCCATGATCAGCCTCAGGTGAGTGATCCCGAGGCCCTCGATCAGCATCCGATGCTGCGCCTCGATCATGTCGTCATAATCGTACTTCGGGAACCGCATCCGCATTCCATCCGACGGCTTGGACGAGCCGCCATGGCCGATATTGTCCGGCAGAATGACGTAGTAGCGGTTGATGTCGAGCGGCTGACCCGGGCCGTAGAGCTCGCCTGCGAACTGCGGCTGCAGGAACTGCTTCCCCGTGCCGCCGGTACCGTGGAGCACCATCACCGCATTGTCCGTCTGGCCAGCGGCATTGCGGTGAGGAGTCCCAAGCGTCGTCACGTGCATGCGCAGCTCAGGCAGTGCCTCACCGTCATGAAATCTGAAGTCCTTGAGGACGATGTCCTGCTCGTGGATCGGCCACGTTTCGGGCGCAGGAACAGCGGTGGCCTGGGTCGCAAGTGCAAGAAACAACGCAAACATCGGCCTACCCTTTCAGTTTCGCTTCGAGCGCATCGAGCAGCGGAAGCTGGCTTGGAAGCATCACCTGACGCGCTTCGGCAAGCGTCATCCAGCGTCCTTCGGCAACTTCGGGAAATCGTTCACGCCTTCCGCTTCGCGGCGGCCACTCAAGTTCGAATTCGTTTGAGCGGATGGCCGCGGGATCAAGGTCGCCTTCAACTGCGAAGGCCTTGACGAGCTTGCCGCCTGCCTGACGCACGACCGCAAGCGGAAATGGAATGGCTGTCAGCTCTGTTCCCGTTTCCTCCGCAAATTCGCGCAGCGCGGCTTCGGCGGGCATTTCGCCCGGTTCGACCATGCCCTTGGGAATCATCCAGGCGCCCAAATGCTTGTTCCGCCAGAACGGGCCGCCCGGTTTAATGAGCAGGACCTCGGGCTCCTCATCCCGCTGTCGGAAGAGGAGGATGCCGGCGCTAAGCGGCGGCGGCATCCATGATGCTCTCGGCAACTGCGCCGGTCTCGGCGATCCACCCTCCGCCCAGCAGCCTCGTGCCTTCGTACAGAACCGCTGCCTGGCCCGGCGCGACGCCATATTCCGCCTGGTTGAACCGGATCCACTCGCCATCACGGGTCGCCGGCATTGCCGGGGCTAGCGAACGCACCTTCACGCTGACCTCACTCTGCTCTTCACCGATCCAGTTCCAGTCGGCAACGCGCATCGCCCCAACCGCCAGCGCACGGCGCGGGCCGACGACGATTCGCGCCTGATCCGGCTCGATCCGGATGACGTACAGCGGCTCCTTCTGACCGCCGATCTCGATGCCCCGCCGCTGGCCCACGGTAAAATGAACGACGCCGCGATGTCGGCCGAGCACGCAGCCGTCGAGGTCGACGATTTCGCCGGGCGCCTCGGTATCCGGCCGGAGTCGCTTCACCAGTGACGCATAATCGCCGTCAGGTACGAAACAGATGTCCTGACTGTCGGGCTTGGCGGCGACTTCCAGCCCGAGCTCGGCCGCGATCCCCCTCACCTCGTCCTTCGGCAAATCCCCAAGCGGGAAACGCAGGAACTCCAGTTGCTCGCGCGTGGTGCCATAGAGAAAATAGCTCTGGTCTCGACGCGGGTCTGCGCCCTTGTGCAGTTCGACCCGGTCCTCGTTGAGCACTCGCCGTACATAATGCCCGGTCGCAAGGCAGTCGGCGCCAAGCTCGTGAGCGAAGGCGACGAGGTCGACGAACTTCACCCCCTGGTTGCAGCTCGCGCACGGAACGGGAGTGCGTCCGCGCGCATACTCGTCGACGAAGCGGTCGATCACCCCGTCACGAAAGCGGCTCTCGTAGTCGAGCACGTAATGAGCGATTCCGAGCCGGTCAGCGACAAGCTTCGCATCGTAAATATCCTGCCCCGCGCAGCAGGCACCGGACCGGCGCACGGCCTCCCCATGATCGTAGAGCTGAAGAGTGACGCCAATTACTTCGGCGCCGGACTGGGCCGCGAGCGCAGCCGTAACAGAGCTGTCGACGCCACCCGACATTGCGACGACGATACGGGCCTGCCGAGGCGGGCGAGGGAGATCGAAGATGACGGACATTAAGGTCTCTTTACCCGAATTTCACTCCTCTTCGCTAGGCAGAGGTGTGGAGAGGCAAGTGAGGGGGACGTTTTGGCGCGTTTCGAGAGCGACTTTCGCACCAGTGCGGAAGAGCTCCTCAGCCTTAACGAACTTCTCGATCTTCTCGGCACTGCAGCCGAGAGGGATGGACGCTCAAGAGAAGATGCGATCGCCTGCTATCTCTCCGGCGGCGATGGATGGCGCGAAGCAGTGAAGCTTCTCGGCGGCACGTTTGCCGAGGACGAGAGAGGGTTAAGAGATCGTAAGAAGGACTGACTGAGCTGTTAACCAGCGCGTTTCAGAAAGTTTTCAATGGCCGAGGATTAAACATTGGCCAGTAGCAATGATTAAGCAGGTGTGACGGAAGTATGCTCGAGAACCAAAAGATTCGTCCGGCCCAGGTCATCGGTCCCCTTGGGGAGCCGCTGACGCTCGAGTCCCTGCCGCCTGCCAACACGACCCGTTGGGTCGTCCGACGCAAGGCCGAGGTTGTTGCAGCCGTCGCGGGCGGCCTGCTTTCCGTCGACGAAGCGTGCAAGCGCTATACTCTAAGCCTCGAGGAATTCACGAGCTGGCAACGCGCAGTTGACCGAAGCGGCATGCCGGGCCTTCGTGTCACGCGGATCAAGCAATACCGCGACCAGTACGAACGGCAGCAGCGCTACTGACCGGCGACCCCTCCCCGGTCCATCCTTTGCCCGCGTTTATTAACCAGCTTCTGGACGAATCCTTCCGTTTGCGGAACAATCGTCCCGCGCCCGCGTCTCTTCGGGGCGGAAGGCGGCCCGAGTGCTTGGGCGCAGCCACGATAACAGGAGGGAAGGCTCATGCTCGTTAGCATCATCATCTGGTTGATTGTCGGCGGCATCTGCGGCTGGCTTGCAAGCCTGATCATGCGGACGGACGCCCAGCAGGGCATCGTCATGAACATCGTCGTTGGCATCGTCGGCGCGGTGATTGCCGGCTGGATACTGGGCAAGGGGAACATCAACCAGGGTATCTCGATCGAGACGTTTCTTTGGTCGTTGATCGGAGCGATCATCCTTCTTGCGATCGTGAACCTGATCCGCAGGGGCACGGTTCGCTAGTCTCGGAGCGAGAGGAAGGCCGCGCGGAAACTAGACCGCGCGGCCTCTTCTTTTTAAGTCACTGCAATTCGAAGGTCATCGCCACGGTGACCTCAAGCTTCTCCTCACCGGGCTCGATGATTGTGTCAGCTTTCTGGGCCCGCGCCATCATCGGTACCGGCGGCGGAGGCGGATAGGCTCTGCCGCCGTCGCTCACCGAAACGATGCGGACCACCCGCAAGCCAAGCGAGCGAGCGTAAAGCTCGGCCCGGGCGCGGCCGATCGCGACCGCCCTTGCCCGAGCCTCGTCGAGCGCCGCTTCGGGCTTGTCGATGGTCAGGCTGGGTCCATTGATCTGGTTGGCGCCCTGGCCGACCAGGGCATCGAGGATCTTTCCCGAACTCCCAATGTCGCGAAAGCGAACGCTGACGTTATTGCTCGCGGTGTAGCCAACCAGCTGCGGCGGCTGGTTATTTTCATAGCGATATTCCGGATTGAGGTTCACGTTGCTGGTCTGGATGTCGCGATCGGCAATGCCGGCGCGCTTCAGCGCTCCGAGGACGCGCTGCATCCGGTCGGCCGCGTCCTGCAGTGCAGCGCTCGCCGTCGCGGAGCGCGAAACCACTCCCGCGGTAATGATGGCAACGTCTGGAACTCGGGTCACTTCGCCCGTCGCGTTGATATCGAGTCGTGTCCCGGCGATGGTTTGAGTGATCTGCTGCGCAGAGGCCGTCGACGGAACAAGGGCGGCGCCCAGCGTCAGCGCCGCAAGAAAGGCGTTCTTCATTATTGTTCCCCTCGAGGGATCGTTTCACGAGCGTCCACGGTCGCCTCGGCGCCATGGCTGTTTGCTGAACGGCGATCCAGCTAGGTGCGGCGGCCCGCGATCAGGCGATAGATGAGCAGGATGATGAACGCTCCGACGATCGCGGCGACGAAGCCCGCGCCTTCGCCCGTCGAGTACCAGCCGATGGCATGCCCGAGCCAGCCGGCCACCAGCGCTCCGGCGATCCCCAGCAGAATGGTGATGATGCACCCGCCCGGGTCCCTGCCCGGCATCAGCAACTTGGCGATCGCGCCGGCAATTCCGCCGATGACTATCCAGCCGATGATCCCGTAATGTTCCATGGACTAGCCCTTTCCCCTCATCTTCGGTACTGCCATCCAACCGGCCTTCATCGCTGGGGTGCCAACGCGCACTTGCGAGACTGGTGCCACCGTTAGTCGAAAACAACTGGCGGGCGAGTTGCGCACGGGGTCTGTTGCGCGAGGTGACTTATTAGGCTAATACAGCTGCCGGTAGGGCACTCAAAGATTCGCGAAATGGGCATGGACATCATGAACAGGGAAACTTCGATCCACTCCTCTGACACGCTCGTCGTGGTGGATCGCTCACGGCGTCGTCGCCAGCTGCTCATCGCTGCGGCGGTCGGCGTGCTCCTGGTCGTCGTCGTGCTGGCGGTCGTGCTCAGCCGAAACGCTTCGAACAAGGCAGCGCAGGGCGCTGCGGCGGGCGCCGGACAGGTCCCGACCGTTTCGGTGGTGGTCCCCGGCCAGAGCTCGGTTGGACGGGAAGTCGTCGCCAGCGGACCACTCGGCGCAAAGCGCGACCAGCCGGTTGGCATTGCCGGTTCCGGCGGACGGGTCGTGAGTGTCTTGGCCGATGCCGGGAGCTGGGTGCGCGCAGGACAGACCCTCGCGATCGTCGACCGGTCCGTGCAGACCCAGCAGGCCGCGCAGCTCGCCGCGCAGATCGCAGCCGCCAAGGCCAATGCTGCCCTCGCGCAGGCCAACTACGACCGTGCGATCGCCCT
>Ga0070713_100001437_pt1 | contig 15280 bp, 12 predicted proteins | sample LARL82metaG_FD_65465 | JGI IMG/M metagenome (GOLD analysis project Ga0070713, IMG submission 65465) | Corn, switchgrass and miscanthus rhizosphere microbial communities from Kellogg Biological Station, Michigan, USA - LAR L8-2 metaG | ecosystem: Host-associated > Plants > Roots > Rhizosphere ...
CGCAAGCTCGGATTGACGACCGTGATGGTGACCCACGACCAGGAGGAGGCATTGACCATGGCCGACCGCCTCGTCGTCATGAGCGATGGCCGTATCCGCCAGATCGGCTCGCAACAGGATCTCTACGAACGTCCTTCGGAAAAATTCGTCGCGGATTTCGTCGGCCGCTCTACCTTCATCGATGGCCGCATGGAGGGCCCCGGGCGCTTCGTATCCGCCGGCGGCCTCGTCGTCGCCTGCGAGGGAGGGGGCAGCGGCAGCGCGTCGCTAGCGCTGCGGCCCGAACGTCTTGCACTTATGGCGGCTTCCGGATCGGCGATGGACAACAGCTTTCCAGGTGCGGTGGAATTTATCTCCTATCTGGGATCGCAGGTCGATCTGCACGTCCGCCTGTCGCCAAAAGAACGCGTCATCGTGCAGATCCAGAACCGGCCGGAACAGCCGCTGCCGGTGATCGGACAACAGGTCCACATCGGCTGGAGCAAATCGACAGGCCGTGTATTTCAATCGTAGTATCTCTGCCAGCTCACCAAAGCCCGGAGGTTCAACCATGACCCGATCGAAATCCCGCCGTGAAGTCCTGCTCGGCGCGGCGGCACTGGCCGGCGCGGCGAGCCTGCCCCGCACGGCATCGGCGCTGGAGAAGGGCCGCATCGTTGTCGGCACCTGGGGCGGTGACTACGCCCGTCTGCTGCACAAGAACATCGAGGAGCCGATCCTGATCAAGGACGGCTGGGAGGTGGTGCAGGATCAGGCCGGAGATCCCGAACGGCGGTCGAAAATGCTCGCCGAACAGCGGCTGCCGCGCGGCACTTCGGATGTGCAGGCTCTCTCCGCACTGAACATGTTTCAGATGCACGACGCCAATACCGTCCTGCCGATCGACTACGGCAAGCTCAAGAATGCCGGCAATCTGCTGCCGGCCATGAAATACCCGCATGGCGTCGGCCATATCTATTCGGGCAAAGTCGGCGTCTATAATCCGAAGATGTTCCCGGCAGCACCTGTCAGTTACAAGGACGTGTTCGACCCCAAGCACGGCAGCAAGCTCGGCATCATCGACATCCAATACCAATACACCATGGTCTGCGCGGCACTTGCCGCCGGCGGCACGGTCAAGGATCTCGAGCCGGGCAAGAAGCTGCTGTTGGAATGCAAGAATGCTGGCATGCGGATCTATCCGACCAACGAGGCGTTCGCCCAGGGCCTGAAGTCGGAGGAATTCGGCATCGGCGTGATGTGGAAGGCGCGCGTCGTGCAATGGCAGAATGCGGGAATTCCCGTGGCTGCCATCACCCCCACCGAAGGCACGCTCGCCTATGTCTCGGGCTTCGTCATTCCGAAGAACGCGCCCAACAAGGACGGCGGCTACGCCTATCTGGATGCCATGCTCGAGAAGAGCGCGCAGGAAGCCTTTGCCGTCGACATGGGCTACAACCCCACCGTCACCAACGCGAGCGTCGCGCCCGATCTCAACCAACGCATCGGCTTTACCCCCGACGAGATCAAGAAGCTCGTCGACCTCGACTACGACTACATGACCAAAAACGATGTCGCGCTCAAGGAATGGTGGGACAAGGAGTTGAAGAGCTGAGCGGGCATCGATAACCGATGGCCGCGGCTGGCCGAACGCAGCTCCCGTCGGAAGAGGCGCCGACGTCGTTGCTGTCGGCTACGACGCTGGTCGGGCCGGCGACTTTGTTCGTGGCCGCGGGCCTCTTGGTGCCGCTTTTGATCCTGCTGCGCTACAGCTTCAATCGCTTCGACCCACGGCGCATGATGGTGGAGACGTTCTCGCTCGAGAACTACGTCAAGTTCTTCTCCGATCCCTACTATACCGGCGTGCTGTGGACAACGTTGCGGGTGGCCGCGCTCTGTACCATCATTTGCCTTGTGATGGGTTTGCCGCTCGCCTACGTGCTTGCGCGCACCCAGTCGCGGTTCAAGAACGTGCTGATCATGCTGGTGGTGCTGCCGCTGTTCGTCGGCAACGCCGTGCGCGCGGCCGGGTGGATGACCGTGTTCGGGTCCAAAGGCTTTCTCAACGTGACCTTGATGCAGTTTGGCGCAATCAACGAGCCGCTGCAAATCATGTATACCGAGGGCGCCGTCGTCGCCGGCATCATTGCCGTCAATCTGCCCTATATGGTTTTGACGCTGCAGAGCGTGATCGAGGGCATCAACCGCAATATCGAGGAGGCCGCCTTCAGCCTCGGCGCAGGCCCCATGACGATGTTTCGCCGCGTGCTGCTGCCGCTGTCGCTGCCCGGCATCCTCGCCGGCACCATCCTGACCTTCATCCTCGGCATGAACGCCTACGCAACGCCTGTCCTGCTCGGCGGTCCCAAGTTCAGGATGATGGGGCCCCTGATCTACGGACAGTTTCAGCTCAACAACTGGCCGTTCGGCGCTTCCGTGGCATTCGTGCTGATGACCGCGACCTTGGGGCTGACGGCGACGGCAAATATCCTGGTGCAGCGCCGGTTCCGGCGATGAAAATTGAAAGGGACTTGTGATGACGGTTGGCGTCGGCGGATCAACGGCGGAAAAAGAACTCGCCGCGATGAAAAACATGCGCGGCGACGTGCCGCCGATCGGCGTCGATGAGCGGCTCAAGCGCGTCGCCCGTGCGCAAACGATCATGCGCGAGAAGGGCATCGACGCGCTCTATCTCGATGTCTCCTCAAGCATGACCTATTTTACCGGATTGAAGTTCCGCCGCACCGAACGCATGCACAGCGCGGTTCTTCCGGCCAAAGGCGAGATTGTCTATATCTCGCCGGCCTTCGAGGTCGAGAAACTCAAGACCATGCTCTCGTTCGGCGAAAAGATTGCCGTCTGGGAGGAAGACGAGGATCCGACTGCGACTGTCACCGAAACCGTGCGTGCACTTGGCTATCCCTCCGGCACGATCGCCGTCGATGAGGCAACGCCGTTCTTTACATTCGACGGACTGCGGCGCGCCGGCAATGCCTACACCTTTATCAACGCGATCGACGTGACTGCCGGTTGCCGCATGATCAAGTCAGAGCACGAACTGGCGCTGATGCAGACCGCCAAGGACATCACGCTCGAAGCGCACAAGGCCGCGGCCCGCATCATGCGCGAAGGCATCACGACCACCGAAGTGCAGGTATTCCTCACCGCCGCGCACCGCAAGCTCGGTTCGGAAGGCGATCCGCCCTTCAATGCGGTGCTGTTCGGCGAGGCGTCGGCGTATCCGCACGGCGTGCCCTATCCGCAAACGCTCAAGGACGGCGACATGATCCTGATCGATACCGGCGCGCCGGTCGATGGCTATCTCTCCGACATCACCCGCTCGTATGTTTTCGGCGAGCCGACCAGGCGTCAACGCGAGGTCTGGAACCTGGAGAAAGCGGCGCAGGCTGCGGGCTTTGCCGCCGCCAAGCCGGGTAACCGCTGCGAGGATATCGACATCGCCGCCAGAGGAGTCATCAACGGCGCCGGTTTCGGCCCGGGCTATGCGACGCCGGGCCTGCCGCACCGCACCGGCCACGGTATCGGGCTCGACGTGCACGAATGGCCGTATCTCGTGAAGGGCGACAAGACGGTGCTCAAGCCCGGCATGACGTTTTCGAACGAGCCGACCATCTGCATCTACGGCGAATTCGGCGTGCGGCTGGAGGACCACATGGTCATCACCGAGACCGGCGCGCGCTGGTTTACCCAGCCGGCCCATTCGGTCGATGATCCCTTTGGCCTGGACAAGTGAGACGCGAAGACTGTGTCTTACTTGGTGCCGTAGGTACGGTCGCCGGCGTCGCCGAGACCTGGCAAGATGTAGGCGTTTTCATCCAGCCGTTCGTCGATCGCTGCAAGCCAGATCGGAACGTCCGGGTGGATGCCGCGAATGCGCTCGACACCCTCTGGCGCGCCGATCAGGCATACCAGCCGTATGTCGTTCGCGCCGCGCTCCTTCAACCTATCCACCGCGGCGACAGCGGTGTTCGCGGTCGCCAACACCGGCGAGATCACGATCACCAACCGCTCGTGCAGGTCGCTCGGCGCCTTGAAGAAATATTCCACCGCCACGAAGGATTGCGGCTCGCGGTAAAGGCCGATGTGAGCGACCCGTGCGGTCGGCACCAGATCGAGCATGCCTTCCGCAAAGGTCATGCCGGCCCGCAGCACCGGCGCGAACACCAGTTTCTTGCCGGCGATCCGCGGCGATTTCATATGCTCAAGCGGGGTCTCGATATCGACATCGGCGAGCGGCAGGTCATGGGTGACTTCGTAACACAACAGCATCCCGATCTCCTTGAGGAGCTCGCGAAACGACTTGGTCGAAATGTCTTTTTTCCGCAATAGCGTCAGCTTGTGCTGCACCAGCGGATGGCTAACGATGGTAACGCCGTCCATGCTGCTGGTCCCTAGAAAACGGTGCCGTCGCTGATGACTTTGACCGGAGGCGACGCGTCAGTGCGGCGCTCGCGTGCCAATAGTCGGCCCGCGGCCCAGGTCCCGCCCTCGAGAATCTTTGCGAGCGGCAGCGAGGTGGCGTCGAGCCCGAGCCGGCGCCGCATACCATCGGCGACGCGGTCGAGCAGTGCCACCGTCAACGCGCGCCATTCCACGACCAAAGGTGACGCTACCTCGTGCTCTTTTTGCGCAGCGTCGGCATCGCGAAATGCCAGCACGCCCATATCGACGAACAGCCCGCCGTTGCGGTATTCGGCCAGACCCGTGAGGCCATCGATATCGGTCACCTTGATGCCGGCTGTTTGCAGCGGCTCGATCAGGGAATAGGCCAGCCATTGCGAGAGCTTGTGCAACGGCACCAAGCCGCTGGTCGCGTCTTCTGTCGTCAGCGCCGGATGCTTCCAGCAATCGCCGAGCGCGATGCCGCCGAGCGTCAGCCGCGATGGCCAGATCGGCCCGAGTTCTTGCAACAGCTCCGCCAGAATAGTGGGGGCGGGGAGCCGCCGGTCGTCCGCCAGCATCGCCAGCCGGTCGAAAAGACCGCCGGGACGCGGCGCGTCGAAGTGGCCGAAAATTTCAGGCTTGGAGGCGACCAGCTTGCCGAGACGGCGCAGCAAGTCGGCGCGGCCTTCAACGCCCACCAACGGGTTGGCAGCCGAGACCTGCAGCCCGCGCTCGAGGTCGGCAACACTGATATTTGCAAGTATGCCGGCATCGGCCTGCAACGGATCGAGCGGATCGGCGGAGAATACACCGCCGGCGAACATCGCAAGGCTCGCCAGTCCCAAGCCCTCCGAACGTCCGATGGCCGAGCCGGTGACTGGATCATGGTAGCGCCACGATGGACCGGCGCCGGCGTCGAGGAAGACGCTGACGATCGCAAGATCGAACTCAGCCCGGGCTCGGCTCGCGCGATCGGGCCACTTTTTCTGGTTGGCGGTCGCCGCCCAGCGATTGGTCCCGTTGGTGACGAAGTGCCGCCAGCGCGAATGAAACGGCACCTCCAGGGAGGGATACGCCCTTTGCGTCGTCTTCAGCACCAGTTCGACGGTAGAGTCCATGCGATCGAGCTGGATCCGGAAGTTCGCAAGCCCGTCATCAAGGCCGATGTCGAGCAACCGATGCGCGCGCTCGCGTACCGCTTTGGCATTCAACAATGACAAAGCGGCCGAGGTCTCCGGATTTGCAAGCGACACTGCCGCTCTCAATATTTTTCGAGCGAACGGCCGACCGGGTTGGCCGGGTCTTGCGGCTCGGGTGTGTAATAACCGGCCGCCTTCTTGGCCGCGATTTCCACATGCGCGTCGGCCGGCACAAGATCGTCGGGAATGGGAATGCGTTCGACGATTTCGATGCCCTGGCTGGTCAGCGCATCGTGCTTCATGTCGCTCATGGAAACGAAGCGATCGATGCGCTTCAGGCCGAGCCAGTGCACCACGTCCGGCATCAATTGCTGGAACCGCGCATCCTGCACGCCGGCGACGCATTCGGTGCGCTCGAAATACTGGGCGGCAGCATCGCCGCCTTCCTGGCGCTTGCGCGCGTTGTAGACCAGAAATTTTGTGACCTCGCCGAGGGCGCGGCCTTCCTTGCGATTGTAGATAATGATGCCGAGCCCGCCGGTCTGTCCGGCGCGCGCGCATTCCTCGATGCCGTGCAGCAGGTAGGGGCGGCAGGTGCAGATGTCCGAGCCGAACACGTCGGAGCCGTTGCATTCGTCATGCACGCGGCAAGTTACCTTGGTGCGGTGGTCGGGCAGCTTGGTGACGTCGCCGAACAAATAGGCGGTCGTACCGCCGATCGGCGGTAGAAAAACCTGCAAATCCGGCCGGGTCACGAGCTCCGGAAACATGCCCGCGGTCTGTTCGAACAGCTGCCGGCGCAGATTGTTCTCGGTGGTTGCGAAACGCTCGGCGAGGCCCGGCAGATACCACACCGGATCGATCGCGATCTTGACCACGGAGATGCTTCCATTCCCGTGCACGACCTCGCCGTCCTGCTTGAGCCGCCCGGCTTCGATCGCCGCCTGTAGCTCTGGCAGGTCAAGCCGCGCGCGGGTAATGGCAATGCTCGGACGGATATCGATGCCTTCGGCAATCTCCGTTGCGAAGCTTTCCGCGGCGAGATGTCCCCACGGATCGAGCGAGACGATCCGCTGCGGATCGGTCCATTGCTGAAACGGCCCGATCGTTGCGGCGGGATGGGTGTTGGTGAGATCCGGACGGCGGATTGGATCGAGCGCGCCTGATGACACAGCGAGCGCGCGATAAACCGAATAGGAGCCGCCATGGGTGCCGATGACATTGCGGTCTTGCGGGCGCGACACCGTACCAATGACGGGCCCGCGTTCACGCGCGCTGGCTGCGCCCCAGCGGATCGGGAATTTAAGTTTGGCACCCGGCGCGGGGTGCGAGGTTATCCGAATATGGTCAACCCGATTGGAACGAGTCATCGTAATGGACCCCAAAATGGCGACGGCCCGCCTGAGCAGACGGGCCTGATCACCAAACATGAGAATTAATAGCACGGCCGCAGCCGACCCCGGGAAGTATAGTCGAATCGCGACCGAACACAACCGCGATTCATCGTACTAGCCGCTGGGCGACCTTGGCTGTTAACCTCTTTGGGGCGGACGCTGCGGTCTCAAATATGAGCCGGGCTGCCGTTGAGACCAATAGGACCAGCCAGGAAGTTTCGCATGCGCGTCATCAACGTCGCCGCCGCCCAGATGGGCCCGATCCAGAAAGCCGACAGCCGCGAAGCCGTCGTCCAGCGCATGATCGCACTGATGGATGAGGCCGAAGCCAAGGGCGCCGACCTGATCGTCTATCCGGAGCTGGCGTTGACCACGTTCTTTCCGCGCTGGTACATGGAGGATCAGGCCGAGGTCGATCGCTGGTTTGAGCGGGAGATGCCGAACGCGGCAGTGAGGCCTCTGTTCGAGCGCGCCGCGCAATACCAGATGGCGATGAGCTTTGGCTATGCCGAACTGACGCCAGACGGACACCATTTCAACACCTGCATCCTCACCGACCGGTCCGCCAAGATCATCGGAAAATACCGCAAGGTTCATCTGCCGGGCCATTCGGAGTTCGACACCGAACGCGCCTTCCAGCATTTGGAAAAACGCTATTTCGAGCCTGGCGATCTCGGCTTCAATGTCTGGCGTGCGCTTGGCGGTATCTTCGGCATGGCGGTGTGCAATGATCGCCGCTGGCCGGAGACCTATCGCGTGATGGGCCTGCAAGGCGTCGAGATGGTGCTGATCGGCTACAACACGCCCTCGGTCAATTCCCAGAGAAGCGAGGAGGGGCCCGAGAAGCGGCTGTTCCACAATCGGCTTTCGGCCCAGGCCGGCGGCTACCAAAACTCGACCTGGGTGGTGTGCGTCGCCAAGGCCGGCGTCGAGGATGGTTTCCCGCTGATCGGCGGCAGCCTGATCGTCGGTCCGGACGGTGAGATCGTCGCCGAAGCCAAGACCGAGGAAGACGAGCTTCTCCTTCACCCTTGCGATCTCGACGCGACCGTGTTCGGCAAGAAGACGATCTTCGACTTCGCCCGGCACCGCCGCATTGAGCACTACGGCCTGATCACCAGCCGCACCGGCGCAGTGCTGCCGCCGGAAACCTAGATGAACGGTATCACCTTCCGCGGACTTAGCGGTGCAGGCAAGCCGCCCGGCGAAAGTCAGTGATGGGCGAATTGCACCGTGCCAAGCGCCATGGTCACGGCCGCCTGCGTTGGATCGATCACGGGAATGCCGAGGGCTTGCTCGAGCGGCTTGCGATGACGCGCCATGCCGGCACAGCCCATCACGATGGCGCCGGCGCCGTCGTCGTCCTTCAGCGTACGCCCGACCTCGATCATCTTGGCGAGCGTACCTTGGCCCGATGCCGTCTCGGCGACGCTCATGTTGAGCGGCCGTTCTCCGGCGAGGCGGTCGATCAACCCCATCTGCCTGAGATAACGGATATGGCGGCGTATCGAGCGCTCGGCGATGGCAATGACGCCAAACGTCTCCGCGCGTGCGAGTGCGGTGAGCACGCCGCATTCGGCGATCCCGAAAACCGGCCGATCGGTTCCTTCGCGGCAAGCATGCAGGCCCGGATCGCTGTAGCAGGCAATGACGAAGGCCGCCGAGCGGTTGTCGCTCTCGACAAGACGGCGCAGCGGCATTGCCACGCTGTCGACATCGGCCTGACTCTCGATCCCGTAGGGCCCCTCCGTCAGCGTCTCGCAGACAATCTCCGGTCCGCGCTCAAAGCCGAGCGGCTTCAGGGCGTCCTCCAGCCCCTGTGTCACGACCTGGTTGGAATTGGGATTGATGACGAGAATGCGCGGCCGGGACATCATGTTTTCCTGCGGGATGACGCATCGGTGAAAGCCGGGATAGAAGCAATGACCATGCCATCCAGTGAGGCATGATCCGCTGTCTGTTCCGTAAACGCAAGGGAGCGTGACGGCACGATCTGTGCTTCCATCCGGTGATTAGAAGACCTGAGATTCAAGATCTGGGAGTCTGCCATGACCGAGCCCGTGTACGACCTCCTCATCCGCGGCGGACGCGTCGCGACCGCGAGCAATGTGTTCGAGGCCGATGTCGCGATTTCCGGAGAGGCGATCATGGCCATCGGCCACGGCCTGCAGGGTGCGCGGCGCGAGATCGACGCGCGCGGCAAGCTGGTTCTGCCTGGCGGCGTCGACAGCCACGCCCATATCGAGCAGCTTTCGGCCGCGGGCATCGTGAACGCCGATACGTTCGAGAGCGCCACGGTTTCGGCAGCCTTCGGTGGCACCACCACCGTGATTCCGTTCGCTGCCCAGCACGTCGGCATGAAATTGCCAAAGGTGCTCGAGGATTATCATGCACTCGCGAGGAAAGGCGCAGTGATCGACTACGCGTTTCACATGATCATCGCCGATCCGACCAAAGAAACGCTGGAGCGGGATCTGCCCGACCTGATCAGGAAGGGCCATGGCTCGATCAAGATATTCATGACCTATGATCTCCTGAAGATCGACGACGAACCGCTTCTCGACATTCTCCTGGCGGCACGCGACGGCGGCGCGATGCTCTGTGCACACGCCGAGAACCATGGGATCATCTCCTGGATGGTGAAGAGGCTGCTGGCGCGCGGCTATACCGATCCGAAATATCACGCCATCAGCCATGCCCGCATCTCGGAGGCGGAGGCCTTCAACCGGCTGATCGGCATGGCGGCGCTGATCGATCAGCCGATCATGATCTTTCACGTATCGACGGCGGAAGGCGCTAAAGTGATCCGCGATGCGCGCGGGCAGGGGCTGAAGGTGTTCGGCGAGACCTGCCCGCAATATCTTTTTCTAACCGCCGATGATCTCGACCGGCCTGGCGTAGAGGGCGCCAAATGGATGTGCAGTCCGCCGCCGCGCCGCGCCTCCGACCAGGAGGCGTTGTGGCAAGCGCTTGCGCTCGGCGATCTCCAGACGGTTTCGTCCGATCATGCGCCGTATCGCTACGACGAAACAGGCAAATTGCGCGCCGGCCCCAATCCCAACTTCAAGCAGGTGGTGAACGGCCTGCCGGGCCTTGAGGTGCGTTTGCCGCTGCTGTTCGACGCCATGGTTTCGAAGGGTCGTTTAGGGCTGGAGAAATTCGTCGAGCTCACCGCGACCGCACCGGCAAGGATCTACAATCTGCATCCGCGCAAGGGCTCGATTGCGGTCGGTGCCGATGCGGATATCGCAATCTGGGATCCGCAGCGCGAGGTCACGCTGAGGGACGCGATGATGCACGACCTCGCCGGCTACACGCCTTTCGGGGGGCGCAAGCTGCGCGGCTGGCCGACGACCGTGCTGTCGCGCGGGCGCGTCATCGTCGCCGACGGCAAGCGTTCGGTCGAAGCGGGAAGCGGCCGCTTCCTGCCGCGCACTGGAGGCGAGGCGGCGAAACCAACCGGACGCCTGATGGCAGATATGGATCCCGAGCGGAATTTTGGCGCGAGGCTGCTGTGAGCTGTCCGCCGCAATGAGAATCCTTATTTTCGGCGGCACCGGCTTCGTTGGGCTCAATATCGCCGCGGCGCTGCTGACGCGCGGTCATGCCGTGACATTGTTCGATCGTGCGGGCCTGCCGCCTGCGGCCGAGCAAGATTTCGCCCGGCATGCCGGTCGGCTGACAGCAATCCAGGGTGACATCACCGATCGGCGGAGCATAGAGGATGCGATCGCCGCAGGCTTTGAGGCGATCATTCTCGGGGCCGCCATCACCGCCGGTCCGGAGCGCGAGGCGGCCGATCCCGAGGCTATTCTCCGAGTGAACCTGCTGGCTCAGACGCCGATCCTCAACGCGGCGCGGCGCGGTGGCGTTGGCCGCATCGTCAATCTGTCATCTGCGGCAGCTTACGGCGCAAACGCATTCGGTAACGCGCCGCTCGATGAAGAAACTTCCTGCGATCCCGTTTCGCTCTATGCCATCACCAAATTTGCTTCTGAGAAAGTCGCGGCGCGTTTGGCCGCGCTCTGGCAGTGCGACATCATCAGCGTGCGGCTGAGCGCCGTGTTCGGGCCCTGGGAGCGCGCGACCGGGGTGCGCGACACGCTGAGCCCGCAGGCGCAGATATTTGCCGCCCTGCAAGGCGGCCGCGAGGCGATTCTGTCGCGTCCGGGTGTCAGGGACTGGATCTATGCGCCCGATGTCGCGGAAGCCGTGACGTTGCTGATCGAGGCAGCGAAGCCGAAGCATCAGCTTTATAACATCTCAACCGGCGTGCAATGGTCGGCGCTGCAATGGGGCCAGCAACTGGCGGCGTTGCATTCCGGCTTTATTTGCCGGCTGACTGAGCCCGGCGAAGCGCCGACGGTCGACTTGCATGGTCCAGCCGACCGTGCGCCGCTTTCAGTTTTGCGCCTTGCGCAGGAGTTCGGCTGGCGCGCGCGGTTCGGCTGCGCCGACTCTGCTACCGATCTGAGCGCATGGTGGACGCAGCATAAAGAGGGCCTGACATGAGATTGATGGGGCGGACCGCCATCGTCACGGGAGCTGCGTCCGGCATCGGGCGTGCCAGCGCCTTGCTGTTCGCAAGCGAAGGCGCATCCATTGCCCTGATCGACCGCGATGCCGCGGGCTTGCAGGAGACGTTGGCCAAGATCCGCGGCGCCCAGGGCGACGCCTCGATGCATGTCGGCGATGTCGGTGATGGGGATTTCGCGCGAAGCGCGGTCAGCGATATCAAGGCGCGCCGCGGCAGACTCGATGTGCTGATGACGGCGGCTGGATTTTCCTGCGGCGGTACGGTCGTGACCACCGATCCCGCCGATTGGGATTCTGTGTTCCGCACCAACGTCGGCGGTACCTGGCTTTGGGCGCGCGCCGCGGTACCCGAGATGCAACAGCAGCGCTCTGGTTCGATCATCACGCTTGCGTCGCAGCTCGCAATCGCGGGCGGCAGGAACAACAGTGCCTATATCGCGGCCAAGGGGGCGATCATCAGCCTGACCCGGACCATGGCGCTCGATTTCGCAACCGACGGCATCCGCGTCAATGCGATCGCGCCGGGCGCCATCGACACGCCGATGCTCAAGCGCAGTTTCGCCCGTCACGCTGACCCGGAGCCGGTGCGGGAAGCTTCGAAGAACCGCCACGCCATGAAACGATTCGGCAAAGCGGAGGAGGTGGCCGAGGCCGCGATGCATCTTGCGAGCGATGCGTCCTCCTTTACGACCGGCACGGTGATGGTGGTCGACGGCGGTTGGCTCGCGGCATGAGCGACGCCCTTTCCGTTCTCGAAGCCGAGGTTCGTGCCGATCTTGCCAAGACTGCGCATCCGGAGGCGGGCTGGCTTGCGCCCAGACTATCCCCCGACGGCAAGCCCGCACTCGACGTGCTTATCGTGGGCGCCGGGCAATCGGGTATCGCCACGGCGTTCGGGTTGATGCGCTCGCAAGTGACTAACATTCAAGTCGTGGACAGATCCGAAGCGGGGCGTGAAGGGCCGTGGCTCACCTATGCCCGCATGCATACGCTGCGCAGCCCGAAGCATTACACCGGCCCTGATCTCGATATCCCGAGCCTGACCTACCAATCCTGGCACGAGGCACAGTTCGGCAAGAAAGACTGGCAAGATCTCGATCTCATTCCGCGCGAGCTCTGGGCCGAATATCTGCTCTGGTTCAGGCGTGCGGTGGCCATCCCGGTGCGCAACGGCTGCGAGGTCGTTGAGATCGCACCCTCAGCTGGCGGTCTGCTCGCCGCGACCGTGCAGAGTACCGCCGGCATCGAAATTCTTCATGCGCGCAAGATCGTGCTGGCGACGGGGCAGGAGGGTATGGGCGACTGGACCATTCCGGAGCCGCTACGGCATCTGCCGTCGTCGCTTTCTGTCCATACGGCGGAGCCGATTGATTTCGAGAGCTTGCGCGGCAAGCAAGTTGCGGTGATCGGCGCCGGCGCCTCGGCCTTCGACAACGCAGCCGCTGCGCTTGAGGCGGGCGCGGCAGCGGTGCATCTGTTCTGCCGGCGGGCGGAGATCCAGGTGATCCAGCCCTACCGCTGGCTCACCTTCCGCGGTTTCTTGCGCCATTTCTGCGATCTGGACGATGCCTGGCGCTGGCGCTTCATGCGCGCCATCCTCGAAATGCGGGAAGGCTTTCCGCAAGCGACCTACGATCGCTGTGCGTGCCATAAGAATTTTCACTTGCATGAGGGCGCGCCGATTGAGGCCGCCAGAGCGCCAGGCCGCGGCGTCGAATTGCAGACGCCAAAGGGTGTATTCTCAGCCGATTTCGTGATCTGTGGTACCGGCATCGACATGAATTTTATGGGCCGCCGCGAATTGCGAAATTGTGCCGCCAACATCGCCACCTGGTCCGATCGCTACCAGCCGCCGGCCGATGAGCAGAGCCCGCGCCTGGCTCGCTTTCCCTACCTCGCCGACGACTACGCGCTGGTCGAGCGCACGGTCGGAAAAACACCATGGATTACGGACATTCACGTCTTTGCAATCGCCTCCACCGTGAGCTTTGGGCCCTCGGGCTCGTCGATCAACGCGATGACCACGGCGGTCCCCAAGCTCGTGCACGGGCTAACACGCGCGCTGTTTCGCGCTGACATCGAGCGACATTGGGCCTCGTTTAGGGCCTATGATGTGCCCCAGGCGGCGATCGGGCGGCAAACACCGGAAGCGGGCAGGAAGTGATGAATCGCAAGGAGTTAGCGGGTTGTCCGTAGCTATTCAGATTGTTGTCACCGGCCCGTCATTTGGCATATCGCTTGCTTCAATTTCGAGGCCCGAAACTGAACCTGGGAAAAAGAGGGAATAGGATCGATGAGCGTCACAGGATCCAGGCGTCTGCTTTCAGTGGTTGCCTCCATCGCGTTTGCACTCACGGCCGGATCGGTGCAGGCGCAAACGCGGGCAGAGACGCTGCGCTACGTGACCGGCGCATCCGTCAATACGCTCGACCCGAATATTCCGGGTTCGACCCGCGAATCCTTTGCGGTGAGCCTATCGACCTATGACCGGCTGGTGTCCTTCGGGCGTAAGCAACTCAACGGCAAATGGGTGTTTGACCTCGACAAGATCACGGGAGAGCTCGCCGAATCCTATGAGGTCAGCCCGGACGGGCTGAAGATTACATTTCATCTGCGCAAGGACGCCAAGTTCCAGGACGGCACACCGGTCACTGCGGAAGACGTGAAATGGTCGCTTGATCGGGTGGTCACGGCGCCGATCCTCGGCAAGGCGCAGCTGCTTACGGGGTCGATGACATCAGCCGACCAGTTCAAGGTGCTCGATCCCCTGACCTTCGAGGTGACACTGCCGAAACCGGACAAGCTTGCCTTGCCAAATCTTGCCACCGTCTATCCGATCATCATCAACTCCAAACTCGCCAAGGACCATGTGACGGCGGACGATCCCTGGGCGACGGCATGGCTGAAGGAGCACACCGCCGGCAGCGGCGGCTATCAGATCGAAACCTTCAAGCCGGGCGAACAGGTGATCATCACGCGCAACGAGGCCTGGAATCGCGGCTCAGCTGACAAGCCGGCCTTCTTCAAGAAGGTGATCATACAGTCGGTGCCGGAGCCTGCGACCCGCGCCAACCTGGTCGAGCGCGGCGACGCCGATCTCGTCATCGACTTGCAGGCGAGTGACGTCCAGTCGCTCGAGGCCAAGGGCAAGCTGAAGGTGATCTCAACGCCGCAATACAACGCCGTCACCTTTGTTTCCATGAACAATCAGATTCCGCCCTTCGACAACATCAATGTGCGCCGCGCCGTCGCCTACGCTCTGCCCTACGACGATATGTTCAAGGCGGCCCTGTTCGGTCGCGGCGCGCCGCTGTTCGGCGCAAGCTGGGCGGACGGCAAGCCATCGAGCGGCGCCTATCCGATCCCGCAGCCGGTCAAGCTCGACCTCGAAAAGGCCAAGGACTATCTCAAGGCGGCCGGCCTTGCGGACGGCTTCTCGACCACGTTCAGCTTCAATGTCGGCCAGGCTTCGACCGCCGAACCGATGGCGGCGCTGGTGAAAGAGTCTCTCGCCAAGATCGGCATCACCGTCGACATCCAGAAGCTGCCGGATGCGCAGATGTCGACGCAGATCAACGAGAAGAAGCTGCCCTTCTTCACCGAGGGCATCGTCGCCTGGCTGCCTTCGACCGACTATTTCTACCGCAATTTCTACACCGGCAATCAGCGCTGGAACTACTCGTCGATCAACGATCCAGAATTGGTGGCGATCGCGCAAGAAGCCCGCTTTGAACCCGACAAGGTCAAGTACGAGGAAGACGGCAAGAAGCTCAACGCCATCCATTTCAGCGAGATGCCGCAGATACCGCTCTGGCAACCTAACCAGGA
>Ga0070713_100001438_pt1 | contig 15272 bp, 10 predicted proteins | sample LARL82metaG_FD_65465 | JGI IMG/M metagenome (GOLD analysis project Ga0070713, IMG submission 65465) | Corn, switchgrass and miscanthus rhizosphere microbial communities from Kellogg Biological Station, Michigan, USA - LAR L8-2 metaG | ecosystem: Host-associated > Plants > Roots > Rhizosphere ...
AGCGGAAAGGTGCATGAATACAGGCGATGACGCGACGTCGATGGATTGCCGAGAATTGGGATGAAGCCACCGCGACGCTGAAGGGCGCGCAAGCGGAACACATGATTCGCGTGCTGCGCGCGCAACCGGGAGTGGAAGCGGACGTGGTCGCGGGGGGCAAAGTGTTCCACTCCGTGGTCGCTGGAATCTCGGATGAGGGAGAGGACGGGACGGCGGAGGTGAGGTTCAATCTGGTCGCCGAGGTCGAGTCTGCGCCCGCAATGCCCGTTACGGTGGTAATGTCCATTTTCAAGTTCGATCACATGGAGTGGGCGATCGAAAAGGCGACTGAGCTGGGAGTCGCGGCAATCGCTCCGGTGATCGCGCGACGCACCGAAAAGCATCTCGCTTTGGCTGCGATCAAGCGCGCGGAGCGATGGAGGCGCATCGCGCTCGAGGCTTCACAACAGTCGCGACGATCGGATGTGCCGGTGATTCACGATCCCGTGAAGCTGTCGGAATATGCGAAGGCCGCGCTCAACGCAAAGCGCATTGTGCTGGCGGAGCAGGAGCGTTCAACGACGCTGCGCGGGGCTCTCGCGGAGGCCATTGCAGCGGCTGGAACCGAGATGCCGGAACTGGAGATTGCTATTGGGCCAGAGGGCGGATGGGCTCCGGAAGAAGAGGCGCTGTTCGATGCGAATGGATGGCGGGCTGTGTCCCTGGGGCCGCGGATACTTCGCGCGGAGACTGCGGCAATCGCGGCGCTAGCGGTGGTGGCATCGATGCTGGAGTAGTGATCGGGGACCTACGCTCAAGGTCGAGACCCTCCGATTTCATTCTTCGAATGATGACCGAAAAAGCAGATCCTTCGCTCCGCTTACCCCAGGGACGAAGATCGTCCCTGGGGCCCCATGATGCTTCGCTCAGGATGACAAGGCATTTTTGGTTTTGAGCATCCTGAGCAGACCTGAACTTCCGGATCTTCTTCGAGAAGGCTAGAGGGAGACGCCGCGTTTCCAGGGGATGAAGTCGTTCTGGCCGAACTCTTCGGCTTTGGTGTGGCGATTGCCGCTGGCGACGTCAATGCATAAATCGAGGAGCTGATCGGCGCATTGAGGGATTGTCGACTCGCCGGTGACGATGCCGCCGGCGTCGAAGTCGATGATGTCGGCCATGCGGTCGGCAAGTTGCGAATTGGTGGAGATCTTGAGGACTGGTGCGATAGGGTTGCCGGTGGGAGTGCCAAGTCCGGTAGTGAAGAGGACTAGATTTGCACCGGCTCCTGCTTGTGCGGTCACACATTCGACATCGTTGCCGGGCGTGCAGAGCAGGGTGAGGCCGGGCGTGGTGGCATATTGCGGGAAGTCGAGCACGTCGCGTACGGGAGCGATGCCGCCCTTGCGAGCGGCGCCGGCGGACTTGATGGCATCGGTGATGAGGCCATCTTCAATGTTGCCAGGTGAGGGGTTCATCTCGAATCCGGAATGGACGGCCTTGGCGCGCGCGGAATAGGCCTGCATGAGGTCAAAGAAGCGCTGAGCGAGTTCATCCGTGGCGCAGCGGTTGATGAGCTCCTGTTCGACGCCGTGCAACTCGGGGAATTCGCTGAGGATCGATTTGCCGCCGAGTTCGCCGAGAAGATCGGAGATGTAGCCGAGAGTGGGATTGGCAGAGATGCCGCTGAAGCCGTCGGAGCCTCCGCACTTGAGTCCCATGGTGAGCGCGGAGAGCGGCGCGGGCGCTCGCGTTGCTCGATTGGCTTCGACCAGGCCGGCAAAGGTTTGTTCGAGTGCGCCGGTCATCAGAACGGTCTCGCGACCGGAACGCTGCTGATCGAAGAAGAGGACAGGCTTGGTCAGTCTGGGATCGCGGGCGCGGAGTTCATCCATCAGCATGCTTGACTGCGAATGCTGGCAGCCGAGACTGAGCACGGTGGCGCCGGCGACGTTGGGATGGTGAATGTAGCCGGCGAGCAAGCCACAGAGCGCCTGTGCGTCCTGGCGTGTGCCTCCACAGCCGCCCTGATGGGTGAGGAAGCGGACTCCATCGACGTTGGGGAAGATACGCTCCGTGCGTGAGGGCGATTCGACTGCGATGGCGTTGCCGCTTGCTGCCTGCTTTGAGACCAACTCGCGGACGAGGGGGCGATAGCTGTTATGCGAACTGCCATAGCCGAGTTCTTCTTCGAGAGCTTCGCGCATGCGGTCGACGTTGCGGTTTTCGCAGAAGACGAGTGGGAGGACGAGCCAGTAGTTGCGTGTGCCCACCTGTCCGTCTGTGCGGTGATAGCCCATGAAGGTTCGGCTGGACCAGGAAGAGGGATCGGGCAGCGCGAACGAAACAGGATGGCGCTCGGCGGTATATGCGCCGGTGCGGTGGCGGACGTTGCGCGTCGAGAGTAGACCTCCGCGGGGGATGGGCAGTGTGGCTTCGCCTACAACCATGCCGTACATGATGACGAGGTCTCCTGGCTTCATGTCGGAGATCGCGAGCTTGTGCTTCGAAGGGATGTTTTCGGTGACGGGACAGGAACCGGATCCGAAGGGTACAGTGGTTCCGGCTGCAATGGGAACCAGGGCGACGAGGACGTTATCGCGAGGATCGATTTGAAGGGCGGTATCGGGCATGGGCTTGGTTCCTCGAGGGCGGGCTCGAAAACAATCTGTCTTTGGCAAGGATAGCGCTTGGGGTCGGGTGGATGGATGCTGCTCGGCTATCATCAAGGGTTCGCAGGAAATGCGGCGTGAGGATCTGGGAATGAAGGCGATTGTGCTGGAGGAGCCGGGGCGCGCGGTGGTGAGAGAAGTCGAAGAGCCGCGGGTCAAGGAAGGCGAGATTCTGCTTCAGGTGCGGAGGATTGGACTGTGCGGAAGCGATTTGAATTCGTATCGGGGAAGAAATCCGCTGATGAGTTATCCGCGCATTCCAGGACATGAGATTGCAGCGACGGTGTTGGATCCGGGTTCGCACAAGGAGTGGGCTGCCGGAACTCCGGTGACGCTGTCGCCTTATGCGGCTTGTGGACGATGCGCGGCTTGTGAACGCGGACGACCGAACGCGTGCTGCGATAACCAGACGCTGGGCGTGCAGTGTGATGGAGCGCTGACGGAGCGGATTGCAGTGCCGGCGTCGAAGCTGTATCGAGCGAATCTCTCGCTGAAGGAGTTGTGCCTGGTCGAGCCGCTTACGGTCGGCTTTCATGCGGTGGGGCGTGGGCGCGTGACGGCGGAGGATGCGGTGGCGGTGTTTGGTTGCGGCGGCGTGGGATTGGGCGTGGTGGCCGGCGCGGCGTATCGAGGCGCACGGGTGATCGGGGTCGATGTGGATGACGCGAAGCTAGAGACAGCGCGGAAGGCAGGCGCTGCTGAGGCCATCAATTCGAAGACGGGCGACGTGCATGCACAACTGCTGGAGAAAACGAACGGGCGCGGGCCGGATGTGGTGATTGAGGCGATTGGATCGCCGGCAACCTATCGTGCGGCGGTGGAAGAGGTGGCCTATGCCGGGCGGGTGGTGTACATCGGGTGGGCGAAGGAGGAGGTTGCCTACGAGACGCGCCCCTTCGTGCACAAGGAGCTCGACATTCTGGGTTCGCGCAATGCCACGCCGGAAGATTTTCGCGCGGTGATCGGGATGCTCGAGGCAAAGCGCTTTCCGGTGGATGCGGCGGTCACACACATGGTGGCGTTCGAAGAAACTCCGAAGATTCTGGAAGAGTGGAGCCGGGAGCCAGCACGCTTTACCAAGATCATGGTTGAGGTGAGTTGAGGGCGCGCATGCGTGACAAAGCGTGCCTCAGGAGCTAAAGCTCGCGTTTATTTCGACGCGGTTACGGCACGACTGAAGTCGTGCCCTTTCAAAGCAGCTAAAAGTTGGAGGCACCTTGTGTGGCCTTACCATGCGTGTGTCGACTTAAAGTTTGGCGAAGTGGAGAAGCAGGCCTGCTAGCGCGCCACCGGTGAGCGGTCCAAGAACAGGGATGGCTGCATAGGCCCAGTTGGAACCGCCTTTGCCGGGAATGGGCAGGATGGCGTGTGCGATGCGCGGGCCGAGGTCGCGGGCGGGATTGATGGCGTAGCCCGTGGTGCCGCCCAGCGATAGACCGATGCCCCACACGAGGCTCGCGACGAGCCACTGTCCCATACCGGCGGCGGGCCCATTGTCGGAGACGCCGTGGGAGAAGATCGCGCCGGCGACGATGACGAGCACCATGGTGCCGATGACTTCGCCGCCGAAGTTAGCCATGGGATGGCGAACGGCGCCGTTGGTGCAGAAGACGCCGAGCTTGGCTGCGGAGTCGGGCGAGATCGACCAGTGGGCTGCGTAGTGCAAAGCCATGAGGGCCGCGCCGCAGATGGCCCCCAGCATTTGCGCGGACCAGAGCGAGAACATCTGCGAGTAGCTACCGCTGGAGATGGCCGCGGAGAGGGTGATGGCGGGGTTGAGATTGGCGCCGGGACTGCCGAATGCCTGCGCGGTCAGCACGCCGCATAGCACGGCGAGAGCCCAGCCGGTGGTGATGACCATCCAGCCCGCGTCTGCCGCGTAGGACTTGCGAAGGGTGACGGCGGCGTTGACTCCGTTGCCGAGGAGAACGAGAACGAGGGTGCCCATGAATTCGCCGAACCAAACCGAATGCATAATGCCTTTCTTGAGGGAGCGGAATGAGTTTCGCAGATGAGGTAAGAGAGGAGCAAGGCGGAAGACATGGAATCAGAACCAGGTTTGTTGCCTGTAGGCAGCGTAGGCCGGCCCGAATTTCTCTTCGAGGACCTTTGCTTCTTTTCGGCTGCGCAGGATTTGCATGGGGATGAGAATGACGAAGATGAGAAGGAACCAGGGTCTGCCGGTCCAAATGATGAGGCCGGCGATGAAGAGGGCGCTAAAAAGATAGATCGGATTTCGAATGCGCGCGTAGAGTCCCGTGGTGATAAGGGTGGAGGCTTTTGCCTGCACACTGAAGGCGGCGCCGAGCTGAAGGCGCGCAACGATGAGGAGCAGCAAAGCGGGAGCGGCGATGGACACGCCGATGATACGGGACGTTGTCCACGGCATGCTGGATGCATGCAGGATGAACACAACCACAAAGACAAGAATGATGGCGAGAGTGGCAATGTTCAGTTTCAATGACGTGCCCCTTCATTCGTTGTTGCCGGCTGCCGGGGCCATTGCACAAGCAGGGCATTTACGACTTCGTGACCCAGTTTATAGGCCGCTTCAAGTGAAGGCAGATAGGCGGTGTAGGTTCCGATGCGCTGATGGGCGAGGCTGTCGGCTGCGGACATGCCGCGGGGTTGCTGATCGAAGTTGCTGACGGTGCGCAGGACCAGAATGCGCTGCCAGTCAATGCGACCGGCCTGCCCTAGATACTTGAGCGACTGAAGAGTGCCGGTGTCCTCCATTGCGGTGGTTGCGAACTGACCTTTGCCGCCAGTGAAGTAGCTGACCCATTGGTTTGCCCAGGCGTCGGAAAGTTTGCCGTGCCAGTAAGTGGAGGAAGAGACTTCGTCGCCGAGGGTGACGAAGGGCGGACGCTGGGCAGCCGCGCCATCGAAATGGCTGCGAATTTCTTTGAGTGCGTCCGGGTCGCCGAGAGGTGTGTTGTGAGTAAGATCGAAGGCCCATTGCGCGAGCTCGCCGTTGAGTTCGTAGACCTGACCATCGAGCGGTGCGGCGGGTGCTTCGAAGGGGCGCGTCTTGCGCAGGGGGATATAGCCGGTGGACCAATCCGGCGGCATTTCGCGGGGATCGATTTCGTAGCCGAGGTCACCATCGACGACCCAGCGCGCCCATGCTGCTGAGCCGAGCGAGATGCGGTCGGGGTTGCCGCCGGCAATGCCTGCGATGAGCCAGTAGGCGTGGGAGAAGTCGAAACGGGGATCGAGGCCGAGGGCCATGATGGTGGCCGCGGCGTGCGCGGTGCCCTGGCCGGTGAGGACGGCCATCTCGCCGCTTGAGTTCATGCGGGCAGCGTGATAGCCGGCGGGGAGCGGATAAATTTTGTCGAGATGGTCGCGCTCGACCCAGTACTGGAGTTCGCCGGGTTGGTCACCAGTGTCCTCGCCGATTTCAAACATGGCGACGATGACGACCTTGACCTGGATGGGACGCGGCGCCGCCAGTGCGCGCAAAGGGTTTGTCATCACGCAGATGATGGCGAACGACGCGAGAGCGGCAATGGGATGAGCAATCGATCTGATGCGCCAAGGGCAAGTGAGACGGTGTGCTTTTCTCATTGTGGGACCTTGAGTTTGAGTCTTTTGCGCGGCAATTTAATCTGGATGGAAGATTGACTTTGAGATAATTTAGCAAACAAGGGCCATTTCAGCCTCTGCATTCCTCTGTCGCCCGAAAAGCTCGGGTGAATGGAAAGTAGTCCTTCCACCGGGAACGCGGATTCAAGCTGTATCGCAATGTACCGAACATCTTTGCATGTTCCGCATTTTCTGTCTCCCCGATTAGCGAGACAGAGCCCGATGAATCACCCACGCAATGATTGCTTCCAACCGAAGAAGCAAACCCAGTCTGAACACTACGTTTAGGAGAGCCAAACGCAATGACTCAGAAACCTACACTTCGCCATCTTTGCCGTCACATCCTGTGCGGCGCGCTTCTCTGCTTATCCCTGTTGATGACTGCGCCCGCGCGGGCTCAGGACGCAGGTTTCGGATCAATCACCGGAACAATCACCGATCAAAAAGGCGCAGTGGTGGCGGGAGCCACAGTAACTGTAATCCAGACCGACACAGGGATCTCGCGGCAACTTGTGAGCACCTCCGCGGGCAGCTATGCGGCAACCTTTCTCAAGCCGGGACGATACGAGGTTCTCGTCGCAGCTTCCGGGTTTGCGAAGGTTGACCGCAAGGGACTTACCGTCCTGGTGGGTCAAGCAGTCGACGCAGATATCGAATTGCCCGTCGCTTCTACAGAGGCCACCGTGACGATTACGGGGGAGGCGCCGCTCATTGACACAGAGAAGGTGGGCACTTCGCAGGAAATTGGCCAGGAGCTGGTGAGCAATCTTCCGGTCAATGGCCGCCGCTATGACAACTTCGTCCTGCTCACTCCCAACGTGACGCCGGACGGTTCAAGCGGTCTGATCTCGTACCGCGGCATTTCTTCGCTTTACAACACCAACCTGATCGATGGGGTCAACAACAACCAGGCCTTTTTCGCCGAGGCACGCGGCCGCGCCACGGGCGCCCCCTACGTTTATTCGAGCGATTCGATTCAGGAATTTCAATCCGCCTCGGGTCCCTATTCGGCAGAACTTGGGCAGGCAGCGGGTGGGCAGATCAACGCCATCACCAAGTCCGGCACCAATGCGTTTCACGGCGACCTTTTCTACTTTTTGCGGTATCCGGAATTGAATGCACTGGATCCTTACGGCAAGTCTCACAATGTTTTCACACAGCCGGTGCATCAGCAGCACCAGTTCGGGGGCTCAGTGGGCGGTCCCATCAAGCGCGACAAGCTGTTTTTCTTCTTTACCTATGACGGCTTTCGCAAGGTGAATCCGATTCTGTACGTTTCCACGGGACCATTCAGCACCATCTCTACTTCGATCAACTCGGGCGCGACCACATATTGCCCGTCACCGCTTAGCGCGTCGGAATGCCTCACGGCTCTGAATTATCTTCAAGGCAATGTGGCGGGTGCAGGCGGATACAAGCTGCAGGGACTGTTTCCACGCGAGTGGAAGCAAGACATCTTCTTCCCCAAACTGGACTGGCAGTTCTCGCAGAAGAATCGTCTCACCGCAGAATTCAACTTCGACACGTTCCATCTTCCCAATGGCTACAATTCGGCCAGCACGGTGCCCAACGGCGGCGTCACTCAGAACGGTTCGGCAGATTACCACGAGCGCTTCCTGATCGCAAACTGGACTACGGTCCTGAATCCAACCTCGGCTAACCAGGTTCTCTTCCAATGGTCGCGCGACCTGGAGACGGCCGGCGCCAATGCATCGGGTCCATCGGTCTCCATCAGCAGCATCGCGTCTTACGGCATGCCAAACGCACTGCCGCGTCCGGGTTTTCCCGACGAGCATCGCTGGGAAGTGGGCGACATTTATTCAAAAACCTTCGGTCGCAACACGCTCAAGACCGGATTTGATCTGAACCTGGTAGACGAACTGGCCATCAATCTTTTTCAGGGTGGCGGCATCTACAGTTATTCGCCGGGCACGCCCACCGGCGCCTTCACCAACTGGGTGCAGGACGTCTACGGCGTGAACGGCGGCAAGCATTACACCAGCTTTACCCAGGTCAACGACCCGATCACTCACGTCGGGAAAGACGATGCGTGGCAGAAGATTCTGGGAGCATTCGTGGATGAGCGCTTCAAGGTAAGTCCGACCTTCCAGATCTCCGCAGGCGTTCGGTATGACATTCAAATGATCCCGCAGCCTCCGCGGCCCAACACCACGAGCGCGATTGCCACGCTTTACACCTCGACAATTCACATCGCCAAAGGAAACATTCAGCCACGCCTGGGCTTTAACTGGAATCCCTATCCTAAGACGGTTCTGCGCGGCGGTTATGGCATGTTTTACGGCCTGACGCAGGCATCGACGTATTACACGATCCGTTCTGAAAATGGAGTCTTCCAGCAGCAGTACAACGCAAATCCGAACACTTCGTGGGCTCCGTCGAATCTCGGTGTGCTGTTTACGCCTCCTGGACCACCGCTTGCCGCACCGTTCACGGGCGCAGTGACGCCGGTCGTCGAGAACACTGGTGCCTCACTGGCGCCATTGGCCGCACGCGGACTCGACCCCAGGTACTCCAATCCTTATTCGCACTCGTTCGATCTGGCGCTCGACCAGGAACTACCGGGCCGGATTGGTCTATCACTTGGCTATGTCGGAAACCGTGGCATGCGGCTGCCGCGCTTCATCGACACCAACGTGGCGCCCGCCACGACGACGAAGAGCTATGACATCGTGGACTCGCACGGCACTACGCAAAAGACCATCACGGTGCCGTGGTACACGCAGCGCGTCACGTACAACACAGCCAGCCTGCTCACCGGTTTCTCTGACATGAACACCTGGTATCACTCCATGGTGGTCACGGTGAAGAAGCCCATGTCCTATGGATTGGAGGCGCTAGTCAACTACACCTGGTCCAAGACAATGGATGAGGGAGAAGTGGGCGGCGTCAGCGGTACCTTCAACGGCACCGACGTGCCGATCGATCCCAGCAACTACAAGGCGGAGTACTCGCGCTCTGACCTCAACATGAAGAACCGCTTCACGGGAAGCCTTGTGTGGGCGCCGCACGTCACGGCTTCAGTTCGCACGGTGAATTACGTCGCGAATGGCTGGAGCCTCTCCGGCAGCTACACGGCGCAGACCGGCTTTCCGATCACACCGATGATGACCAACTTCCCGTCCAGTGCGCTTTCGTCCGGCGCTGTTTCGGGGAACGGCGGAATCACGGGTGCTTCGGTCAGCTGGTTCAACGCGCCTACCTCGGTTCGAGTCCCGCAACTGGCACGCAACTATTTCCCTGGCCCCGGCCTGCGGAATGTGGATGCGCGCATCTCGCGCGATTTCGCTATTACGGAGAAAACCAGCCTTCAGTTTTACGTGGAGGCCTTCAACCTGCTCAACCACCAGAACATTCTCGGCGTTAACAACAAGTACTCCACCTATTTTGCGGCACTGTCGCCGACTACGAACGGCAACCCAACCAAGGGATACAGCTCCGCATGCGACGCTTCTGCGCATGCGAATGCCTGCATCGCCCCCTACACCGGCACGAGCGACTTTCTCGGAACCTCGACGGGGACAACCGGCGTGCTCTATGGACCGCGTCAGACGCAGTTTGCGGCGAAGTTCATCTTCTAAGCAAGTTAGAGAAGTCTCACAGGGCGTGACGGCGATTGCCGTTGCGCCCTTTTTCTTTTGAGCTCTCAGAGGCGGGCAGAATAGGATGGCATTGCGAGAAGGAACGGAAATGCGACGAAGGCATGGTTGAGGTGAAGAGAATGCAGGGGTCGATCTCTCTTGTTGGAGTGGCATTGATGAGTGCAGTGAGTGCAGTTTCGGTTGCGCAGCAGCCGGCGCATCACTGGGCGATTGTGGTGCATGGCGGCGCGGGGGTGATTGAGAAGTCGGCGTTGGGGCCGGAGGGCGACAAGGCCTACCGTGAAGGTCTAGACCGCGCGATCCATGCGGGTGCGGCGGTGCTCGATAAGGGTGGGTCGGCGCTGGATGCAGTGGAAGCTACGCTTCACGTCTTCGAAGAGGATCCGCACTTCAACGCGGGCAAGGGCGCGGTCTTTACACGGGAAGGAAAAAACGAGATGGACGCCTCCATCATGGAGGGAGCGACGCTGAGGGCCGGCGCAGTTGCTGGAGTGCAGCGCGTGCATAGCCCCATCAGTGCCGCGCGTGCGGTCATGGAGAAGTCGCCCCACGTGATGATTGCCGGACGCGGCGCCGATGAGTTTGCGACCAGCGTCGGCCTGAAGATGGAGGAGCCGAGCTACTTCTTTACGGAGAGCCGCTGGCAGGGGTTGGTGAAGGAGCTTACAAAGAAGGGGCTGCCGATTCCGCCGCGTCCTGCAGGAGTTCCGGCGGAAGGAGAGAAGATTCCGGTCGCGGTGCTTGATGAGTCAGAAGGTTCGGGCGTTCATGGAACCACCGGTGTGGTCGTGCTCGACAGGAACGGCAATATCGCAGCGGGTACATCAACGGGTGGAATGCAGGGCAAGATGCCGGGGCGTATTGGTGACTCGCCGATCATCGGTGCGGGGACCTATGCATCGAATAAGTCCTGCGCGGTGTCGGGAACGGGTACAGGGGAATACTTCATCCGCCTGGGTGTGGCGCGCGAGGTCTGCAACCTTGTTTACTTCAAGAAGATGAAGCTGCAGGATGCTGTCGATGAGGTGATTCACAAGGAGTTGGAGGCGCTGCACGGCGACGGCGGGGTGATTGCAATTACTCCCGATGGACAGCTGGCGTGGAGTTTCAATACGCCGGGGATGTTCCGCGCGCGGCTGGTGGAGGGCGGCCAGGTGCAGATGGGGATTTATCGCGACGAGCCGTAGAGGTTGGCGATAGATTCGCCGGGTGTCCGAATCCTGAACTACACTTTTCGCATGGCGTTGAAATTCACCACCTCATACATCGAAGATGCGCTGGCGGTCTTCCGGCAGTACAAGCTGCTTGGGGAACGGGCCATGGCGCAGGTTTCGGATGCGCAATTGTTTACATCGCTGGACGAGGAGTCGAATTCGATTGCAATTATCGTCAAGCACATCACGGGCAACATGCGATCGCGATGGACTGATTTCATGACCACGGATGGGGAAAAGCCGAATCGCAATCGTGACAGCGAATTTGTGGATCCGCCGGCCACGCGCGAAGAGCTAATGGGCGAATGGGAAGACGGCTGGGCGCGCGTATTTGAAGCGATCGAACCGCTGACCGACGCGGACCTGGGACGGGTGGTGACGATTCGCGGGGAAGCCCACTCGGTGATGCAGGCGATCAACCGGCAACTCGCGCATTATCCTCAGCACGTTGGTCAGATCATTTTTCTGGCGAAACACTACACAGGCGATCAGTGGCAAACCCTCAGTGTCGCGCGGAACAAGTCGGCGGAGTTCAATCGCAAGGTGGCGATCGGCGAGGCTAGCCAGCGGTAAACACTTTTGCGAAAAGCACGAAGGCCATCCGAGGGATGGCCTTCAGTGTGTATTCGATGATCTTGCTTTATTGCACGGTCGCCCCGGTTCGGGCTTCGGCTTTCTGGGCGAGGACTTTGTGGGCGGTGTCTTCGAGGGCCTGTGCTTCGGGCAGGAAGTTGAGCGCTTTTTGAATTGTCGGATCCCAGTCGGCCACGACGCGCAGTCCTTGGAGCTGGCCGAACTGGCTGGTGATGATCTCTTTCCTGATGTTGACCTTCAGCCAATCCAGATTGTCGTTGATGTCCTTTTCTGACCAGGCTATGTCCTGGCTGGTGAGGTACTGCTTGAATTCGGCCAGAACGGCGTCGTCGACCTGGAAGTTTTTGTCGACGGTTCGGTTGGAGAGGTAGTGCGCGGCGAAATGGAAAAACGCGCTCTTGTCATACGGCCCTAGCAACTCCTGGAAGTTGTTGCCCTTGGGGCTGTCGATTTTTTCGTCGGGCGTGATGCCGCCGCCGCCATAGACGGTTCGACCGGAATCGGTGAATTTAACCTCGCGATTGTTCGCGCCCGGAGCGGTGGCGCCGGCGTGGTTGTAGTAGTAGTCGTAGAGCGAAACGCCGGTGTAGTTGCGCTGAATGAGGCGGCCTGAGGGCGTGTAGTAGTGATATGTGGTCAGTGCCAGACCTGTATTCTCGCTCAGGTTATAGACCGTCTGCACCAGGCCCTTGCCGAAAGTTGTTTCGCCGACGATGAGTGCGCGGTCGTGATCCTGTAGCGCACCGGATACGATCTCGGCCGCGGATGCCGTGTTTCGATTCACGAGGACCACGATGGGGAAGGTCTTGCCGTCATTGCCGTGCGTGGCGGTGTAGTTCTGGTCAGGATAGGCGCGGCCGCGTTGCGAGACGATGTTCTGCCCTTTGGCAAGCAAGTGATCGCAGACTTCAACTGCCTGGCTGAGCAGGCCGCCGGGATTGCCGCGGAGATCGAACACGAGGCCCTTGAGATTGGGGAAGTTGTTGATCGCTTCGTCGACTTCCTGGGCTGTCGTCTCCTGAAACTGGGTGAGGTGAATGTAGCCGACGCCTGGACGAATTTCGTATTTCAGGTCGACCGACGGATGCGCAATCTCATCGCGAACGAGGTCAAAGGTGAGTGGCTTTGACTGTCCTTCACGCAGCACGGAGACCTGGACGTGGGTGCCTTTGGGCCCTTTGAGGTTCTTCGCCACGACATCCGAGGTCATGCCGTCAGTGGATTTGCCGTCGATGGCGTTGATAATGTCGCCCGGACGCAGGCCAGCACGGAAGGAAGGCGTTCCCTCATACGGGGTGATGACGTAGACCTTGTTGTTCTGCTGCTGGATGACCATGCCGACGCCGTAGTAGTGGCCGCGCTGGTCCTCGCGCATCTTGGCATAAGCTTTGGGATCGTAGAAGTTTGAGTGAGGGTCGAGAACGCGCAACATGCCGGGAATTGCGCCGTCGTAGATGGCGGAATCTGCCTTGTCGCCCTGAATGGGCTCTGCGTAATTCTGCTCGACGATCGCGTAGACGTCAGTGAACGATTTCAGGCTGTCGCGGATCTGGCTTTCGTCCTGCGAGGACTGGGCTCCCACCCTGCGCTGCAAAAACGTGCCGGCAACCGCGCATATCACGAAAAAGACAATAAGGCTGAAAATTGCCCTGCGGGCGGGGGGAGTCATATGCGGGAGGAACCTCCGGAGTGCAACTGCACCAGGGACCTGAAAGGAACGACTCAGGCCAAACCTGGGGTAAAGTATAGCACTGGGTTATTTGACGAAGTTCTGGCGGCTTCGGGTAGCCCATTACCGTTGTGAGGTAGAGTCCCCAGCTGGTTTGCGATCGGGGTCGTCATGGTTCGCCCCAGGAATCCGCGCATCTCCCGCCGTTTTTGCTGCCCAGCCATTTACAATGACGTCTATGCCTATGGTGGGAGCCCTCCGACCTCCAAAAGCGTGCCAACCTATGAATCTGAGAATTCTTTGTATCCCCGGAGCAGTTTCGCTCTCCGCACTCCTGCTTAGCGGTTTTGCATTGGCGCAAGCCCGACCCTCGAATCCCGAAAGTCCCTATGGGGGCACAACGGTTGAGGAAATCATTGCGCGCGTAAACGACCAGATCATCACCAAGTCTGACTACGACCGAGCGCAGGCCGAAATGGACCAGGAAATGCGCCAGCGCGGGGCCTCGATGCAGGAGACGTCCGACGCCCACAAGGAACTGCTGCGCAACCTCATCGATCAGCAGTTGTGGCTGGCCAAGGGGAAGGAACTCGGGATCACGGGCGAGACGGAATTGGTCAATAAGCTCAATGACATCCGCAAGCAATACAACCTGGCGACGATGGAGGATCTGGAGAAGGCGGCGAAGGAACAAGGAGTGTCGTTCGAGGACTTCAAGGCCAATATCCGCAACCAGATAGTTACCCAGCAAGTGATGCGCGAGCAGGTAGGACGGAAGATTGCGCCGACGCCGGGTGAAGTTCAACGGTATTTTGAAGCGCACAAGCAGGAATATGCGCAACCGGAAAGCGTAAAGCTGGGTGAAATTCTGATTTCGACGGGCACGCAACCGGATGATGAAAAGAAGCTAGCCGAAGCCAAGGCGAAGGCAGACGACATCGAAGCCCGGCTGCATGCTGGAGGGGACTTCAGCCAGTTGGCGAAGAGCTTCAGCGAAGGTACGACAGCGGCTCAGGGCGGCGACCTGGGACAGTACAAACGCGGTCAACTCGGCCAGGTGTTTGAAGACAAAACCTTTGGGCTTAAGGCCGGAGATATTACCGAGCCGATCCGGACCAAACAGGGATACGTGATTCTAAAGGTCATCCAGCATATTGCGGGGGGCGTTCCGCAGCTAAAGGACGTTGAGAGCGACGTTGAGCAGAACTATTTCGAGGCCAAAGCCGGTCCGGCGATGCGCCAATACCTAGCGGAGCTGCGCGATCAAGCTGCAATTTACATCAAGCCGGGATACGAAGACAGCGCAGCGACGGCGGCCGAGAAGCATCCAAGCATCACCTTCAGCGCCTATACTCCGCCCTCACCTAAAAAGAAGCGGAAGGTAGAACGGACCCGGTTCCGCGAGACGACGCGCGGCTTCCGGCAGAAATCGGCTCCGGCTCCGGCAGCAACAACGGACCAGACGGCAGCGGCGGCTCCGGCGAAAACCGAGAAGGCGAATACGAAGAAGAAGAGTACCGAGCAGGCTTCGATGAAGCCGGGCAAGAAGGAAAAGATTCGCTTCGGCAAGGCACCGCAAGAGACTCTTCCGAAGGCTCCCTCGAGCCAGACGGAAGACGCCGGCGCGGGCGAGCAGGTTGCTGCAAACGCGATCGCCGAGCCGGACAACCCGCTGGAGAGCAATCCGAAATCGGAGAAGAAAACGCGGTTCAGCGATCGCGCGCGCCTCCCGAAGCAACCAAAGCCGAAGGGGCCGCAGTTGGATCCCGAGGCTCCGGCGGCGGCGGATGCTGCTGAAGTGGCCGATCGCGCGACGCAATCCGGCGCGCTGGGGCTGGGGGGGAACCAGACTCCGAGCAAGAAGAAAAAGAAGAACACCACGACCGGCGACAAAACGCGTTTGAGCGACAAGAAGAAGACTTCGGACACGGAGGATACG
>Ga0070713_100001439_pt1 | contig 15268 bp, 14 predicted proteins | sample LARL82metaG_FD_65465 | JGI IMG/M metagenome (GOLD analysis project Ga0070713, IMG submission 65465) | Corn, switchgrass and miscanthus rhizosphere microbial communities from Kellogg Biological Station, Michigan, USA - LAR L8-2 metaG | ecosystem: Host-associated > Plants > Roots > Rhizosphere ...
AGATCGGATCTTCTGTCGGGACGGCAACGTATGGACGTCAGCCGGCATCACAGCCGGCATCGACCTTGCGTTGGCTTTGATCGAAGAAGACCATGGTTTTGCCGTCGCCAAAGGCGTGGCTCAGCACCTTGTCGTCTATCATCGTCGCCACGGCGGGCAATCGCAATTCGCAGCTTCCGTTGATTTGGCACCAAAGAATGATCGAATTGCCGCTGCTCTTGGCTATGCCCGCGACCACATCGCCGAAGCGCTCACCGTCGAACGCTTGGCGGAATCGGCCGGCATGAGCCTGCGCCAGTTCAGCCGCGCGTTCCGAACGCAGACCGGGACCACACCGGCGCGTGTGGTGGAACGACTCCGTACCGATCTAGCCCGAGGCCAGATAGAGACCACTACCGAACCTGTCGAACGCATCGCGGAGGCGGTCGGGTTCGGTGACGCGGAAAACATGAGACGGGCATTTATCCGCATCTACGGACAGCCTCCTCAATCGATCAGGCGCGCAATTCGACATTAGAAGCGGCTGCGAGGAGACAAGCCCCGCGGCCATTGCAAAAAATGCTGTTCTTGCGTCACGTTGGGATCAATTCGCCATCTGCTGTATGGCAAGCCGAGTCGGGACGTTGAGCAGGAATGGGCCCGCCTGCATAAGAGGTTGACGGATCGCCTTGTGGTCAGCGCCAATCTGCCCGACGACTTCAGCTGGCCGCTTGCGCCGGCCCGGGCGTAACGCATCGCTGAGCCGGGACCTCAATCGGGAGGGGACGATGAGCGCACGAGCGTTGCCGCTTCATGCGATCGCGATCGCCATTGCGCTTTATGCCTTTGTGCCGCCTGTCGCCGCGGCGCAGGACTGGCCGACTCGGCCGATGACCATGGTCGTTCCCTTTGCCGCCGGCGGCACGGCCGATCCGATCGGCCGCGCGCTGGCGGCGGGGCTCTCCCAGATCCTCGGTCAGCAGGTGATCATCGAAAACGTCGGCGGCGCCGGCGGCATGACGGGCGCGAGCCGCGTGGCGAAGGCCGCGCCCGACGGTTATCAATTCGTCTTCGGCAGCACCGGCGCGTTCGCGTACAGCCAAACGTTCTACAAGCGTCCGCTCTACAACACGGTGACCGACTTCGCGCCCGTCGCGTTGGTCAGCCAGCAGCCGATCATGCTGGTCGCACGCAAGGATTTGCCGGTCCAGAATCTGCAGGAGTTCATCGCCTATACCAAAGCAAACCAGGCGAAAATGCAGTACGGCTCGCCCGGGGTCGGGTCCGGAAACCATCTGGCCTGTGCGCTGCTCAATGCGGCCGTCGGGGTGAACGTCACCCATCTTCCCTATCGCGGCGGCGGGCCGGCCATCCATGATCTGATCGCCGGCAGGACCGACTACCAGTGCCCGAACAACGTACTGGCCATGCCGCTGATCGAGAGCGGCGCCATCAAGGCGATCGCGGTGCTCACCCGCGAGCGATCGCCGAGCCTGCCCGATTTCGCCTCCGCGCACGAGCAGGGCCTCACCGATTTCGACGTCTCGACCTGGTTCGCGCTCGCGCTGCCCAAGGCCACGTCGGCGGCGATCGTCCAGAAACTCCATGATGCGACGGTCGCGGTGATGAACAGCCCGGCGACCCGCGAGCAGATGAAAAAGATCGGCGCCGATCTGGTCGCACCCGATCGCAGGTCGCCGGAATATCTGCAAAGATTCTTTGAAAGCGAGATCGTAAGATGGGCCAAGACAATTAAGGCCAGCGGGATACTGGCGGAGTAAGGCGCCCCTGCAGCGATGCGGCGGCGCGCCGGGCCGCGATTTCAACGGCAAGCGCTTGAACCATGAAAGCAAAAAATCTCGTCTTCATCATTTCCGACGAACACCAAGCCGGTGCCCTGTCGTGCGCCGGCCATCCGATTGTCAGAACGCCGAATATCGACCGGCTTGCCGCACGCGGCACACGCTTCACGGCGGCCTACACACCCTGCCCAATCTGCGTTCCAGCGCGCGCAAGCCTCGCAACCGGACGCTACGTCCACGACATCCGCTACTGGGACAACGCGATGGGCTACGACGGCCGCGTGCCCGGCTGGGGCGCGCGCCTGCAAGCCGGGAACGTGCGCGTAGAATCGATCGGCAAGCTGCACTACGTAAATGACCGCGGTCCCACGGGCTTCGACCGGCAACATCATCCCATGCATCTCGACGAAGGTATCGGACAGGTGTCGGGATCGGTGCGCGATCCGATTCCAGGGCCCCGCGACGACATCGTGCGATTCGGCGAGGTCGGCGCCGGCTACTCGAAATACAACTCCTACGACGAGACGATCCGCGAGGCGGCGGTGGCGTGGCTGCGTCGTGCAAGCCGCGATCAGCGCCGCTGGATGCTGTACATCGGCTTCGTCGCGCCGCATTTCCCGCTGATCGCGCCGCAGCGCTTCATCGACCTTTACCCGCCCGCCGCAATGCCGCTGCCCAAGTTGACGCCGCGGAGCGGCTATGTTCGCCACCCGTGGCTGGACGCGCAGGAATCGTTCATGCCGACCGACGTCGAGTTCGGCGTCGACGATGCGAAACGCCGCCGCGCCATCTCCGCCTATTACGCGCTGTGCACGATGATGGACGGCCACATCGGCGCCATCTGCGCGGCGCTGGAGGAGACCGGCGCGGCCGAAACGACGACCGTGATCTACACCTCCGACCACGGCGAGGCGCTTGGCGAACGCTCCCATTGGGGCAAATCGAATCTTTACGGCGAGTGCACGCAAGTGCCGCTGGTGATGGCGGGACCGGACGTGGCTGCGGGCGCCGCCTGCAACACGCCGGTTAACCTCGTCGATCTCGCGCCGACCTTTCTCTCCGCCTTCGGCCTTGCCGAAACGAATCTTCCCGGTCGCTCGCTGTTCGAGATCGCCCGCGAGCCCACCGATCCGGCACGCGTCGGCTTCTCCGAGTATCACGCGGTCGGCTCCCCGTCCGGCGCCTTCATGCTGCGCAAGGGCCGCTGGAAGTATCATGAGTATATCGGCTACCCGTGCGAGTTGTTCGATCTCGCCTCCGATCCAGACGAAAGGAACAACAAAGCCGACGCTCCATCCTGCTCCGCCGTTCTCGCTGAGCTTCGCGGGGAGCTACGGCGAATCGTTGATCCGGCCAACGCGGACCGGCAGGCCAAGGCGGATCAGCGGGCGCTGGTCGAGCGTTTTGGCGGACGCGAAGCTGCGTTTAGGCTGGGAGTGAAAGGCCCCACGCCAGCGCCGGTGCAGTGAGGGATTGCGCTCTGCAGCGCTGAGCTACTGGCTCGCACCGTAAAGCTCTCGAATCGAGTCTGGTGATCTTCGCCTCCAATCGGCACAGCGTTTGCTATTTCGCCTCGCTGCGCCGACGCGGCGCCGTTGGCTGCGCCTGCTTAGGCTCGGCGGGCGACAGCGTGTAGCTGAGCCATAGGTTCCAGCCCTCCGGCCGGTTCGCCGCGGCAAACTCCCAGTAAGCCTTGACGTTCACATTTGCATCGAGGTCGCCCATCGGGACGGTGTAGCCGAGTTGCCCGCCGGCGCTCGCGACGCGCGACTGGAAGCAGCCGACCCGGTCGCCGGAGCCGCCATCGCAGCTCGCTTGATTATAGAGATAGCCCACCAGGCCGATCTGGAGCTGCTTGGTCAGGAAGCGTGACGCCCCCCAATCCAAATGCATGTCGACCCCGTTGCGATATTCGGTGTAGGGATTGACGAAGTTGTACGTCAGCCCGGCCATCGCCGAAAACTCGTAGCCCGTCTGCTCGTTGAAATAGGTGTAGCCGCCGCCGGCGTCCACAGCGCTGTGCCCAATGCCGATGTTGGAAAGCCGCGCGCGGCTGTAGGCGCCGACGGGAATATTGCCGGTCACGTAGGTCATGACGTTGTTCACTCCGGCGTTCCAGCGCAGCGAGAACTGCGGAGCCAAATCTCCGAAGCCCGTCACCGTATCGGCGAAGGTCTCGAATCGAGACTCGGGGGATCGTCCGGCGAGCGACGGGTCGGTAATGATCGTATCGGCCGTTGTCCGCTTGCGGCCGTAAGTCGCCTGCGCCGCGAGGGCCGCCTGGCCGCCGAAAACCGGTGTCGCGAATGTGTACGTCGGGGTCACCATCGCCAGGTCTTCAGGTTGTATCGAAATGGCGCTCACGTTTTCACCAACATCGCCGGTCAGCCGTCCGATCCTGATCAAGCGGGCGCGGACGACGTCGCTGCCGGCCGATGTCCAGGTGTGATAATAGGTCGACGTCAGCGAGAAGCCGGGCTGCGAGGCAGTGGCAGCGAGACTGGCAAACGATCCTGGGGTCCAGAAGCTCTCCCCGGCCTCGTCCGCCGAGGCGAGCTCGCCGGCGAGCGCAAGCGCCGTGGCAACGGCTGCGCCCGCCAGGAACTTCGACCACAGCCGATGCCGCGCGGTCGATCGGCTCATCCTCATTGCGCCCCCAAGAGCCTGCCGGGGCCAGCCCGCGCCGGCACCGTCAAATCGTCCTCTGCCGTGCCGAACTATACGGAGCGCCTGGCGCGCGTGCGGCCGGCGAGGGCGATAAGCGACGTCGGAAGGAAAAATATTGGCGATTGTTGCCCGGCGGAAACACTCTGGCCGCGGTCGGCGTGAGGGCGCCGGCGGAGCGGTTCGTCGTTGCGTCATCTCATGCGAAGACTAGCCCGTGGACTCATAAAATCGACCATGTCCGCTTAGGCCTCAAGAGCGGCGCAAAGGTAAAGATCAAAAGCTACCGCTTAGTGCCGGGATCCGCCGTCGACCAGCTCATTCGATCACTTCGTCGGCGCGCGAAAGTATCAGCGGCGATATATCGAGACCGAGCGCCTTCGCTGTCTTCAGGTTGATGAACAACTCGAACTTGGTGGGCTGCTCGACGGGAAGATCGCCGGGCCCTTTGGTGCCTTTTAGAATTTTGTCGACGAAAGTCCCTGCACGGCGAAACATTGCGGCATTGTTCGGTCCATAGCTCATCAGCGCACCGTTTACCGCCATTTCCCGGCTGTAACCGATCAATGGCAGCCTGTGTTGCAAAGCTAACCGGATCATCCGAGGTTGTTCGTTATAGATCAGGCCATCTTGAGTGGTTACGACGCCTTGCAAACCCTTCTCGCTGATTCCCGAAAACGCTCTTTCAAAGTCGTCGGGAGTCCGGACCTCGATCGGCTCGACGGTGACTCCAAGAGGACCAACTGCCATGTTGCTCAGCTCGACATAGCGACCCGCCGCGGGATCGGTTGCATTTACGAGCAACGCCGCCTTGGACAGACCAACTACTTCTTTGAGCAGTTCGAAGCGTTTCGGCGTCAATTCGAGCGCCATATTTGCCAATCCCGTGATGTTCCCACCAGGGCGCGCGAGGGTGTCTACGAGTTTGCTGCCAACGGGATCGGCGACAGCCATAAACACGATAGGTATTGTTTTGGTTGCACGCTGAGCTGCGAGGGCCGCTAGTCGTGTGACTGCGAACAGTATGTCAACCTTGATCCGTGCAAGTTCATCGGCAAGAGCGTAAAAACGTTCAGGTTGTTCCGCGGGAAAACGATTTTCCAATATGATATTTCGGCCTTCGACGTAGCCGATGTCCTGCAACCCCGCTCGAAATTGGGCGAGTGGAAACTTTTCTTCTTCAGCATTAGCGGCGTGCCAAAGTACGCCGACGGTAGGAATTTTTCCTTGTGTCTGGCCTCCTGCCCACGTAGGCCACGCTGCAGCACCACCGAGCAGCGCGATGAATTCACGTCGGCCTACATTGGCCATGTGCGCTTTCTCCCGCGCCACCCCCGCCGAGCTTACACCTGCCATATCGGAACCGGCCAGTCCTTGGGGCAGACCTGAATTGTTCTGAATCGGTCAGGTCCGGTAATTAGGTTAAGATCGACAATGCGCGTTCAATGGGTACACGCCCTAGTCCCAGCGGCCCGTAGTTTGAACACGAGGGAGGGGCGCTGAAGAACTTGGAGGTTCATCATGGTCGAGGCGAAGCCTTCTCAGATCGTCGCCCTTCGGGTCGCCGCGCGCCTGTTCCTCGCCACCCTCGCATGGGCGGCGGCCTTCGCTTGTCTTGTCCCCAGCGTCGAGGCGCAAACCCCGCAGGCACAATCCTCGCTGTTCGTTGGGATCGTCGTGGTCGGCGAGGGGAGAGTGACGGTTGTCCCGGACTACGCGCAGATCGCGAGCGGCGTAACCGCCAGAGGGAAGACCGTGAAGGAGGCGAGCGACGCCAATTCGAAAACGATGGCTGCCGTCATCAAGGCGCTCCTCGACTCCGGCGTTGCGCAAAACGACATCCAGACCTCGCGGTTTTCAGTCCAGTCGGTCTATCTGCCGCCGGGGCCGAGCACCGAACCGAAACTTGCCGGCTACAACGTCTCGAACCAGGTGAGGGCGAAGGTCCGGCAGATCGATAATCTCGGCGAGATCCTCGACCGCTTGATCACGGCGGGAGCAACCGACGTCGGCAACATTGCATTCATGGTATCCGACCCGTCAAAAGCGCTCGATCAGGCGCGCGAAGCCGCGATCGCCGACGCGCGCCGCAAGGCCGAGGTCTATGCGCGTGCAGCCGGCATCCGGCTCGGGCAGGTGGAATGGATCACGGAGCAGTCCGGATTCGGTGCCGTTCCGCTGCGGGGACAAGGCGCTGCGGCTGCGCGCGCGGCCGTGCCGATTGCGACCGGTGAGGACACGCTGGAAGTCACGGTCACGGTCGGCTTCACGATTGCGCAGTGACGCCGGTAGGCTCATCCTCCTATAGGCCGAACTTGAAGACCCCCGTCATGGCCGGGCACGACAGCTCATTATGGCCGGGTTGGCCCGCTTGAGAGAGCCGCCACGGGGACCATAGGGTAGCCGTTCACTCTGAAACTGCCATGACCACTTACACTTTCAACTACTCCGTCCTCTCCGTCGTCGATCCTGCCGGCCCCCGCGACGACACTTATGCATCTGGTATCAATAACCTAGGCCAGATCGTCGGGACCTACCTCGGTAGTGGCCCCCAACGGCAGGGCTTCGTTTACAACAACGGCGCCTACACCACCCTCGACGATCCCTCGGCCGTCGGTCCTAACGGCACCACCCCGACGGGAATCAACGATTCAAGCCAGATCGTAGGTACCATTCTCGACGCAAGTAGTCACAGTCAGGGCTTTCTCTATAGCGGCGGCACGTTCACTGCGATCAGTCACCCATCAGCTACGTCGGGCACCGCGGTCTTTGGCATCAACAATGCGGGACAAGTCGTCGGCATATACTCCGACAGTTCCGGCCGCCTCCACGGCTTCATTTACAGCGGAGGCACATACACCAACCTTCCCGACGATCCCAACGGGGTCCAGACGATCCCGCTGGGCATCAACAATGAAGGTCAAATCGTGGGGACCTACAGTGATGCCAACAACCACAACCACGGCTTCCTTTACAGCGGCGGCGTATACACGACCCTCGACGATCCCTTGGCCGCGGGGACCGGCGCATTCGGGATTAATGATTCAGGCCAGGTCGTTGGTACCTACGTAGACGGCAAGGGCATCCAGCACGGCTTCCTGTACAGCGGGGGCACCTACGCCAAATCCGCCTCCGCCGACCAACACGACGGCCGTCATGGTTTTGTATGATGGCACGAACGGCCAATGCGAAATTTACGACATCGGCGCAAACGCGATTTTGGCGGCGTACTCATTGGGGCAGATTGAACAGGGTTGGCAGGTAGCGGGCCTCGGGGGCTTCAACGACAGCGACACCAGCGACATGATGGTGCGCAACAGCATTATAGGCACTTACGCTGTCTACGCTGTCAGCAACAATAACGTTACGTCAGCTGCCAGCCTGGGCGCTAACAACTCACTCGGTTCAGCGGCCTTTTTGGGCGCGGTCGGCTTGGAGTGGCAGGTCGCCGGCTTCGGCAATTTCAGCAGCTTCGGCGAAACCGACATGATGTTGCGGAACGCCAATAACGGAAACTTCCAGATTTACGACATCAAAGATAATCAGGTCATCTTTACTAACTCTATGGGCAGTGTCGGACTCCAGTGGCAGGTTGCGGGTTTCAACAATCACGGCACCGAGACGGATATGGTTTTGCGCAACAGCGGCACCGGTGCCCTGGAGTTGTACGATATCAGCAACAGTCGTCTGACCGCAGCATTCTCGTTGGGGACTGTCGGGCTGGACTGGCAGGTCGCTGGCTTCGGCAATTTTAGCAGCGTGCCGGGTGAAGGCGACATGATGATGCGCAACACCGGTACGGGCGCCTTCTTGATCTACAACATCAGCAACAATCAAATTACCTCTGTTTCCCCCATGGGGGCCGTAGGATTGAATTGGCAGGTCGCCGGCTTCGGTCCCATCAACGGAGCCGGTACGAGCGACATGGTTTTGCGGGATGGCAACACCGGCGCATTCGAAGCTTATGACATTGCCAACAACCAACTCATTGCTGCCGCGAGCCTCGGTCAGGTCGGACTAGATTGGACGGTTGCGGGCTTCGCGCCTTTTTCGTCGACCGGGTCGACAAGCGTCGCAACGGACTCCACATCGCAGCTCGTGCAGGCGATGGCAGGCTTTGGCGGCGGTGCAGCCGACACGTCGAATACCATCCCCGTTGGTGCCGAGGCGTCACAACAGCTGTTGCTGACGATGCCTCAGCACGTTTGAGGCTTGGCGCCCGAGAGTGGACAGAAGAATGACGCGAGGCGCGGGCGGTCCCGCATCCCGCTTCACTCACCAGTTGCGCTTGAAGCCGGCCCGCAGACTCTTCGAGAAGTCGCCGCCCGCGGTTTCGTTCACCGAGCCGGTGACGCTGATCGGTCCGCCAAAGAGCTTCTGCTCGGCGCTCAGCGTGCGCAGCCACTTGTCGTCAGCGCTGGAGATGTCGGCCCCGAGCGACACGCTCGTGTCGGTCGGCAGGAAGTTGAATTGCAGCGCCTGGCTACTGGCCCAGCCATGGGCGGCTTGGCCGCTCGCGTTCGGCAGCGGACGCGTCACTGAGATGCCGTTCTGCCAGGTCAGCGCGACATCGTCGTTGACGGGCACGGAACGGCTCAGCGTCGTGCCGAGCTTGCTTTGCTCTTGCGACGGATCGATCCGCGTTTCGATCGACGTCTTGTCCCAGCCGAGCGGGGCCTCCATGCCCGGCGCGGTGACGGTGGCCCAGGCGACGCCGGTCGATTGATCGGGCACGGTGCCGGCGAGCAATTGCTCCGGCTGGAAGGTCACGGCGGGAATCGCCGGCTTGGTGTAATCGACGCCGACTTTGCTTGACCAGCCGGCCGCTGGCGCCTTGTCGGCAGACGGATGGATGGGCGCGAGCTTGCCGGCGCCGAGTTCCGGCGTCGAGAGGTCGAGTTCGGGCGTCGAGAGGTCGAGCGGCGCGTCGGCGGGGAGCTCGGCCGGTGACGCGTCACTCGACGGCTCCGGTGCCTGCGCGCGTGCCGCGGCCGGCAACAAGGCCAGCGCCAGTGACATCGCGCAGAGCTGCAGTCTTCGTCTTCGATGCATCGTGCCGATCCGTAGGTTCGATCGCTCCCATCGAACCCCATGGCCTTGGCATTTTGTGGGCGAATTTGTTTAACGCGAAGATCACGCGGCGAAAACCGCGGCGGGCAGGGACGGAATTTCGCGATTGGCGCGACGGTTAATGGCCCTGGACCGGGCAAGGCATTGAAAATGTTCGCGCCGTGCAAGGCCGCCGCGCGCGTAGTGAGGCTTTAGCGTCACAGTCGGCGATGAAACGCAAGCGACGGCTCATGCGTTAAGCGCACGGGGGAGGGTGCCAATTTACCCTTTGCCGCTGGCTGCGGAGGAGCGTGACATGCAGCGTGGAACGCGGCCCCAAGCGCGCGGTATGATGGTGATCACGCTTGTTGCTGGCGTCGCCCTCGCAGCAGCAGTGGGAGGCCATCGCGGGCTTGGCGATCAGGACGCATGGGCCATGGACGAGACGACGGGCCGCGCCGGCCCCACCGGCGGCAAGTCCGCGCCGGGTGAACTCGCGCTGAGCGACGAGCAGCGCGGCCGCATCTACGACAGCGTGATGCGCATCCCTGATGCGCCGGTGGCGCAGGCGCCGCCGCCTGCGGTCGCCGATGCGCTGCCGCCCGGCGTGCCGATGCAGGATTTGCCTGCCGCCGTCGCCCGCGATGTGCCGCTCGTGCAGGGCCACAAATTCGTGAAGTTCGACGACCGCATCGTGGTGGTCGATCCTGCGAGCCGCCTGGTGGTGGCGATGATCCCGCGCTACCGCCTGCTGCCGTAAGCTTCTCTCCACCGTTTATCACGCCGACGTATCGCTGCCCGTCCCAGGGCACAGCGCAGTCGCGTCCGCGGCCGCGCTGGCATCGGGCAGAGCCGCATCCTATGATCGTGCTTGAGATGGAATAAGCGTGAGGCGAACTCGGTCTTACCCTCCCCCTTGTGGGGAGGGTCGGCGCGAAGCGCCGGGGTGGGGGTGGTGCGGTGATCCGCTGATGGACCCCCACCCCCAACCCCTCCCCACAAGGGGGAGGGGAGCACACCGAATGCGCAGCGTGCTTGTGCATCACTAAAACGCTTTGGAGCAACAAGGAGAGATTAGCGATGTTGACGTTGTACTATGCCCCGGGGGCGTGCTCGATGGCTGCGCACATCGTGCTGGAGGAGAGCGGCGAGAAATATCAGCCGCAGCGGGTCGACCTCGCCGGCGGCGAGCAGCGCTCCGAGGCCTACCTCAAGATCAATCCGCAAGGCCGAGTGCCGGCGTTGCGGCTCGACGACGGCGACCCGCTCGCCGAGAACACCGCCATCCTGCCCTATCTCGGCAAGCGCTTTGGACTGTGGCCGAACGATCCGATGGCGGAAGCCAAGGCGCTGTCGCTGATCGGCTTCTTCGCCGCGAGCGTGCACCCCGCGCACGCCCACGTCGGACGGCCCGAGCGCTACGCCGCGGACCCGTCCGCCTTCCCCACGCTCAAGGAAACCGGACTCAAGACCTTCCATGGCTATCTCAAGCAGATCGACGGCAGGCTCGCGGGGCGCGAGTGGTTCGGCGACAAATACTCCGTGGTCGATCCCTATGGCTTCGTGTTCTACACCTGGGGCGTGCGCCGCGAGCTGCCGATGGGAGAGCTCAAGCACTACACCGCATTCAAGGATCGCATGCTCGCGCGCCCCGCGGTCAAACGCGTGGTCGAGGACGAGAAGGTCAAGGTCTGAGGGGTTGTCGCGCGTACCCGTGCGTTCGGCTCTGGGTCGCCCCGAGCACCGCAACTCGTCATGGCCGGGCTTGTCACCGCAAGTCGGGTTTACCCGACTTGCGGCACTTTAATAGTGCGGAACTCGGGCAAGCCCGAGTTCCGGTGCCATCCACGTCTTTCCTTGAGGCACAAAAGACGTGGATGCCCGCGCCAAGCGCGGGCATGACGGAAGGAGAGTGTGAACTACTTCACGTTCGCGCCGGCACCGCCCTCGTATTGTGGCGGGGTCACCGAGCGATCGGTGATGATGGTAGATGTCCTACCATCGCCCGCTTGGGCGTTTCCTCCCTCGACTTGGCCTCGCTGGCTCACACCGGCGGGGCCCTTTTCGCAAAAAAAACGCGCGCCGACTTGGCCGGCGCGCCGCCACTTTGGCAGTGGTGAACTCGTTAGTCGCGCAGGCTCGGCGCGTCGGGCACCTTCTTCCAGTGCGTCAGGCTTTCGGCGATGATCTTCGTCGACTGCAGCGCCGCCTGGCTCAAACTCGCGTATTCGACGATCTCGCGTTGCACCCGCGCGGCCTCGCTTTGCAGCGTGTCGCGCAAGGTCTGCAGCTCGGTGATGAGTCGGTCGATTTCCTGCACCGAGGTGCCCGCCACGCGCCCCAACAGCTGGTTGATGTTGTTGGCGACCAACTCGCTGTCGCTCTCCGGCTGGCGGCGCATGCCTACGACGTCACGGCGGACGAATTCGCGGATCTCGCCTTCCACTTCCAGCTCCGGCAACGTATCGACCTCGGCGGACTCACGCGTCTTGAGAAAGCTCATGATGGGTACCCCCGTTCAGCGCCCCACCCCTGCGGGTAGAACTCCACAGGGTACTTTCGCCATGAGAATGTGACGACTTCACGGCCGAATAAAATCAGCGCCGTGGCTTTTGCGCGATCCTGCCGCATCCGTAAACGCCCGCGCTCCGGCATTCCGGAGTTATCCGGGGGCGAAAGCGGCGTGAGGCCTGCGCGTGGGGCAGGCTGCGCCGTAACGCGCCGCGGTGCCCGGTGTATTCGAAACGCCGCACGGCGGTTGTAACATGCCGGCGATGCTTTGCCGCAGAGCGAGTCGGAAAGCCGCATGCCTGCTAACGCCGCCTCTCCGCTGACCTTCGCAGTCGGCGACATTCATGGCTGCCTCGACAAGCTCAACCGCCTGCTCGTGGCGTGCGAGGCGCATGCCGGCGCGCGGCCGGCACACTACGTCTTTCTCGGCGACTACATCGATCGCGGGCCGCAGAGCCGCGGCGTGATCGACCTGCTCATGGCCAAGCAGGCGGCGCGGCCCGGCACCGTCGTGTGCCTGCGCGGCAACCACGAGCAGATGGCGATCGACGCGCATGCGCGCGTGCGCGCGGTGCCGCTGTGGCTGGCGAACAATGCGCTGAGCACGTTGCGCAATTACGACGGCAAACGCATCTCGCCGGAGCATCTCGCCTGGCTCAACGCGCTGCCGTTCTGCCACGACGACGGGCTGCGCTTCTTCGTGCACGCCGGCATCGATCTGACGGTGCCGCTCGCGGCGCAGGAGCCGGAGGTCATGGTATGGATGCGCGAGCCGTTCCTGAGCGATTGCGACGCGGTCGATTGCGGCCGCTTCATCGTCCACGGCCACACGCCGGTGCCGGGCGGCAGTCCCGATCTGCGCCGCCGCCGCGTCAACCTCGACACCGCCGCGGTGATGGGCGGCCCGCTCACCGCCGCCGTGTTCGACGGCACGCAGGCGCCGCCGCTCGCGTTTTTGACGGATCGGAGCGCGGAGGGGGGATTGTCGGCGGAGGTGATGGGTCGCAGCGAAGTCCAGCGATAGAGGCCGCACCGGTCACGTTAGTGGTGCGAAAGTTCAACGGAAGGCTGAAACAGCGCCCAAGGGAGTTTACTATCCCGCGAGTCGGCTGGTCGCGGGTATTGCCTAACTACTAGCCACGCCGCGAAGTGCTTTTTTCATGGCCACCGCGAAACGCGATTTGCTCCCCTTCGTTGGCAAAGGCCGCTTCGCGACCATTCTGGCCGACCCGCCGTGGCAATTCACCAACAAGACCGGCAAGGTTGCTCCCGAACACCGGCGGCTATCGCGCTACGGCACCATGCGCCTTGAGGAGATCATGGCCTTGCCGGTCGAGCAGTTGGCCGCGCCGACCGCGCACCTTTATCTCTGGTGTCCGAATGCGCTATTGCCCGAGGGGCTCGCCGTCATGAAGGCGTGGGGTTTCACCTACAAGTCGAATATCGTGTGGCACAAGGTCCGCAGGGACGGCGGCTCCGATGGTCCCGGCGTGGGTTTCTATTTCCGCAACGTAACCGAGCTGATTTTATTCGGTGTGCGCGGCAAGAACGCGCGCACGCTGGCGCCGGGACGCCGCCAAGTGAATTTGCTCGCGACGCGCAAGCGCGAACACTCGCGTAAGCCGGACGAGCAGTACCAGCTCATCGAGGCGTGCAGTCCTGCGCCCTATCTCGAGCTGTTCGCCCGCGGCACGCGCAAGGGATGGACGACGTGGGGGAACGAGGCCGACGATGGCTACCGCCCGACGTGGAAGACCTATGCCCACCATTCCGCGGCGGCGAGGATGATCGCCGCGGAGTAACGGTAGTGCGCGCTGGGCGTTTCTAGTTCTTCTTCCCGAGCGGATTCTGTCCAGGCAGCGGCTGCTCCCGCGTCAGGGCGAAGGGCGAGAGGTTGGGGCCGCCCTTCTTCTTCTTGTTCCACTCGGCCTTCGGCTTCTTCTTTTCCTTGTTGCTGCGCGCCTGACCCTTGGCCATGACCTTCTCCCGTATTGATTCGCCCGCGTGTGCGGTGAAGGGATTGAAGCGCTGCCAGCGTACGGATTCAAGCGGGCGTCCTCCGGCCGCAGTCGACATATGATCGAGCCCATTCCATCAGCGCTGGATTGGACGACCTCAAATTGAATTTTAATATTGACTACGTTTCGAAGCTTTGCTAGAGGGTACGCAGCCTCGCTCATTGAGGGCGTGTTCTCGAGACGATCCTGAATGCGGAGCGAGGCGTGGCGTCCTGCGGCGGCGGCCGTAACCGTTCGCCCCGGGAGGCTCGGGACGCGCCGGGCGAGCATTACGACTCGTCTTTGCGGCCCGGAGCCCAAAATCGCCACGGTGGAGCGCCGAGAGGCGAGCGTCCCGCGTCATGGGACGCCAGGCGCCTCGCTAGGCGCCTGGCGTGTCGCGATATGGCACGCCGCACGGGTGTTCCGCCGAGCACCCGAACGTCTCTCGGCGCTCCGCCCACCCTCATTGGGGTGAGCGAAGCAAGGATGCAAAACCCGGGCGCAAAAACGCGCCGCGGGAACGAAGAAGACTGGCTGTTTGACATCGTGATCTGGACTGACGCGCGTGCTCGTCCTCATCCTGAGGAGCGCGCATGCGGAATGGTGCCGCCAACGCGAATGCGCGTGGACGCGCTTAGCCGATGCTCCTCAGCATGAGGGCAGTGGAGGGCGTGCATTTTGGCGAGACGAAGCCAACAGCAGGACGCGCGTGCTTGGTCCGAGCGAAGAACCAACCTGCGGGTGTAGAAAAGAGGCGCCGACGAGGGCTCCCTGTTTCCGGCCTGTTCTTTACAGGGAGCTGCGCAACCCGAGCGTGTGAGGGCTATTTCTTTTTCTTCGCTGCCCGCCGTTTCTTCGGCGGCGGCTTGTACACCATGCCCTCGAGCTTCATGCCGTCGGGGTCGGTGAAATAGACCGCGTAATACGAGCGGCCGTAATATTCGCCGGGCGGATCGACCACGTTCATCTCGTGCTCGTCGAGAAAAGCGCCGAGCGCGTCCACGTCGTTGCGGCTCGAAAGCTCGAAGGCGTAGTGGTGAAAGCCGATATCGCCCTTGCGGTACTTGCGCTTCCTGCCCTGCGCATCTGCGGCGGCGATCCAGAACAGCGTCTTGCCGTTACTCCAGCCGGCCATGTCGGCGTACTCGTGTTTGAGCTTGAAGCCGAGAAAGCCGAGCAGCTTGGCGTAGAAATCCTTCGAGCGGGCGAAGTCGCCGACGCTGAGCACCAGATGATCGATGCCGACGACGCGGGGCATGTCAT
>Ga0070713_100001441_pt1 | contig 15260 bp, 11 predicted proteins | sample LARL82metaG_FD_65465 | JGI IMG/M metagenome (GOLD analysis project Ga0070713, IMG submission 65465) | Corn, switchgrass and miscanthus rhizosphere microbial communities from Kellogg Biological Station, Michigan, USA - LAR L8-2 metaG | ecosystem: Host-associated > Plants > Roots > Rhizosphere ...
AGCCTGTTAATCTCTATGGGTGCACGATTGGAGACGGCAGCTTCGTCGGGCCATTTGTAGAGATACAAAAGAGCGTAAATATCGGCAAGCGATGCCGGATTCAATCGCACTCATTCATCTGTGAGCTCGTAACCATCGGGGACGAATGCTTCATTTCCCACGGCGCGATGTTTGTTAACGATCTGTTCGGTACCGGCGGACCCGCCGAAAACCCGGAGCTCTGGCGACCGACTAGACTTGGCAATCGCGTGAGCGTTGGAACAAACGCCACGATCCTTCCGGTGACGATCTGCGATCAAGTGGTTATTGGAGCCGGCTCAGTTGTTACCAAGGATATTACCGTTCCCGGAATTTACGCAGGCAATCCAGCGCGCCTTCTCCGTCGGCTTTGAGCGGAAAAGACATCCTGGTCGTCAGCCCTCGGTCACAGGCCATCCGTTCTCTATCCATGACAATTCCGATTGTTGATCTACACGCGCAGTACCTAACGATCAAACAAGAGATCGACCGCGCGATTGCCGAAGTCATCGCCGAGTCGGCTTACATTCGTGGGCGGCACGTGGACGCCTTTGAGCAGGCATGGGCGAGCGCGGTTGGCGTGAAGCATTGTGTCTCCTGTGCGAATGGGACAGACGCGATTTACATCGCCCTGAGGGCACTTCGTGTAAAGCCCGGCGACGAGGTCATCACGTCGGCACATTCCTCGATCTCGCCATCGGAAACAATCACGCAGGCGGGCGGCCGGGTCGTATTCTGTGACACAGATGAGGAAACGTTCACGATCGATCCCGACGATATCCAACGAAAGATCACTCCCGCCACAGTGGGCATTATTCCAGTCCATCTTTACGGGCAGCCGGCCGATATGGATGCGATCATAGCGATCGCCAGAAGGCACAATCTTTGGGTCATAGAGGATTGTGGTCAGGCGCATCTTGCCAGATACAAGGGGCGATACGTTGGAACCTTTGGAGACGCTGCATCGTTTTCGTTTTACCCGGGTAAAAACCTCGGCGCTTACGGCGACGCCGGATGCGTTGTGACTAATGAAGATCGACTTGCCGAGTGGATGACGACATTCGCCCGGCACGGCGGAAAAGGCGATCACATCACGGAAGGGATTAACAGCCGGCTGGATGGGCTGCAAGCGGCCATCCTAAATGCAAAATTGCCCTACTTACCTGCCTGGACTGAAGCAAGACGTTACGTTGCTGCGTGTTATGATGAGCTTATGGATGAGGTAGGTGATATAATCACACCGAAAGTCGGTCCTGGCCGTGACCATGTTTACCATCTCTATGTCATCCGCACAGAAAACCGGGACACATTGAGAAAATACCTTACCGAGGCAGGCATCTCCACTGGTTTGAACTACCCCAAGGCACTGCCATTTTATCCCGCATATGCTTATCTCGGCCACGGTCCAAGGGACTTTCCCGTGGCCTGGTTTAATCAATCACGCGTCTTATCCCTGCCGATGTATCCGGAGATGACGAAAGAGATGATTACTCACACCGTTGAGTGTATCGCGAGCTTTTTTCACGAATTTCAAGAACCGGATAGCAGCCCAGCGAAAGTGATTCAGTTTGCGCAGCATCTCTGATCTCTGGTATCCGAACCTCCAACCTTTTGCAGGGTTTCTCTCTTGCCGCCTTCAATTAACGATTGTAAGCGCTGACCTTTTCAACAAAACCTAAATGATGGGCATCCACCTGTCGCCAAGCATAGCGTCCTGTCTTACGGTTGCGCTCATTGTCTGGCTTTTCCGGCGGGACATTCGGGAGAAGCCCGATGTCACCGGCGCGCTTTGGCTTCCGGTTCTTTGGCTGATACTCGGTTGCTCAAGACCCCTGTCCGAATGGCTCAACATCTTCGGCCTGCCCGTGAGCGGTGCTGCTTCAGTGGAAGAGGGAAGTCCCCTGGATGCCTCGTTTTGCTTTGCACTGATCATAGCGGGCTCTTGTGTCCTTATTAAGCGGCAAGTCCGTCTTTCAGAAGTTGTTTCCAACAACGGGTGGCTCATCGTTTTTTTGCTCTACTGTTTCATTTCCATCGCCTGGTCTGATTTTCCATTCGTGGCTTTCAAGCGCTGGACCAAGATTCTTGGTCATCCGATCATGGCGTTGATTGTCCTTACGGAACCGGACCCCGACGAGGCGCTGACGCGATTGATGAAGCGATGCGCCTATATCGTAGTCCCCGTTTCCATTCTCTTCATTAAGTATTATCCTCAACTGGGACGCGGTTTCAGCCCATGGGGCGGGCCGGAAAGCGGCGGCATTGCCGCAGGTAAAAACTTCCTCGGTGCAGATTGCCTGATCCTGGGTTTCTTTTTCTTCTGGTACTTGCTGCAAATCTGGCAAAGTGAGCGGAGCACCTGGAGACGAAATGAGCTTCGGCTGATCGCAGGATTCTTGATCGGGATCTGGTGGCTTTTCTCGCAGGCGCACAGTGCCACAGCTCTCACATCTTTGTTTATAGGAGCGCTAGCGGTCGTGTTTGTGCGCATCCGTTCCTTAAACAAGAATTTTGTTGGGACGTACCTGTTAACGGGGCTAGTTCTCTTAGTGGTAGCAGAGTTGACGTTTGGGATTTCAGGCCACTATTCGGAGGCTTTGGGTAGGGGCTCCGAGCTGACGGGGAGAAGAGAGCTCTGGAAGAGCCTCTTAGGAATGCATATCAACCCGATTCTTGGGACCGGCTTTGAGAGCTTCTGGTTGGGAGAAAGGCCATTGCAGCTGGAAGGACTTTTCTATTTCATCCCAAATGAGGCTCATAATGGCTATTTGGAAACCTATCTGACCTTGGGTTTAGTTGGAGTTTTTCTTCTGGTTGTACTCTTTGTTGCCACGTTCTGGAAAATACGCATCGATCTCTTTCGGAATTTTGAATGGGGACGATATCGATTGGGGTTTCTCATGGCAGTAGTCCTGTACAACTGGACGGAAGCAGCCTTTAAAACGCTAAACCCTATCTGGTTTGCTTTCTATCTTATAGCTATGGACTATCCACGAATTCGTTTTTTCACTGCCCAAGCATCCGTGGGGGTTGAGAGCGCGGAAGAGAGCAAGGCATTGGTGTATGCCGACGAACCCTAAAGGCGAAGGGAACATTCGCCGCTGCTCCACACCGGGACCGCGTGTTACGGTTCTGGTTTTGCTTGCTGCCACTTTGATTCTCGCCCTTTCTTGCTTGGCAGAAGCAAAAGCAATTAACGCAAACAGCGTATCACAGTCCGATGTGGCGGCCGCCATCGCCTCAGCCGCCGATGGCGACATCGTAATCGTACCTAGCGGAACGGTCGCTTGGAGTCGCACATTGTCAGTTAAGAAGGCCGTCGAACTGCGCGGCGCCGGGGTTGGCAGCACCATCATTAAGGACAACGTTCAGAGCGGGCCGCTGATCAACTGGGACATACGAGGAAACGCAAACCAGAACGCACGCCTCACTGGAATCGAGTTTCAGAATGGAGGTCGCAGCGCGTTCGGCTACGTGATTAAGATAGTCGGTTCAAACACGAATGGTGCAACGTTCCGCTTTGACAACAACAAATGGAACAATGTGAATGGTGTTCCTGTTTTCGATACCGTAATCGGGGTTGTCGATCACAATAGCTTTGAGGAGTCAGACGAGATCAGGGTTTACGGCACCTTCTGGAACGGACAGAACTGGGGGGACGGATCGTGGGCGGCTCCGACCGACTACGGGTCGTCCAAGTGGTTGTTCATCGAGGATAATAGTTTCACCCAGGGCACTGGGGCCGAGAAAGTTATCACGGACGCTTACGCCGGGGCGCGGTTCGTCGTTAGGTACAATACGATTTACAACTGTTATCCGACCAATCACGGCACCGAAAGCACAGGTCGTGCACGAGGTTGCAGGGCGATGGACGTTTACAACAATACATACACCGGCACGAACCTGAACAATTATGTAGGCGGCTCACGAAGTGGCGGAGTGCTCTTTCACGATAATCAGATTAGCGGATACACCAATGGGGCGCGGTTCGCTACTGTCAATTACAGAAATATTTTTCCGTTCGTTCCCTTCGGCGCGGCGGACGGGGTGAATCCGTGGGACGTAAACGAGCCGAACGCATTTTTCACAGGAACAGCAGCACAAAACAGTTCCGGCACGACCGTGACCGTCTCGGGTAATCATAACTGGCCTGCGAACAAATGGGTAGGCTACACAATCCGGCGGCTTAGCAATCTTTGTAACGCCGATAACCATCTTAGTTACGGCATGATCCAGAGCAACACGGCGAACACGATCAGTTATACGGGCAGCATGATGTCCGGCGTGCCGGATATGTCCTTTTGCAAAGGCGATTCACTTGAGATTCGCATGGTGGAACACGCCATGGATCAGGTCGGCAGGGCGCTGGGATCACTGGTTGCTGGTGATCCGCCAGTTCGCCCTACCGCATGGAACGATCAAGTAACTGAGCCGTGCTACTCGTGGAATAATACCAACGGTTACGGGGGATTCGCCAATTTTACCGAAGGCAGCGGCGTAAGAGCCAATGTCCATTTTTTTAATAATAAACCGATGCCCGGTTACACGCCATACACCTATCCACATCCGCTGGTGAACGGCCGAGCGCTGCCCTTGCTCCCATCCCCGGCGGCGACGCGGAACGCTACAGCGAATTCGCAAGATCATGCGCGTAAGCAAAGGCGGCCCTGGGGAGGGAAAAAGCCGGAAAGAAAACAAACAAAAAAGGTTAAAGGAACCTCGACGAGTGAAATGCCCGAAAATCAGGAAAAGCTCGGCAACTGAAATGGCTGAACGTCGTCCCCCTAATCCAACATGAACCCACACGACCTTACCTCACGGCTGCGCAACCATCTGTCGGGCCGCGAGGTCAGAAAAGAGCAGGGAATTAACGTATACAGAGGAAGAGCGGTGACTCGGATTAGTGGAGTCAACATAAAAGACAATAGGCGGGTCGAGGTTATTGCAATAGACTTCCATGCCCGGATACACGCCTATCCGTAAGCTGCTGGTAACCGGCACTGGCAGATCTCCTAGCGAGCTTAACAACTTTAGAGTCGTTCCCTAAAAATAGGCTTTCTATTCTTTTACAAAATGCAGTCTTCAATTCAGCCGAAGGCCGTGGCCGCTGGGTTATCAATACCGCGGCGCGTCGTCTGTGGCCTATCACTAGGTATGCCAGAGAAAGCGCGATTCTTACTTGTTGTTTCCTTCGCGCTCCTCATTGCAATCGTGTTCAATTACCGTGTGGCCTTCTGGATCAAGCTGCCAACAAACCATACCGCGACTTACCGCCGAATTGGGCCCGAGACCGGCCCACAGGTGTTTTGCGCTGGGTCGTCCCTCCTGCAGTTCGGTCTTGCCTGGCCTGAAGTCTCGGAAACCCTGGATCAGGGAATCGAGAGCTGGGGTATGGCCGCATCGACGCCATCCGAATGGGAAGTGTTTCAAAATCTCGCAAGCAACACGAACCTGATGATAATCGGCGTAGATGTCTATGACCTGAATGAATATCACCTTTGTGAAGGCCATGCCAGCGTGGTGCCGTTAGCACAAACCATCTTGGATCTTTGGCAAAGCAGCACCGACTGGCAATTTTCGAAGCGATTGTTGAGTCAATATCCGCTGAGTTACCTGCAAAAGTTATTTCCTACTGCGGGAAGGTCAGAAGAAGTCTTAGTGGGACTGCGCAGGCGACTCCCCGAGCGATTGAGGTCATCCTCGGCCGCCGAGGAGCGCGCAAATTCCTTGGTGCTGCCGAGTGAACCAGTGATGAATTTTGGTGGAACTAACGCAAAAGTAAGTGACTGGACGCCAAGCAGAACTCTCTGGCGACTTGCCCAGATGCGCAGCGAAACCGGGGGGAAGCATGCGTTCAATGGAGTTAAAAGGTTAGCCTTCGAGCGCATGCTGCTTCGGGCCCAGAAGCAGGGCTCCGTGATCGTAGTGGTTCTGCCAATTTCCCCGACATATGCCCACGAATTCCTGACGCCGGAAGCGGTCCACGACTTCGAAAGCGCCTTGGACGAAGCCCAGCATATCGATCCCCGAGCCCAGTTTGTGCGTCTTGATAAACTATCTGCTCTGAATTCAGATGAGTATTTCGGTGATCTGGTGCATCTCAACGGCGCCGGAAAACGAATCGCGACGGATGCATTCCTCAGTTGGCTGAGGCAACGCACTATAGACCGATAGTTCTCGCTGGTTCCAAAACGTAGCGCGCTATCTGTTTGAGGTTTTGTTTCTTTTCAAATCTCCAGGCTCGATCTTTCATACTTGTTCTTGTTCATTTGTAATTGGCCATCTCAATTTTTTTGAGATGCGAGCGAAAAGCACACTACTCAGTCTGATTCAACGTAAGGAGCCTCGATAGATCGCGAAGAAGTCCAGGGCTTTGCTATGACAAAAGAACTCGGTAGCGAAAATGAGGTAATCTGGAGCCGATGGTGTAAGAACGCTGAACGAGCCCCCGACAGGGACGCGATCATTCATTGGGTCGCCGGAGAAGAGCCGTTCAGGTGGACGTTTTCTGCTTTAATCGAGACTGCGGAAGGCCTGGCAGCAATGTTGTTTGAGCGTGATATCGTCAAGGGGGATGTCTGCGCCATCATTATGCGGCACAACAGCATCCTGTATCCGCTTTATCTCGCCATAGTTTGTGTGGGAGCGATCCCAGCAATATTGGCATATCCGAATCCGCGTTTGCATCCCGATAAGTTCCGGCAAGGTATTGATGGTATGTCTTTACGCTCGGGTCTCGATTGGGTTTTCACTGAACGCGATCTTGAGGAAACTCTTCGCCCTTCGCTCGAAAGACCAGACAGCACGATAAAAGGCCTGCATTTCCCGCTGGAATGGAAAACCGGACACGCGTTGACGAAAGAACAGCTAGATCGCGTTATTACTGGTCACAACATGGTGAACCGTGATGATCCATTGTTGCTTCAGCATTCCTCTGGAACCACTGGATTGCAAAAGCCCGTGTTATTATCACATCGTGCCGTATTGGACCATGTTAAATACTACGGGCGGGCAATTGGGTTGAATGAGAATGACAAAATTGTGAGTTGGCTACCTTTATATCACGATATGGGACTGATCGCGGCGTTTCATCTGCCACTCGCGTTGGGGGTACCAACTGTTCAAATAGATCCTTTCGAGTGGGTAATAGTACCGTCGCTGTTACTCGACGCGGTCTCGATTGAGCATGGAACGATTTCGTGGCTTCCGAACTTTGCCTATAATATGATGGCCGACAAGATAGCCGACGATGAACTTGACGGTATCAGTCTGGAGAGTTGGAGACTTGTTATCAACTGCAGTGAACCCGTAAGACACGAAAGTCATCAGAGATTCGTGGAGCGATTCCAGCACTTCGGCCTGAATCCTTTGGCGATTTCGTCGTGTTATGCGATGGCCGAAACAACGTTTGCGACAACGCAGACACCGCCGGGAACGCCACCCTCATTGTTGGCCCTCGATAGGATTGCATTGGCACAGGGAAAGGTCAAAATTGCCCAGGATGCAGGCCGAGCCAAGATATGTGTTTCATCGGGCAAAACAATTGCCGGTTGCCAAGTGAGAATCGTTGATGAAAACCGCCAAGATGTTGGCGAGAGAACGATTGGAGAGATAGCGATCAGGTCGAGATCGATGTTTGATGGTTACAGGAACTATCTGGAAAAGACAAGGGAGGTGTTGTGTGATGGGTGGTATTACAGCGGCGATTATGGATTCACTAACGGTGACGACTGCTACGTAATTGGGAGAAAAAAGGACATAATTATCGTAGCCGGTAACAATATTTATCCTGAGGACGTGGAACATGTTGTGGGCAAGGTGGAAGGCGTAATTCCAGGAAGGGTAATTGCCTTTGGAGAAGAAAATAGAGAACTGGGCACCGAGCACGTATCAGTGATCGCGGAGAGCGGCATAACCGACGATGAAAGGCAGAGAAAGCTGAAAATGGATATAATCGAGGTTGCAATGGCAATCGATGTGTCCATAACAAATGTCTACCTTGTTCCACCGCGTTGGCTGATCAAAAGCTCTGCCGGAAAACCAAGCAGAAAAGCGAACAAAGAAAGAATCTTATTAAGCAGTGAGACAAGGGGGTCTGAAACCAATGATTACGCAGGAATTGAAACGCGTCATACTAACAGCGCTCAAGTTGGGTGACTGGGATATTAAGGATGAAACGATCGCAACTCAGGTTCCGGGCTGGGACTCCTTGAATCATGTAAATGTCATTCTTGCTGTAGAGAACCATTTTCGTGTCCGTTTTAAACCAATCGAGGTCTTAAAACTCAAAAACATCGGTGACCTCCAGGCTTTGCTGACTTCAAAACTGCAAAAGCCGGTTTGAACATCGGCGCTCGGCTTTTCGCGGGCCTAAGAGAGCTAGATACTTGAGTCACTCATCGCGCTATAAGGATGGAGCGGGGTCAATGATGTGGCCCTATTCGCAGAGTATCGGCCTACGCCCGCGACGGGGTTCATTTGTGACTTCCTCGTAGAGGTGCTCGCGCAATTATGAATTTTACCTCATTTGAATTTCTATGCTTCTTTGTCGCAGTCATAATACTGCTGAGTTGTCTGCGCGGTCTCAGCGCACAGAAATGGCTACTGTTAGCGGCGAGCTACTGCTTTTACTTCACGTGGAGCGTACCATGCAGTGCGTTGTTGATTTTTATTTCGCTGTCGGATTACTATATCGGGCGCAAGCTGGGTCAGACCGAGAATCCAATTTATCGAAAACGGCTGCTTATCAGCGGCCTTGTGATCAACCTGGGGCTGCTCGGATTCTTCAAGTACAGTAACTTTCTCCTTGAAAATATTTGGCTCGCACTGAGCGCGCTGGGCATGCATTTCCATCGCCCTCATTACGATGTTATTCTGCCACCGGGCATCTCTTACTTCACCTTTGCCAGCCTTAGCTACGTACTGGACGTTTATTACGAACGGATTCATCCGACTTGCAGCCGTCGGGATTATTCGCTCTTCATTTCCTTCTTTCCAAAGCTGCTCGCCGGCCCCATCATGCGCGCGGGCGAGTTCCTGTCGCAAGTGCAGCAGCGCGTTTACGCAAATGCCGCGGCAATCGAATCCGGTCTGTTTTATTTCCTGCTGGGGGCTGTGAAGAAATTGGTCATCTCCGATCAGGTTGCTGGTCCTGTGAATCTAATCTTTTCGTCTCCAGGACAATATGACGGGCTGACCCTTTTACTGGGTGCTCTCGGTTACGCCGTTCAGATTTATTGTGATTTCTCAGGCTATTCCGATATGGCGATCGGTTCCGCACTCTTACTCGGTTTCAAACTTCCCGAGAATTTCCAGATGCCGTATAGCTCAGTGACGATCACAGAGTTTTGGCGTCGCTGGCATATTACTTTATCTGCCTGGTTTCGCGATTACGTTTTCCTACCCATGGAGATCGCAAGGAAAAATGCTCGAAGTGCCACCCTTCGCACGACAATCAGTCTCACGACCACTATGCTTCTTTGTGGACTGTGGCACGGTGCAGGGTGGACCTTTGTAATCTGGGGCGGAATCCATGGGGTGGCGCTGGCGGTTCACAGGGCTTGGATGACTTGGAACCCATTGCGTGGATTAACGGATCGCCGCGTCTTCCAACCAGCGTGGACGTTGTTCTCGCGCCTGCTCACGCTCAATATCGTGCTGCTAGCTTGGGTCTTCTTCCGTGCTCAATCTTTGGCCGATGCGGGTTCTTACCTGAGCCGTATGCTGTCCTGGAGCCATGATGGTACCCGATGGGTCTCGCCTTATATCCTCCTGGCGGTGGCCGCGGTATTCTTTACGCACCTGCTTGTGAACAAGGATCGCAATTGGGCGCAGGAACTCCCGGCGCGCGCCGTTCCCGTGCGCATTACGGCCTATGCAGCGCTGGTGCTCTTGCTCAGCTTTTTTGGAGCAACTGACACCGTACCGTTTATATATTTCCAGTTTTAAGCGGCTGTTTATTGTCATCCGAAGCCCTATTAGTAGCCGAAGTCTCCGCATGAATTCAGAATACATTGTATCCTTGGACGACCGTATTTTAGTCACGGGATCTAATGGTTTCATCGGAACGAAAGTCGTCGAGAAACTTCTCGAATACGGCTTTGCAAATCTCCGCTGCTTCGTTCGGCCCTCGAGTTACCTTGGCGGCCTCAAGAATGTGTTCGCCAAGTTCGATGCTGGAAAAAATATCGAGCTTGTTACAGGGGATCTTCTCTCCCGCGACGACTGTCAGAAGGCTGCCGAAGGGGTTTCGATTATCTACCATCTCGCCGCCGGCATGGAGAAGTCGTTCGCCGGGGCATTCATGAATTCTGCCTTGGCCACGCGCAATCTGACGGACGCATTTCTCAAAGTTGGAAAGCCAAAGCGCTTCGTGAATGTCAGTTCCTTTGCGGTTTATTCGAATTTGAGCTTAAAGCCCAACAGTCTGCTTGATGAAACCTGCCCGCTGGAAACGGCTCCCCAGGAGCGATTTGACGCTTATGGTTTTGGGAAACTTAAACAGGAAGAAATTGTCCGGGAATACGCGATACACTACGGGTTGCCGTGTGTGACGGTGAGGCCAGGTTATGTTTTCGGAGCAGGCAAACAGGAGTTGAACGGCCGCGTCGGAATCAAAATCCTCGGACCGTTTATCCAGGTAAACGGCTCGAATCTTTTGCCACTGACGTATGTCGATAATTGTGCCGAAGCGACTGTCCTAGCTGGTCTCACGCCGGGGATCGATGGTGAAGTCTTTAATATTGTTGATGATGACCCCCTTACTGCTCGCCAGTTTCTCAAGACTTACAAAGCAGCCAGGCGCTTCCAGTCGATTAGCGTTCCCTACTGGGTTGCTTATAGCGCATGCTATGTTTGGGAAAAATATTCGAAATGGTCAAAGGGCCAGCTTCCGCCTGCCTTCAACCGTCGCCGCTGCGCGGCCAATTGGAAGAGTCAGCGCTACTCGAACGAGAAACTCAAAACCCGATTGGGTTGGGAGCCCCGTGTGCCAATGAAGCAAGCGATGGAAATATTCCTTGAGCAGTTCGGAACGAACGGCGAGGGCTGATCTCTCATCAAGATGCTTCGTGTCACAATAGTCGGTTGCGGGAAGATTGCCGACCAGCATGTACACGCTATCCGGCGAATCCCGGATTGCTGCATCGTCGCAGTTTGCGACCAGGAACCGCTCATGGCGCGGCAGCTTGCCGAGCGTTTCGAAATTCCGGCCGTTTTCTCCAACGTCCAAGAGATGTTGAAGGCCGTTTCACCCGATGTTGTTCATATCACCACGCCGCCACAGAGCCACTGCACACTGGCAAGAGAATGTCTCGAAGCGGGAAGCCACGTCTACCTGGAGAAACCTTTTACGGTCACGAGCGAAGAAGCGGAATCCTTAATTAAGCTCGCAGAACATAGGAATATCAAGATCACCGCGGGACATAATCTTCAGTTTACCCTTGAGATGCTGGAAATGCGGCGCCTGATGAAAGAAGGTGTAGTGGGTGGAAATCCGGTGCATTTAGAGAGTTGCTTTTCCTATGACTTAGGCGACCCGACGTACGCAAAAAGCCTTTTGCAAGACCAAAACCATTGGGCGCGAAAGCTACCAGGTGGCCTGCTCCAGAATATTATTAGTCATGGAGTAGCAAAGCTTGCTGAATTTCTTGATGACGATGTAACGGACATCATAGCGATTGCAGGCCAAAGTCCGCGGCTTAAGAGCTCGGATGACGAACAAATCTTGGATGAATTAAGGGTGTTGCTTCGGGATAAAACAGGCAGGACTGGTTTTTTCTGTTTTTCAACACAACTCAAAGGGCTCAACCAGTTGTGTCTCTACGGTCCAGAAGGTTCAATCGTCGTCGATCACATCAGCGGGACCGTTGTTCGCAACCAGCATCGACCCTGCAAGAGTTATTTAACGTATTTCATACCGCCCCTTCGGGCTGCGCGCGAGCACCTGAGGAACGCGCGCATCAACGTCACGAATTTTGTTCGGCAGCGACTTCACCAGGATTCTGGAATGAAAGAACTCATTGATCGCTTTTACCACAGCATCCGATCTGGCAGTCCACCGCCTATTCCTTACCGCGAAATCATCCTCACCGCCCGAATCATGGACGAAATCTTCGCCCAAATCTATGCCGGGCAGAAGCCCGAAGATAAACAAAACACGATAGAGACCAGGCGAAACGCCACTGCCTTCGATATTCCATTGTCAGTCATCGGCCATCAGCCATGAAGTACGTCCTCATTACCCCTGCGCATAACGAGGAAGCTTTTATTGAAAAGACGCTGGACTCGATGTCCGCTCAGACGTTACTACCTGAACAGTGGATCATCGTTGATGACGGTTCCTCGGATCGCACGGCTGAAATCATTCAGCGTTATGCCAGGCGGTTTTCTTGGATCCAATTGGTGCAGCGCCGGCCACGCCCTGATCGCAGCTTCGCCGGCAAGGTTCAGGCGTTTAACGCAGGATTCGAGCACGTTCAATCGGTTCCGTTTGAAGTAATCGGCAATCTGGATGCGGATCTTTCGTTCGAACCGGATTACCTTGAGTTTTTGATTCGAAAGTTTGCCGAAGATCCACGGCTGGGCGTCGCGGGAACGCCGTTTATTGAGGATGATGGTTATGATAGTGCTCGCGATAGTTTCGAGGGTGAGAACCATGTAGCTGGCGGATGCCAGCTTTTCCGGAGGCGGTGTTTTGAGGACATCGAGGGTTACATACCGAATCCTGCGGGAGGAATTGACTGGGTCGCGGTGACGACAGCGCGAATGAAGGGTTGGCGGACAAGGTCTTTTCCTCAAAAACGGTTTCATCATTATCGACCACTTGGCACCGCGGGAAGAAGTGGGGTGGCAGCAAGCTTCTCTTACGGCGAAAAGGATTATTATTTGGGTGGCTCACCTTTGTGGCAGTTGTTTCGCGTGGCTTATCGGGCCACAAAACATCCGCTTGACGGCTTCGCGTTACTCGTCGGTTACTGCTGGGCAGCACTGCGTCAGGTGAAGCGCGCCGTGCCCCCGGAGTTGATGTGCTTTCATCGGCGCGAACAGATGAACAAATTGAAGCTTATTTTTCATAGCCTTCTACGATTCAAGAAGATTGACAATTTTTCGCTGGTAACTGAACGGCAGCAATAACGGATTTTCGATTGGCATGCCCACCTCGGCTGGTTCAAAGCATTTGAACATGAGTGCCACGCGAATTGCACTCAGAATCGGCGACCGCCTTGCGAGGGCTCTCTCCTTTCCGCGGCGCGTTTCAAACAGAGCGGCTTTGGAAGTGGATCGGTAATATGCCAGTGGCGTTTTGGAGCCAAAACGTGTTTTTCAATGAAACCCACCAAAGAGGAACTAATAGACATTATCTATGAATGTCTTGGAGAGGTAAATGAGCAATTGCCAAAGGACCAGCAGATCCAGAAGTCGCCAGACGCGAGCCTGGTTGGACGCGCCGGAGGCCTGGATTCGTTGGGGTTCGTAAATTTCATTGCATTGATTGAAGAAAAGTGCGCCTATAAATACGGGATTGACCTATCGCTGATGGACACAGCTTTGCGTGAAGATGGTGCGCTTGAAAATGTCGGCAGATTCGCCGACTCCTTGTTCCATCAACTGAAGAAGACTCCCCTATAGAACTGTAGCTGGATGTTGTGTAACAAGTCCCAGATGCAGCTTTCGAAAGATTGGCGTTAAAATGAGAGGCCTCCTTATATCCGACTTCAATATTGAGAACCTTTCTTCCTACCTAAGGAAGGAACCGAATGCGCCAGCAATCGATTCTGTTATCACGTCTTATGGAGAGGTTTTTCAAACTTTGCTTGATGACACTGCTGCTTGTTGGAGCGAAAGGCCGGATTTTGTTGTCGTGTGGACTCGTCCGGAAGCTGTCCTCGAAGCGTTTGGAAAACTACTCGATTGTTGTCCCGTGAATGAGAAGGATCTCAATGCCCAGGTGGATACCTTCTCGGCAGCTCTTCGCCAGGCAAGCAAGCGAACACGGGCCTTGTTTGTTCCAACGTGGGTTATTCCTCCATTTCACCAGACCCATGGGCTCCTGGATCTTTCGCCCACTTGCGGGGTCGCCAGAGCTTTGATGCAGATAAACATGAGACTACTGGAAACGCTGGAGAGGGTACCGGCGGTCTACCCACTTTGGACGGAGAAATGGATCCAGCTGGCTGGTTCAATAGCTTTTAACGAAAGGCTCTGGTATTTAGGGAAAATACGTTTTTCCAATGACGTTTTCAAGGCGGCAGCCCGGGATTTAAAAGCCGCTCTTCGGGGTGTGGGCGGACAAGCTAAAAAAGTGATCATTTTAGATCTCGACGACGTGCTATGGGGTGGAACGGTTGGAGAAACAGGATTGCACGGCATCAGTTTGGGAGGCCACGATCCTGCGGGAGAAGCATTTGTCGATTTTCAGCGTAACTTAAAGGCGCTGAGCAGGCGAGGAATTCTGCTTGCCATCGTAAGTAAGAATGAAGAGTCGGTGGCAATCGAGGCAATTACAAAGCATCCTGAAATGGTGCTCAAATTGGATGACTTCGCTGCTTGGCGAATTAATTGGAAGGACAAGGCGGCAAATATTATTGATTTGATGGGCGAGCTGAATCTAGGTCTCGATTCTGCAGTTTTCATTGACGATAATCCCGTCGAAAGAGCGCGCGCTAGAGAGGCGTTGCTGCAGCTTTTTGTGCCTGAGTGGCCGTCGGACAAGCGACTTTATACCCAGACCCTGCTTTCCCTTGATTGTTTCGACCGTCCCTCGCTAACAGATGAGGATCGGCAACGCACGCGAATGTCTGCAGTAGATCGAGAAAGGAAGGAATCGAAGGTCCAATTAGGCAACCTGGAGGAGTGGCTCGCAACCCTCAAGACCATTGTTAGAGTTGAGGAACTCAATCAAACTAATCTTTCTAGGGCAGCACAGTTGCTGAACAAAACCAACCAGATGAATCTTTCCACCCGCAGGATGTCTGAAGCGGATTTTCACACATGGGCAAGGGAAAAGAATCGTCGGGCCTGGACTTTTCGTGTTTCTGATAAATTTGGCGATTCCGGGCTAACTGGGATTCTTAGTATCGAGCTTAATGGCTCACGAGCGCGGATAATCGATTTTGTCCTCAGTTGCAGAGTCATGGGGCGCAAGATTGAGCAAGCAATGCTATCTGTAGCCATCGATTGCGCGCGGTCCACCGGGGTCAAAGAAGTCTATGCGAACTACTGTCAGACACCAAAGAACAAGC
>Ga0070713_100001442_pt1 | contig 15251 bp, 11 predicted proteins | sample LARL82metaG_FD_65465 | JGI IMG/M metagenome (GOLD analysis project Ga0070713, IMG submission 65465) | Corn, switchgrass and miscanthus rhizosphere microbial communities from Kellogg Biological Station, Michigan, USA - LAR L8-2 metaG | ecosystem: Host-associated > Plants > Roots > Rhizosphere ...
ACAGCCTTGTCGACAACCTTCGTGAACTCGCATCAACTGCTTACTAACCTTACCTCCACGAATCTCATGCTCTCAGGCATGGTTCAGGTTTATGTGCGAACGGGAGGATTAAACTCGAACACAGTGGAGTTTGATCTGCACTAGCGGCAGCCCCCAACGCGGAAGACAACTCTGGCATCATTACCGATGGTGCGGAGCGAAAGACCGCGTACTTGGTTGCATTGCTCGCAGCTCCCGACGGATGCCCCTGCAGCGTTCTCAAACGATTGCGGTCCATCCCAGAATTCCATACCAGCAGCAGAACGCATCCTGCCTACACTCGAGTTAGGCTGAGTTTGCCCATCCAGTATCCAATGGCTGGGCGGTCTCATCTTGTTTGCTTCGTCTGGATCAAAACTTAAATGTGATGCCCCCGGACACATCGAACTCGTGCAGGTAATGGTTGTTGCCTACGTTCCAGCAGCCTCCCCAGAATGGGTCACACCAATACCCGCCATTGGTGGTAGTAAGGTAGGTTGGAGAGTACTTTACCTGGCCACGAAGAGCAATGTGCTGACTAAGATTGTGTTTCAACCCCGCACCGAACGAAAAAGCAAAGCGAGTCGCGCCGCGAACCCCACTCCGATCAGGATCGAGTGAGCTCGCCCCCAAACCTACGAATGCGAAGGGTCTCGTATGAGCCTCTTTATCGGTGAAATGATAGACAAAATTAGCCATGTACTGATTCTGGCCGAGTGAGAACACTTTCACACTCTGTCCTCCTCCGACTGGCTGCGCCCGAGTGTCTGCATTCATTTTGTTCCACTGAAACTCGATCCCGCCATGTTGGCCCGCTAAATACCCTACTGTGAGGCCATAGTTCAAAGCATTCGCGACCTCTATGCGGTGGAAGAGTGAGGTCGAAAGGTCAAGCCCGCCATTGATTTGTCCGCCGACTTGGCCCGTGACTTCAAAGTTTTGTGCAGATGCTGAGGCAAGTAAAACAAAAGCACCGATTACGGAAACGATCGCGACCTTCATTGAAGTATCCCCTAAATGCAACATAATTTGACTCACTGGATCAACGTTACCGATCCGATGCCGCTTAAGAAGCTGTCAAAATATCCAGTCTGCGAGCGCGAAGAATCCTCCAATCATTCCTGAGACGAAGTGGCCGTAAATCGGGGTCATGACATCTTGTCCTTTTGGATTTGATTTGTAGACGGCCCTGTCATAATTGACAGGGGGGTTGGAAACCGGATTGGCGCTAATGTGTTCGCTGGAAGCGCAATCTTAAACCATGTTTGAGGTTTCTCCACAGCCGCTTTAGGATCTCCATCTCCTAAGGCGGCTATCTACAACGGGCGAAGGTGAGGCATGCAGCCACATCATGTATTTCCAGCTCACAAATGGAAGGAATACTTCGTTGACGCCGCGTTGGCAACCATCACTGCGGGGGCCTTCTGTGCTCTCCTCTATCGTTTGTTCCAGAATTGATCGCAAATTAAAAGAGGTGGAGTGGCGGCCCATCCGATGAATCGTTGACGGTGGAGACTGCTCTGTTCCGGTTCTTCCACAGTTGATCACTTCACGGCACCGCCATCGATGCAGGTATTTCTTGGTAATTTCCCGCGCTCTTCGTGAGCTGAAATATCTGTGCACCAAGTACCAGTTCATAATGCCCGTCTTCGAAGTCATCGTTGCCATCGCGGATTCTGATGGGGGGTGTGAACAGCTGTTCCCAGCTCGGATCGCCGTAGTTGCCGTTCTTGAATGCGATAACAATACAGATTCTCTGGCGCCCGTAGCCTCTGATCAAAGCAGGCCGCAGGCATTCCTCAGGGCAGTTCCTAGAATGAATTTGGAATGTTGACACGCGTTTCCAACAATAGGGCAGAAAACTAGAGCGAGAACTGTCAATACTCCCAAGGTGGAGCGGCTATTTGGTTTTTCACAAACATCTCCACAACGCTAAAGGATCGAATTACGGCAACGGAATTCCGCCGGCTTGCCCCTAACGTCACCATCTTCAGAATGAGTTGAACGCTGGTTCCCATTCGATCCTCAGAATACTGAACAGGACTTTCGGCAGACCCCAGTGCAACGTCGGGCCAATTGGATAGTGCACTCGGACACAATCAGGTCATTCGGAAGTTTACAAGTCTCACACCAAATCCCAGGCTGGTTACAGCGTGAAGCGGCCTTCTCGATTGACGACTGCACACCTCAGGCGGCGCGATCCAAGAATCTTTCGTCGCGGACTTGTGCCTTGGAGGGGAGCCTTCGCAGCCAAACCCACGCAACAAGAGAGCACAACACAAACGCCAGCAGCATCAACTCAAGAGTTCGCACGAAAAAGTGATCGATCAGGTCGCGTCCTCGGGCATCCGCTTCTTGAATCCCTTTCTCGCTGATTCCCTGAACATCGGTGAGGGCCGCCAATTCATCATTGCGGATGGCATCCAGTACCACCTGCCGTTCCCTGCGCATGTCTGCGGTTGCGGCGAGGCGTTCGCTACGAAAAGCAGCGATCGTGGCAATCCTCTGTTGTTGCAGAGCGTCCAATGTCTGCAGGCGTTGCTCGCTGAGAAATGCCTGTGCGGACAACCGTTGTGTCTCAAAATCCGCATTCACTGCCTCTCTCGCCTGCCCTATCATCTCGGGCACTCGATCCATATTCCCCGCGGTATGTGAGACCGTCGCAAGAGCAGACAGGGCAGCACTGACCTGTGGATCGCGTGTAAGGTCGCCGAGCAAGAGTTCCGCCTGCCAGCGCGCCTGCTTGGGAATGTACACGTTGTACGAATCCAATCGCGCCGTAAGGTCGCCTATACTCTCCCCCAATACCTTGATGGATGCCAGGGTCCCCAGATCAGATTGTTCAGCCTTTCTGATCAAGTCCGGATCAAGCGATTGCCGGCCGACCAAACTAGCCTGTATGGGATGGGCATCCGCCCAGGCAGAAACCCTTCGGCGCAAATCGACCACATCGGCCGCGGGCGCACCCAACCGGACAATGCGCTCCATCTCGGTGTCCATGTTCTTCACCGTGTTGGTGACAATAGGATGGAACGCTCCCAGTGCCTGCTTCACGGGAAGGCGTTCCATATATGCATTCATTTGGAAAATAAACGTCCACGTGTTGAGGACTGCGGCAATCGGGTCGGTGTTAAGCAATGAGGTCTGCAGGATGGGAATCGCCTCGGCCTTCCACTCCAGCGCCTGTCTGCGAGCAGCATACGAAGGCGATTCCGAAATGACTTGGTCAGCGGCGGCTTCTATCTCAGCCGAATAAAGGGCAAGGAGTGATTGATTTCGCGAACTGAGCTCTGGAGTAGATGATATGACGTTCTTCGCGATTTTGGCTGAAGAATTTTTCCGTGTGCTACCGCCAGAGATGCACCCTGAGGCCAGGAGGATCAGCCCACTAAGCACGCAACAGAACCACCGGGCAGGTTGCATTCAATTGTCCCTTGTAAATCCAGTCGGGGGTAGTCGCGCCTGTCAGCGTTACCAGAATTCAGTTGAGAATTGCGGCCGTATTAGTCTGCCGGTGATCCGGAAGCAACTGAAGCACCGGGTAAATCTCACAGTTCCGATCGCCGCAGAATCATGGGCCAATAATGTGGCGAACGGTTGCCGAGGATCTTTGAAGGAAAGACCATCCTTGAATCGGTTCGCGTGATCGACTGGATCTACGGCCATGAACTTCCGCGCTACCAGTATTTCTGCTTGGATCATTCCTCTCATTTACGCTGGAAGCTCTATCCTGTTCAGCTTCGCGGCTCCGCGCCTCGGACAGAGCTTGTGGCCCAACCTCACCTCTACTGTGAGCGTGAGCGCTGCGATCGGGATCTATTCGGCTGTGGCATCAGGCATGCTCGCGCTCACTGCGATCGTTTTCTCACTTACCTTCTTAATGGTGCAGTTCAGTGCTACGGCCTATTCGCCTCGCCTGGTGCTCTGGGTGGCCCGCGACCGCTTCGTACCTCATGCAATGGGCGTGTTTACCGGCACGTTCCTTTACGCGCTCGCCTCGCTTGCGTGGGTCGACCGATATGGGTTAGGTCGAGTTCCTTTGGTCGGAGCAATAGGGGTAGTTTCACTGCTCATCGTCAGCATTATTATGTTCATCGGACTGATTCAACGCGTAAACAGGCTGCGAATCACTGAAATGCTGATGTTCACAAGTGAACAAGGTCGAGCAGTCATCGAGAAACTCTACCCTCCGATTGAGACACCATCTGTGAGTTGGGTTATGCCCATCCAATCTCCCTGCACCCAGACACTTTTTCATCACGGCCTGCCCCGCAAGGTGCAGTCAATTGACATTGCTGCTCTCTTTCGGCTCGCCAGCGCGGCCGGAGGCGTAATTGAAATGGTTTCTGCCGTCGGAGACGCCGTCATGGAATTGACACCGATGCTTCGGGTACACGGTTGCAGTCGACAGATTCCGGAAGAGGCCCTGAGAAAGACGATTCAACTTGGAGACGAACGCACCTTCGAACAAGACCCCAAATATGCCATTCGACTTCTTGTGGATATTGCAATCAAAGCCCTGTCTCCGGCGATCAATGACCCAACGACTGCTGTGCAGACCCTGGACCAGATCGGGGACCTCCTGGTTCGACTTGGGCGTCGCAGGCTCGAGACCGGCACCTTTCGCGATGGGCGTGGAGAACTTCGTGTGCTGGTCATTTTTCCGACTTGGGACGATTTTCTTGCCCTAGCACTTGACGAGATTCGTTCCTATGGTGCCACCAGCGTCCAGGTGATGCGTCGCATGATGGCGCTGGTCAGGGAATTGCTTGCGATCATGCCAGAGGAGAGGCAGCCGGCGCTTCACCACTGGCTCGAACGGCTGCGAAATACGGTCGCACGCACATTTCACGACCCCGAGGACGTCCTGAGCGCCTCGCTTGAGGACAGGCAGGGACTCGGCACGTCTCGGCCCGAGCACAAAACGCACTGATCCGTGCTCACACCCACAGATAGGTCACAGGAATCGACCTGCGTAATAGGTTCTATTTCGCCCCCGGATTGCAGTCGCCGATTACCGACACAACGATTCGCAAGCGAAGATCCGTAATAGTCACGGGGCCCCGTGCTGCAGACGAACTTGAGGCGTTGTGGTGCTCCAATATACCCGTCACCTTAATCTTCTTGTCAACGTACTGCGACAGGTCTTTGTCCGATTCGATTGGCAAGGTGTCAGTATCCGTCTTCAACGAATAACCACTCTCGCTTCGGACCAAGCACCCAGTCATGCTTTGCACTGCGGCGCTGCTTGATGTTTGTGGTTCCTGCTGCTCTGGAGCCGGAGTTTGTTCATTCCCCTGCGAGCCTTGATCTTGGGCGCTGGCATTTTGCAATCCGACAAAACTCTCGAAAGACAGGAACAAAAGGGCGATAAACATCAGCCTGGCTAGTTTTCGCATACTGCCTCCTGCTTCGAAAATGAGCGGGGTGAGGATCACGTGCAACTGGCAAAAGTACAGCGTCGAAAAAGGCTGGGGCAGCGCGGTTCGCTATGGCAGGCCCTGGATCCTGATTATCTCTCTACACGCAGCGGATGTTACTGTACAGAACCTTCGAAACTGTCCCATCTGACAGGTACGCAGCAGCTTGCCAGGTCAGTAAGGTTGAAGGAGACTTCCTCACATTGTGAGCGAAATCGCGGCTCGAATTTGTCTGACGTTGCGATGAGGCAAGTTTCGTAAAGCGGCTTCCGCCAACGACGCGTACACAGCTTTGAGTGCGGGAGATCGGGACAGTTCCTTCAGATGCAGGCGGACCGTTTCTACGTCGCCGCGGACGAAGGGGCCGGTGAACGATGCAGCAGCGCCGAGCTCCTCATAATTCACGATTGTCTGGCGAATGATGGGGAGCATGCGGCGGCGAGCGTCGTCCGGAGACATCGCAGCAAGCTTTGCTGCCCGTTCTGATGCCGCCAGCAAGGAAATCAGCAGGGGGCAGATCATGGTGGCAAAAAGATGGTAAGCGGGCTTGTCCGCTTTGCGAATAGTGACAGGCCGCCCCGCGAGATGCTGCACAATTCTTCTTGCGGCGCGAACGGCTAGAGCATCGCCTTCGATGGCGAAGGGCACGCCGGAAAGATCAGGGACGGAGCCGCGAACGAAGGTCATTAACGGATGCGCCGAGGCAAGTCTCGCGCCCGATTTTCGCAGACTCGCAAGCGCATCGCTGGTCAGAACGCCGCTGGAGTGTAGGGCGACCTTGCCCTTCCAGGAACGAGCGGCGAGCGCGTTGGCAACCAATTCGATTTGCGAGTCGGGAACGCAGAGCCAGACGATGTCGGCGTCCAGATTGGCATTGCGAAAAGTGGTTGCGACGGCGCGGATGGAGCGCGCCAGTGCTCGAGCGCGTGAGAGGGATTGCCGATCGCGGCTGATGATTTCGGGGATACGGTATCCCGCGCAGTGGAGGTGCTTGGCCAGCGCGCTGCCGAGCCTCCCGGGACCGATGATCGCGATCGAAGATTCTTTCACGCGGCGAGGATAACAGAGCGGACGAAAGCGCGGACTACGTCCGCGTGTGGCGTCAACAGAGCGCGTTTCGGCACGGCTGAAAGCCGTGCCCTCCTGGTCACAACCATCAGCTTTCGGCATAGCTGGGGCTGTGCCTCCCCATATGCGAGGGCTGAGCTCTTGATGATGTCCGAACAACAGCAGGTCCCTCGACTGTGAGGATCATCCGCAAGCGGATGATCCTCTTCGCTCGGGATGACAATTGGGAGGAGTGATTGTACTGGCCCGCTCGGGATGACAATGTGGTAATCAGCGCTGACGAGCAGGGCAAAATGCGGTTCGGCGATTTCCTAGGAGCTCCTGCTCCCGTATCTGGACTCCTCCTCCCGTATATTGTTTGCATGGCAAAAGCGACCGCCCGGAAGCCCTCCAAAAAGTCCAGCCCAAAAACAGAAACCGTAGCCATGAAGTTGCCCGCGGTGAAAGCCCGCGTTCTCTCGTCACGGGTCGCGTACAAGGGACCTGCATTCTGGGTCACGACCGACATGGTGCACGAGCCGAGCGGAATTCGCGCGCGGCGGGACATTGTGCGGCACTCGGGATCGGTGGTCATCCTTGCGGTGGATGAGAGCCAAGGGGGGCCTCGGGTTCTGCTGGAGCGGCAATATCGCCACGCAGCCGGACGCTATCTGCTGGAGCTCCCCGCAGGCCGGATCGACGAAGGCGAGGCCGAACTGAAGGCGGCGAAACGAGAGCTGCTCGAAGAAACCGGCTACACCGCCCGAAGCTGGAAGCGTGTGCTCTATTTCTGGGCCAGTCCGGGGTTTGTTGCGGAATCCATGGCCATCTACCTGGCCCAGGACCTCACGGCAGGGGCAGCTCAACCCGAAGCTGACGAAGCCATCGAACTGACCCTGGTACCGCTAAGCGAAGCCGTCGATATGGTCCTCCGGGGCAAGATCCACGATGGCAAGACGATCTCCGGCGTGCTCTGGCTGCAGGCTCAGAGGAATCAATAGCGGCCACTCTGTCCGTTACCGGACTGTAGGTATTTTCGTGCAAAGCTAAAGTCTTTCCCGTCTTGACATTGCTATACCCCTCTGCCGCACAATGGCCTCAACGACGCTAAGTGTTCAGGGTTGAGAGCACTGGCAGGGGGAGTACGTGGATCGCTTGAAAGGTACTGTGAAGTGGTTCAATAACGCCAAAGGATACGGCTTCATCGGAAGAGACGATGGGCCGGACGTGTTCGTTCACTACAGCGCTATTTCCTCGGAGGGCTACAAGAGCCTGCAGGAAGGCGATGCCGTGGAGTTCGAGATCGTGCAAGGCCAGAAAGGACCGCAAGCCGCGAACGTGAGCAAAGCGCAGTGACAGCTCTGCTGCCCCTCTTCTGACAACTTGTGTACGTCATTTGGCGTCGGTGTGCGCGTCCTCCGGGGCGAGCAGGGCGTAGCTTACGAATGCGACGCTCTTGCTGTCGGGTGACCACGACGGCACGTTGATCGTTCCCTGCCCGCCGAACAGCTTAGCCAGTTCGGTAATCTTCTTGTCTTCCAAATTCATCAACCGCAGCATGACATTCTTATTTTCCGGGTGGCCAGTGACATCGTGCTCGTAGGTGAGAAAGACCATCCATTTGCCGTCAGGAGAAATGTGCGGGAACCAGTTGTTGTAGTCGTCGGAGAAGACTTGCTCCTGGTCTGATCCGTCGGGTTTCATGCGCCATATCTGCATGTGGCCGGTGCGCTCGGAATTGAAATAGATGTACTGGCCGTCAGGCGAGTACTCAGGGCCGTCGTCGAGACCTTTGGCAGTGGTGAGGCGCGTCTCGTCGCCGCCAGTGACCGGGATGGTGTAGATATCGAAGTCGCCATTGCGCTGGCCGACGAAGGCGAGCGTCTTGCCATCAGGCGACCAGCCATGCCAATAGGATGGTCCAGTCTTCGTGATCTGGCGAGGCGTGCCCCCGGCAATGGGTACGACATAAACCAGAGAATCGTGCGCGGGCTTGCCGTCGGGAGATTTCGTCTCCTGCGAGTTGTCGCTGATAGCGAGCTGCGTGCCATCGGGCGAGATGCCGTGATCGTTGTTGAGATGAGCGGCGGACCCGGTATCGAGAACCTCTGACCTGCCGCCGTTCGTGGGCAACTTCACGAGTCGGCCGCTGCGATTGACTAGAAAGTAGGAGCCATCGTGAGACCAGTTCGGAGCTTCGAAACGCTCCTCCGACCAGTACAGTGCGGTGCGATCGCTGGAGTTGACAGCAACCGTTTCAAGCGTGCTGTACAGGACCGGAGTTCCCGTCGAAAGCGACAGGGGCCTGATTTCAACGTTATAGAAGCGCGCTTCTTCGACCGCATTCGGATCGTGCGCGCAAATGCCGATGCCAACGTAGAACTCGCCTTGGAGTGGCACGCGGATGGATTCGCCGTCGTAGCGGACCGCACCCGGTCCCCAATCGGCTGTGGCGTCGGAGGCTCCACGACCAAGAGCGGCGTAGGAGAGATAGATGTAATCACCGCGACGCGTAAGACGTAGCCGCGCCTCAGTGAAGTCGAATGGGAGTTGATTGGTTCCGCTCTTCGTGACACCCTGAAGGTGATTATTGGTTCTCGACTGCACCTCTCGTGTGGTGTTGCCTTTGGCGTCGCGATACTGCAACGCGGTCAGCCCATTTCCATGTAGTGCAACATCGATATAGGGCGAGTCTGGGGCGAGGTTCTGGCGAAACATCAATACTGCTTTCTTGTGAGGATTACCCGCGGTATTGGGGAAAGAGATATCCGCCGTCACTTCCACGTCGCCCGACACCTTCTTCCACGCAAATTGAAATGCATCTTGCGTGGACCATATGTTCTCTCCGCTGCCGCGGAGAATGTAGGTTCCTTTCGCCGCGTCGAACGTGGCGGAGCCGGGATGGAGAACCGTGCCGACATCCTGGTGATTTTCGAAGATGCCGACAGGGTTCTGCGCGACAACTGCTGTTGTTATGAAGATGAGAGCAACGGCAAGAATGGAATGAATTCGCTGCATAATCGTTTTTCTCCTGCGGAGTAGGAATATACAGCAAGCGACGGGAACGCGCAGCAGCAGGCGGACACCATCAGCCGGACAGGACTGGTTGAGTAAACGCAATCTAGTTGGATTCAGTACCCTTCACCGCGCTCGCAATGAAATACGACTCTGCGGCGCGGATCAGGGAGGCGCGGTCAAGCTTTGGCTTTCGCTGTTCGTAGCGGGCGGTCCAGAGGATCTGGTTGATGAGGTCGCGGGGATAACAGGGCCGCAGCGTCTCCTGAAACTGGTTCTGCAGGACTGAGATTAGATCCTGAACCAGCGCAGCGTCAAAGCTGAGGCCGGCTGCAACGCAGACGCGCCGGAAGATTTCGGTGAACTGCTGCTCTGTGGCTATACCGACGTGCACCTTCGTCTGAATTCGGCGTAGAAAAGCTGCGTCTGCGAGATGCGAGGGATCCATGTTGGTGGCGAACACCACAAACAATTCGAAGGGCACTTCGATTTTCTTGCCACCGACGAGAGTCAGGAAATCAAAACGGCGATCGAGCGGAACCACCCAGCGGTTAAGCAATTCCTCAGGACGCACGCGCTGACGGCCGAAGTCGTCAATGATCAGCACGCCATTGTTGGCTTTCATCTGCCCGGGCGCGGCATAAAACTTCGTGACCGGATTGAATTGCAGATCGAGCATCTCAATGGTGAGTTCCCCACCCACAACCACTTTCGGCCTCTCGCAGTAGACCCAGCGCCGATCAGCATTAGGATCGTGAGTGCGCTCGATCTTCTTGTGGACGAGCGGATCAAAGACCGTAATCACATGGCCATCGCTTTCGACGGCATGCGGAACCCAGATCGCATCATCGGCGAGCACGCGAGGGAGCGCCTCCGCGATCGTAGTCTTGCCGGACCCGGTGGGGCCATAAAGAAAGATAGACCCGCCGGAGTTGAGCGCAGTTCCGAGCCGGGTGAGGGTCTGATCGTCGATGACCAGGTGCTCAAATGCTCGCTGTACTGCGGCAGGATGGACTTCTAGACTACGCACCGTCTGCAAACGCACCTGCCGGATGTAGTCCTCGAGCGGTACTGGCGCCGGGCCGGCATACTGGCTGAGTGCCATCCATTCGGATGCCCGCCTCCTGCCCTGCGTGGTAATCGCGACGCGACGAACGTCGCCGATCATGCCAACCACCTCACAGAGTTGCTCGGTGCGCAGGCGGCGAAAGAGTTCATCGACGATGAGAGGATTCAGGCAAGAGATATTGACCCATTCGGTCATCGACAGCGGACCTGAAAGGTACAGAATTTTGAGAAGCAGCTGTTCGAGGAAGGTTCGTCGACTTGCGACATCTTCGATGGTTTCGGGAGCAATCGGCGCGGTGATTGCTTTTGCGGGCAAAGTGGCGGATTCCATAGAACACCCCTGACGCTACTCCCGATTGTCAGGCTTAGGGCGGCTGCGCCGCAAGTGAGGATCGTTACGGGAGTGGTCGCGGTAACCCCGGAGCCATGGCCACGACCATAGGAAGAGTGTGGTCCGCAAATGCTTTCGAATCCCTAAAACCTGTCATCCTGAGCGAAGTGGGACGATTCGCCAGCGAATCGTCCCACGCAGTCGAAGGACCTGCTGTCTTCAGGAGTAGCAGGGTGTCTCAGGAGTTCCCTTCCGTCAACGGTATGCGGGTTGAAATTCCTGGACACGTCAAACTTGGCGCAAGCAGAAAGCAGGTCCTTCGACTCCGCAAATGCTCTGCTGCGCGGAGCACTTGCTGCGCTCAGGATGACAGCGAGGGAAATGGCGGGGTGCCACACTTCTCTCCCGGTTTTGCGAGAAGTGGGAATCACGGTACCGAAAGAACTACCGTTTCGGCCGATACAAATCTGTACTCGTCCCGAAGAACACCTCGGCCGCTTGCATGACGGTTTCCGAGAGCGTCGGATGGGGATGAATCGTTAGTTCAACGTCGGTTGCAGTCGCCGCCATCTCGATCGCCAGGGTGCCTTCGGCGATCATGTCGCCGGCACCGACGCCGACCATGCCAACACCAAGGATTCGCTCGGAAGCTGGGTCGATGATCAGCTTGGTCATGCCTTCGGTGCGGTCGAGCGTCATCGCGCGACCAGAGGCTGCCCACGGGAACTTCGCGATTTTGATCTCGCGCCCTTCTTTCTCGGCTTGAGTTTCGGTCACGCCTGCCCAGGCGATTTCAGGATCGGTAAATACCACGGCAGGAATCGCGTTCGGCTCGAACGCGACCTTGTGTCCTGCAATGTGCTCGACCGCGGTGCGGCCTTCGTGCGAGGCTTTGTGTGCCAGCATGGGCTCGCCGACGACGTCGCCAATCGCGTAGATCGCAGGATCATCTGTCTGTAGCTGCTTGTTCACCTGAATGAACCCGCGCTGACCAACTTTCACCTGCGTGCGATCGAGACCGGTGATTTCAGAGTTCGGCTTGCGTCCGACCGAAACCAGCACTTTGTCGAATACCTTTTCGCGCTCTTTCACATCCTTGCCGTCGAACGAAACCCGAATGCCCTTGCCCTCATCCTTCACCGAGGTCACGGTGGTGTTCAGCATGATCGCGTCGAACGCTCTTTCGAGCCGCTTGTGCAATGGTGCGACCAGATCGCGGTCCGCGCCGGGCAACAAGCCGGGCGTCATTTCAACCACGGACACTTTTGATCCCAGCGCGGCATACACTGTACCCAGTTCCAGGCCAATGTATCCGCCGCCTACGACCAGCAGAGAACCCGGCACATCTGCGAGATCCAGGGCTGAGGTTGAATCCAGCATGCGCGGCGTGTCAACCTTAAGGCTGGGTATGACCGCAGGCCGAGAGCCCGTGGCAATAATGATGCGATCGAAACTCAAAACATCCTCGCCGCCCGCCTGCTTCTTTACACGAACAGTATTCGAGCTCTCGAAGCTTGCGTCGCCGCGAATGTACGTGACCTTGCGCTGCTTGGAGAGTTGACCGAGCCCGCCAGTCAGCTTGTTGACTACACCTTCTTTAAACGAGCGCAGGCGCGCGACATCGATCTTCGGCTCGCCGAAGTCAATTCCCCAATTCCTCGCGTGACGCGACTCGTTGATCAGCGCCGCCACGTGCAGCAAGGCCTTCGAGGGAATGCATCCGCGATAGAGGCACACGCCGCCGGGGTTCTGTTCGCGATCGATGAGCGTGACCTTCATGCCGAGGTCCGCCGCAAGAAAAGCCGCAGCGTAGCCGCCCGGCCCGCCGCCGATTACCGCAATGTTGAGATTTGCATTCTCTGTCATGGAATCCTTACACCACGAAGGACACTAAGGTACACAAAGGAAAGACCAAACCATATCCTTCGTGTGACGAAGCCTGCCCTGAGCGAAGCCGAAGGGTGTCCTTCCTGGCGAGTTTTCTATCCCTGTACCGACAGCAGGAACGGCTGCTCAAAGGCTTCGGCTATCCAACGCAGGAAACGCGCCGCATCTGCGCCGTCGATCAAACGATGATCGTACGACAACGACACCGGCAACACTTGCCGCGGCTCAAACTTGTCGTTCACCCAGACCGGCTCGATGCTGGAACGTGACAATCCAAGGATTGCGACTTCCGGATGATTCACGATGGGCGAGAAACCGGTCCCGCCAATTCCGCCGAGGTTGGTGATGGTAAATGTTCCGCCTTCCATGTCAGCCGGCTGCAGTTTCTTTTCGCGCGCTTTCTTCGAGAGTTGGGTCAGTTCGGCGGCCAGTTCGACAATATTCTTCTTGTCCACATCGCGAATGACAGGAACGAGCAGTCCGCGATCCGTATCCACCGCCACGCCAATGTTGATGTACTGCTTGTAGATGATCTCTTCGGTCTCCATGTCGATGGAGGCGTTGAACTGCGGGAAAATCTTAAGCGCGGAAGCACAGACTTTAAGGGCAATGGCCGTTACAGTGAGCTTGCCGCCCGCCTCAGCCGCTTTTGGTCCGAAGCGAGCGCGCAACTGCTCGAGTTCGGTGATATCGGCCTTGTCCTGCTGGGTGACGTGAGGGATCGTGGTCCACGCTTCCCACATGTGCTCAGCCGTCTTGCGGCGCACGCCGCGCATGGAAACGCGCTCGACTTTTCCGAACTTGGCGAAGTCAGGAAGTTTGGGCTGGCGGAGATGGGTTGCGGTCACGCCAGCGCCGGATACCGCAGTGGCGATCAGGCTTTTCGCATAGACCTTGACGTCGTCTTCGCTGATGCGTCCGCCGGGACCGCTGCCCGGAACACTGTGGATGTCGACGCCAAGTTCCCGCGCCAAACGCCGCGTGTGCGGAGCCGCGGGGACTGGATCACGATGTTCAGTTCCCGCCGATTTCCCAAGATTCAGCGGCATGCTGAACGTCGCAACCGCAGGTGGACGCGGCTGCTCCGGCGGCAAGGCCTGCTCCTCCGTCTTCCCTTCTGCCTGCATGGCGGCCTGAAATGCCATGCGCGCGCCTTCGCCGTGGCCGACATCAGTACGGCTGGGCTGCTGTGGCTGCGTAGTTGTAGTCGCGCCAGCCTGCAACGTGAAAATCAGTTGCCCGACTTTGATCTTTTCGCCTTGCTTCACCAGGACATCTTTGACCGTGCCGGTGACCGACGATGGAACTTCGACCACAGCTTTGTCGGTTTCCAGTTCCATGACCGGCTCGCCCTCTGAAATGCGCGATCCCGGCGAAACCATCAGCCGCACGAGATCGCCCTGATGAATGTTCTCACCCAGTTCCGGCAATTTGAATTCGGCCGCAGGTGAGCTTTCAGAGGGAACGCTGATTTCGTTGGCGGGAGTGGATGGGATCTTGGGGGTAGGAGCTTGAGTTGAAGTGGGGGCCTTCGGCGATACAGGTGTCTGCGATACAGGAGCAGAAACTGGTGGTTGAGCTTTAGCCTCTTGTTTCTTCGCTCCCGCCCCGTTCTCCACGGTAAAGACAACCTGTCCAACTTTGACCTTCTCGCCTTGCTTGACGAGAACGTCTTTCACAGTTCCGCTGATGCTCGAGGGGACTTCGACAACAGCTTTATCGGTCTCAAGCTCAATGACGGGCTGACCTTCGGCAACCGTCGCGCCAGGCGCAACCATCAGCCGCACCAAGTCGCCCTGATGTACGTTCTCACCAAGCTCGGGTAGCTTGAATTCAGTCAAAATGCAGTCTCCATGTGAGCTTCTAGCCGCTAGCTACTAGCCTCTAGCAAGCAGATTCGGGTTGCTAGAAGCTAGCAGCTAGAAGCTAGTGGCTGCTTTAGCTGATTGCCGGATTCGCCTTCTCCGGGTTGATTCCCAAATCTTTGATTGCCTGCTGAACGACTTTGGATTCGATTTTCTTTTCGCGGGCCAGGGCCGACAAAGTCGCGAGCACAATGTGCTTGGCATCGACCTCAAAGAAATCACGCAACGAGGTGCGACCTTCGCTGCGCCCGAAACCGTCCGTTCCCAGCGAGACCAGCGTACGCGGCGCCCACTGCGAGATCGATTCCGGCAGCACCTTCATGTAGTCGGAAGCCGCCACCAGCACGCCTTCGGTGTTCTTCAGTTGCTGGGTTACGAACGGCACCTTTGCCGGTTCTCCTGGATGCATCATGTTCCAGCGTTCGCAGTCATTGCCATTGCGGTAAAGCTCTTTGTAGCTGGTAATGCTCCAGACGTCCGAGGCGACGCCGTACTTGCTCTCCAGAATTTCCTGCGCCTTCAGGACTTCAAACATGATCGATCCGCTGCCAAACAGTTGGGCGCGGAGCTTGGCATCTTTCTTCTGCGAAGGCTTGAACA
>Ga0070713_100001443_pt1 | contig 15239 bp, 16 predicted proteins | sample LARL82metaG_FD_65465 | JGI IMG/M metagenome (GOLD analysis project Ga0070713, IMG submission 65465) | Corn, switchgrass and miscanthus rhizosphere microbial communities from Kellogg Biological Station, Michigan, USA - LAR L8-2 metaG | ecosystem: Host-associated > Plants > Roots > Rhizosphere ...
TTCCGGCAGCTTCATCAGGCGGATGAACATGGTCGGCACCATGAAGATGGTGTCGATCTTCTCGGTTTCGATCAGGCGCAGGAATTCCTCGGGCTCGAACCGCGGCATCAGCACCAGCGCGCCGCCAAGCCGGCCCGCGCGCAAGCCGAACGAATTCGGCGCGGAATGATAGAGCGGCCCCGGCAGCACCGTACGCGCACCTGGCTTCAAGCCGTAGATCATCGCGCGCATCCGCTCCGCATTGGCGATTTGCTCGGGCATCGGCGCATTGCGCCGCACCCCCTTGGGATTGCCCGTGGTGCCCGAGGTGTAGATCATGTTTTGGGGTTGCGGCACCGCAGGGCCGTCATAGGGTTGCTGCTCTCTGAGCCACGGCTCAAAATCGACCGCGAAGCCGGGCGTAGCGAGATGATCGCGGTCGATCTTGTAATGCTCGAGGATTTCCGGCGGCGTCGGCACGCTCAACACGGTAACGCCTGTGGGAACAGCGCCGCGCAATTGATGCAGCATGTCGGCGTGGCCGATCAGCACCGATGTGCCGGAATCCTTCAGGATGTAGTTGATCTCTTCCGGCTTGAAGTGCCAGTTGACCGGCACGCCATAGGCCCCCAGCCGCATCGCCGCATAGGCCGCCTCGATGAAGGCGATATCGTTGCGCATCAGCATGCAGACGCTGTCGCCCTGGCTGACACCGAGTTTTTGCAGTCCGCCGGCGATGCGGCTGGCGCGATCGGCGACCTCGTCATGGGTACGCCTGCGATTGCCGCTGATGATGCCGAGGAAAAGGGGTGAGGTATCGGTCATTACCTTGTTCTTCTTGTAACGCACTGCCCGTTGTCGTCATGGCCGGACTTGTTCCGGCGATGACGGTGCGTTTAGTCAGGCATCCGCAAAGCGCGGAGCGCGCTTGTCGATATTGGCGCGCACGGCTTCGGTCTGATTGGGACTGCCGAGCAGCTTCTGCTGCTCGACGGATTCGGCGAGCAGCGCAGGTCCAGGATCGACCGAGAGCTTGTTCAGTAGGCGCTTGGCGGCGCGGATGGCGTCAGGGCTTTTGCCGGCGATCTCGCGCGCGATCTCGAACGCGGCGGCGCGCGGGTCGTCGCAGATCCGTGTGGCAAGGCCGTAAGCCATCGCCTCCTGCGCCGAGAAGATCCGCCCGGTATAGGTGAGCTCGCGCAGGATATCGTCGCGCACGAGGCTCGCCAGGATCGGCGTCCCCGCCATATCCGGTACCAGCCCCCATTTGATCTCCATGATCGACATCCGCGCATCCGGTGAAAGGAAACGCATGTCGGCACCGAGCGCGAGCTGGAAGCCGCCACCGAACGCCACGCCCTGGATCGCGGCGATCACCGGGACCGGTAATTGCCGCCAGCCCCACACCGCCTGCTGCGGAAAGTTGGCGAGCCCATGGGTACGCAACGAAAGGTCGCGCTTTTCGCCCCCGGCGACGCCGTTGCCCCCGGTCTCCTTCATGGCCGCAAAGCGGCCCATGTCGAGGCCGGCGCAAAACGCCCGCCCCTCGCCGGACAATACTACCGCTCGCACGCCCTTTTCGGTGACAAGCCGCGCGCTCGCGGCAACCAGCGCGTCGAACATCGCCGCATCGAGCGCGTTCATCTTGTCCGCTCGCACCAGGCGGACGTCGGCGATACCGTCCGAAATCGATATCGAGACGCGTTGCTCCATGAGAAACTCCTCAAGCGTGTTATTCTTTGTTGCGGCTTTACAGAAAGCCGTTGGGCGGATTTAGTCAATCGATCAATTAACAGACAATTCCGTTGGGTGGAAACGATGTTCAAAGATCAGCTTCTCGCAGATCGACGCATTCTCGTGACCGGAGGCGGCACCGGTCTGGGCAAATCGATGGCCGCGCGTTTCCTCGAGCTCGGCGCCGAGGTCCATATCTGCGGCCGCCGCAAGATCGTCTGCGACGAGACCGCCACCGAATTGATGGACCTCTATGGCGGCCGGGTCACGAGCCACGGCGTCGACATCCGAGACGCAGCAGCGGTCGACGCGATGATCGAGACGATTTTTCGCGACGGCCCCCTCACCGATCTCATCAACAACGCCGCCGGCAATTTCATCTCGCGTTCGGAGGAATTGAGCCCGCGCGGCTTCGATGCAGTCGCCAACATCGTCATGCACGGCACGTTCTACGTGACCCACGCGGTCGGCAAGCGCTGGATCGCCTCAAAGCAGCCCGGCAATGTGGTGTCGATCACTGTGACCTGGGTGCGCAACGGTTCGCCCTATGTGGTGCCGTCGGCAATGAGCAAGTCCGCGATCCATGCCATGACGATGTCGCTTGCGGTCGAATGGGGCAAATACGGCATCCGCCTCAACACGATTGCGCCCGGTGAAATCCCGACCGAGGGCATGAGCAAGCGCCTCAAGGCTGGCGACGAAGCCGGCGCGCGCACCAAGGCGATCAACCCGATGGGCCGGGTCGGCACCATGGAGGAGTTGCAAAACCTCGCGGTGTTCCTGATTTCCGGCGGCTGCGACTGGATCAACGGCGAAACCATTGCGATGGACGGCGCACAGGCACTGGCGATGGGCGGCAACTTCTACCAGCTCCGTGACTGGAGCGACGCCGACTGGGCCGCCGCACGCGAAGCAATCAAGGCGCAGAATGAGAAGGACCGGGCGGCGAGGGGTTGATGATCGTCCTCCCGGACAAGCTAAGCGCGATCCGGGACCCGTACGTCGCGCTTATCGTTTTGGCACGCGGGGAGATGGCATCTGAAGCAACGACCGCCTGTGGTTATGGGTCCCCGCCTTCGCGGGGACGACCATAAAGAATGCGTGTCGCCCTCACCCCTAATGCTTGCCCGCGCCCATATAGCCGAACAAAAACCCCGCGACTTTGCGCTTCTGGATTTCCTCGCTGCCCTCGGTGATGCGGTAGCGACGGTGGTGGCGGTAGATGTGCTCGAACGGCTTGTGGCGCGAATAGCCCATGCCGCCATGGACCTGCATGGCGCGGTCGGCGGCCTCGCAACAAAGCCGGTTGGCCGAGAAGTTACACATCGAGACCTTGTCCGATAGCGTGTGCTCAACCTCGGCCTGGGTGAGCTGGTCCATCTCCCACGCCGTCTTGCGAATCAATAGCCGCAGCATCTCGGCCTGGGTCGCAAGCTCGACCAGCGGCCACTGGATCGCCTGGTTTTCCGAAAGCGCCTTGCCGAATGGCTTTCGTTCCCGCGCATATTTGACGCTTTCGTTGATGCAATAGACCGCGGCACCGAGCGAGCTTGCGGCCTGGCGGATGCGGTTCTCATGAACGAAGCATTGCGCCAGCGACAACCCACGGCCGACCTCGCCGAACAGCGCGTCCTCCGGCACGAACACGTCGGTGAAGCTGACCCTCGGGTGATCCGTCGGCATATTGAAGGTCCACATATATTCCTCGATCTTCACGCCCTGTGATTTCGCCGGCACCAGGAAGCAGGTGATGCCGCGCGCATCGCCGTCATTGCCGGAAGTGCGCGCAAACAGCGCGCAGTGGGTCGCCACATGCATGCCGGTGGTCCACATCTTCTCGCCATTGATCACAAAACCCTTGACGTTGTCGCGTGTCGCCGGCGCAGCGCGCGTTTCCATATGCGTCGCATCCGAGCCGTGCTCGGGCTCGGTCAGGCCAAAGGTGATGCGGTATTTGCCCTTGATCGAGTCGTCGATCATCGCCTTCTGCTCATCGGTCCCATAGCGGTCGAGCATGGTCACAACAGGGAAATTGCCGACGATCGAATGCTCGTTCTGCAGATCGTTATGCAGTCCAAGGCCTTTCGAGGCAAAGTGCTCGCGGATGACGGCCATCCAGAGATTGGAGCCGTCCTTGCCGCCATAGCGCTTCGGGATCGCAAAGCGCAGATGGCCTGCGGCGTCGGCAAGGTCCTTGGCTTTCCGCAGCAGCGCCTCCCATTCGTGCCGCGGCAAGCCGCCCTTGTCGAAATCGGTCCGCGCCCATTCGCGGCGATGATCGAAGAAACGGGTGTTGTCGTCGGCCTCCTCCAGAGGCTTGATCTCGCGCGCGATGAAGCGGTCGAGTTCGTCGAGATAGGCGACCAGGCCAGCCGGTAATGCGAAATCCAAGGCGCTCTCCCTAGGCTCTTATCGTTTTCGGCAGCGATTAAGGTGACGCGCAAAACTCAAGTCAAGCAAGCCAACGCGCAAGCCCGCTTGCGTAATTGGATGGCGCCGGGCGGCGTTGACGCGCTAGTATCGATGCCAACATTCCGCGCCACAGAAAAATCACGGGAGCAAACATGGATCCGAAATTCTCAAAAGTCACGCGCAAGGGCCCGGTCACGATCGTGACGCTGTCGCGCCCCGAAGTGTACAACGCGCTGCATATCGACGCGCATTTCGAGTTGAACAAGATATTCGACGATTTTTCCGCCGATCCCGAACAATGGGTCGCGATCGTCACCGGCGCCGGCGACAAGGCGTTCTGCGCCGGCAACGATCTGAAATGGCAGGCGGCGGGGGGAAAACGCGGCTGGGACAAGGGCGGCTTCGCCGGGCTCACCACGCGCTTTGACTGCGACAAGCCGATCATCGCCGCCGTCAACGGGGTCGCCATGGGCGGCGGCTTCGAGATCGCGCTGGCCTGCGATCTCATCATCGCCTCGGAAAACGCGACCTTCGCGCTGCCCGAGCCGCGTGTTGGGCTTGCGGCGCTGGCCGGCGGCCTGCACCGGCTGCCGCGCCAGATCGGGCTGAAGCGCGCGATGGGCATGATCCTGACCGCGCGCCATGTCTCGGCCAAGGAGGGCCATGAGCTCGGCTTCGTCAACGAGGTGGTGCCGGCAGGCGAAGCACTCGCAGCCGCCGAACGCTGGGCCGAGACGATCTGCAAGAACTCGCCGATGTCGATCCGTGCTTCCAAGCAGACCATCCAGAAGGGCCTCGGCGTCTCGCTGGAACAGGCGATGGCGGAGCAGCGCGAGTACCCGGCCGTAAAGGCGATGGCAGCGTCGCAGGACTATATCGAGGGGCCGAAGGCCTTTTCCGAAAAGCGCCCGCCGAAATGGGTGGGGAAGTAGCTGGGCTCGTGTCCCGGACGCGGTGCAGCGTTCGTCACGATGCACCGCAGAGCCGGGACCCACACTTTCGTTGTGCCACGATGGACCCCGGATCAGCAGCGCATCACTTCGTGCTGCGCAGCATCCGGGGAACGAACGGGAGTTACTTGGTGCCCAACTCCCTCCGGTACGACGCATAGTTCGGCTGATCGACGGCGAGCTTGTCCATCGTGGTCTGCCACAGATGCTCGGCCAGACCCGGAGTCTCCAGATTGAGTTCGCTTTTGGCGATCTTGTCTGACAGCGCGCGGTTGAGCTCGATCAGCGGGCCGTCGATGCCGAGCAACCGCGCGAGCCGCGCAGCTTCCGCGGCATCGCTGCCCTCCTCCAATGTCAGTTGCCGCGTGACGAGATCGAGCGCGTTGACGGCAACCCGCAGCTTGAACGCATTGTGACCGCTGATCAAAGGCGCGATGTCGTTGCGCAGGAAATCCGCGACTGCTTTGGTCAGCTCAATGGGTGTCGGCTCGTCCTGCATGTCAGGTCCCTCGCGGCGCAAGCAATCTCAACAAATCGATTTCAGTCTCCGAGGAACGCCGCCCGATCATGGCGCGCTCCATGGAATGATCGGGGCCGCTGCGAAAGCGCTGCATCATGCCGCAGCACATCACGCCCCAGCGCAGTGTGCCCATCACTTCCCAGAATCTCGCGCGTTCAGGATCGACGCGACGGCCCGCCGCCTCGTATCCGGCAAACAGCTCCTCGCGTGAGCCAAAGCCACCGACCGGCTTGTCGATCTCGCCGAAGCGCCATGAGTTGACGCAGATCCAGCCGAGATCCTCCATCGGATCGCCGGTATGCGCGAGCTCCCAGTCCAGCACCGCGCGCACGCCGTCGGGCCCGATGATGAGATTGCCGTGGCGGAAATCGCCATGCACCAGCGTCTCCTCGCGCGACGGCCCGGGGTCGTGGTCGCGCAGCCAGCGCAGCGCCAGTTCGAATACCGGGCGCGGCCAGCCGAAACCGCGATATTCGCCTCCGAGGTCGACGATCTCCTTCGTCGCCGTCACGTGCCGCAGCTTCGGTAGTTTCGATGCGGCCAGACCATGAATGCCGGCCAGCACGCCGCCGAGCTGGCGCGCCAATTTTGGGCGCACCTTGGCGAATTGTTCATCGCGCAGAATCTTGCGCGCGATGGTTTCGCCCTCGATCCGTTGCATGATGAAGCCCGTGCCGAGCGCATCTTCCGGCCTCAACACATGCAGCACTTTCGGTGACGGCAGGCCGGCGTCGTGGGCGAGCTGCATCAGCGTCGCCTCGGCATCGAGGCCTGCGGCGCGCGAGGGCGCCGCGCCATAGCCTGGAGGAGCCCGGCGCAGGATCGCGCCGATATTGCCGCCTGGATGCACGATATCGAACGTCCAGGTCTCCTGGCTGGCGCCGCCGGAAAGTTTTGCGGCACCCGTGATGCCGGTGGCGCCTGAGCACCACGCGGCGACGCAGCGTGAAAGCTCGGCCTCGATCATTTGCCTCTGAATTTCGCCGGGCGTTTTTCTAGGAACGCAGTGACGCCTTCCCTGAAATCTTCCGCAGCTCCGGCGATGCGCTGCGATTCGAATTCGAGGTTGAGCTGATCCTCGAACGAATTGTCCGGGCTTTCCCAATAGAGCTTTCGGATCAGCGACAGCGCAATGGTCGGTCCATTCGCAAGCTCATGCGCGAGTTTCATGGTCTCCTCGCTGAGCGCCGCATCGTCATAGACCCGGTTGACCAGCCCCCATTCCAGCGCCTTCTCGGCCGGCAGCCGCTCGCCCATCAGCGACAGTTCCACCGAGCGCGCCTTGCCGATCAGCCGCGGCAGCAGCCAGGTCGATCCGCAATCCGGCACCAGGCCGATGCGGCGGAAGGCTTGCAGGAAATACGCCGACCTCGCGCATAAAATCATGTCGCCCATCAGGGCAAAGCTCATGCCGGCGCCGGCGGCCGGCCCGTTGACTGAAGTGACCAGCGGGCAATGCAGGTTGCGCAGCCGCCGCAGGAACGGATGAAATCCGGTCTCGAGCGCGGCGCCGGCGTTGCTCCTGCCCGGCTTCTGCTGGTTGCGCCCCTGCAAATTGGCGCCGGTGCAAAAGGCGCGCCCTGCCCCGGTCAGGACGACGCAGCGGACTTCGGCTTTCTTGTCGTCGATCGCATCGAGCGCTTCGGCAAGGCCTGCGAGCATGTCCATGGAGACCGCGTTCATGACCTCCTGGTGGTCGAGCTTTAGGATTGCGACCGGTCCATCGAAATCGAGCGTGCAGTGTTTGAATTGCATCGTTTCCTCGTCGGGTTATTGGGGCCGCGTTGGTATCGCGGTGCGTCAAATTGATGCCTTGCAGCCATATTTGATTTTTATGGGCAGCTTGTCCATGCTTGCAAGAAACATCTCAAGCAACATCTGACGTGCGTCATACAAAAAACGGAAGCGCCCCAAGGAAACGCATATGAACATTTTTGACCTCTCCGGCCGCGTGGCCGTGATCACCGGCGGCAATGGCGGCATCGGGCTGGGCATCGCGCAGGCACTTGCGTTAAGTGGCTGCAACGTTTCGATCTGGGGCCGCAACGCGGAAAAGAACAAAAGCGCGGCTGCCACCATGGCGGCCGGGCCCGGCAAGGTCGATAGCAGCGTTTGCGACGTCACCGATCCCGCTTCGGTGAAAGCTGCGATGCAAACCACGCTCGATACATTTGGCCGGGTCGACGGCTGCTTCGCCAATGCCGGCATCGGCGGCGGCGGACGGCGCGCCTTCATCGACCGCACCGAAGAGGAATGGCGCAAAATGTTTGCGACCAATCTTGACGGCGTGTTCCATGTGTTCCAGGCGGCGGCGCGCCACATGACCGAGCGCGCCACCGCGGGCGATCCGTTCGGCCGGCTGGTTGCGACCTCGAGCCTCGCCTCGCTGTTCGGCACCGCGCGCAACGAGCATTATGCCGGCACCAAGGCCGCGATCAACGCGCTGGTCCGCGCGCTCGGCGTTGAACTGGCGCGCCACGGGGTCACCGCCAACGCCGTCCTGCCCGGCTGGATCAAGAGCGACATGACTGCGAGCCTTATGGCCAACGAGAGATTCGTCGCCAATGTGATGCCGCGGATTCCGGTGCGGCGGTTCGGCGAGCCCGCCGATTTCGGCGGCATCGCGGTCTATCTGATGAGCAAGGCGTCGTCCTATCACACCGCCGATTGCTTCGTGATCGACGGCGGGTATACGGCTTTTTGAGATTGCGCAATCTCTCCTCGTCGTCCTCGCGAAAGTGGGGACCCATAACCACCAATGCCTGTTGTAGGCAGAGCTGCGGCCCCAGCTCTGCACAACTATTGGCGCTCATGGTTATGGGTCCCGGATCGCGCTTCGCTTGTCCGGGACGACGCAGTTGGTTCAATTCAATCCTTCAGCCTAGAACCCGAAGAACTTGGCGCGCAGCGCGTCTTCGTATTTTTCCTTGGCCGCCTTGACCGTGTTGCGCATCTCCTCCTCGTCGAAATGCGCCTGCTCCCACTGGTCGATTTCGGTCACGGAATGATCGACGGCGGAGGCGAGTGCCTCTTCTTTTCGAATTGAAGCGATCCAGGCTTCTACCGCGTTCCTGTAGCCAGCCTGCAATTCGTCGAGCTCTGGATGATCGCTGCTCATTCTTCGCCCCCGGACCTTGCCCCCGGATCGATGCGCAAACCCCATTTGTATCGCTTGATTTATAGGGAATCCAAATGAACAAATGACGACGTCACTCGGAAGGCCCAGCGATTTCGGGAACCTCCGGCGCCTGCTGGGGCTCTTTCGAAAAACAACTACTCGTCGTATTTCCGTGCCGATTCAAGATCGTGCAAAATGTCGGCCTTGTTGCCGTGGTCGCCCCGTTGCCAACGGCCCACTTCCCTGCCGCCGGCCCACATTGAAAAGCTATAGGCACTGGGCGGCGGCGTTCGCAAATTGGCCCGAGCCGTTCGAAGCGCTTCAGCGATGCTCGGCCCGGTATGCGTCCGGCGCTCGATCAGACGCGCGTTTCCGCAGCTATCGGGCTTATCAAAAATCTCGATGGTAAATAACACGGAGAAAATTCCCGGTCCGCGTCGTTTTGAAATGAATTTTGGGCTTTTGGCAAAATCGTCACAAATATCTTAGTCGCCAAAATGGGCACGGCAACAACAAAAGTTCGGAAGCTCGCGAATTATGTTCGCCAGCCGACATTGCGCGGCCGCTTGTCTCAACCAGGCGATCGCGACGATATCGGAGACGGCGGCACGGGAACGCTCGGGTATTTATGCTCCGGTGGCAAGATCAGCCGGTAGGCCCTTAACTTCGGTTCTTGCCAGGATGCCAGAAGCGCGCCACAGACACTACATTGGGCGCGGCCCGGGGTTCCTTTCGCCGATATCGACTCGGCGACTTGATAGGAGGCGAGGCAGGACGAACAAGTCGTGTCGGATATCTTCATGGAACCAGCGCGAACGGATCCTCAGGCGGCGTGATTGAACGAAATCAATGCGACGCCAAGAAGGCTGGTTGGCAGCCTCACGTTATTTCGATCCGCCCCCGGAGCGCAGGCGTCCGCCGATGCCTCTTGCTTGGGTGCGAAAAACAGTGTCCCAAAAGATTGTCGTCACGCCGAAATTACAATCCTCGAGGCAATGGTGCGTGAGGTGCCGCAGCTTTGCCGGATAGAGCCAGGAGCCCGGTTCGATCGGCCAGCGGTGCACGGCGTAGTGGACCACGATAAAGGCGAGATAGCCCAAGAGCAGTCCGGCGAAGATCGCCGACCCGTCTTCCACCCCCGCCGCGCCAATCAAGAGATATCCGATCGGAAATGCGAGGAGCGGCGTACTGAGGCTGGATCTTTCCGCGTCCGGATCGCTTGGATGGTCATGATGAAGCTGATGAAGGCGCTGACCCACAGCATGACGGTGGAAGACAAACCGGTGCACCAGATATTCCAGCAGCGTCCAGGCAGCGATGCCTGCCAGGACCAGATGGAGGCGATAGATGCCGGCCAGGTCGACAAAAATCGCGACGGCAAGCGGTACGGTGACAAAGTCGCCGAAGTGTCGGACGCGCCGCATCACCCCGGCGGACAGGCTCGTCATGATGGCCGCTCTCATCGGATCACCTCGCCGGCGCTATCTGCGGCTTTCCCCGCATGATAATTCGCAGGTGAGGGATTGGATCAGATTTGCATGACGAAATTGCTGAGGGTATCGGCTCCGGCTTCTTCGAATGTGGGTGCGCGAGGCGGACGCCAGCCCAACGCCTCCGCGCAAGGCGCGGCCTGGTGACGGGCTAAGGGAGAAAAGCCAAACCTATGGCAACATCAGGGCACGAATTTGATGCCATAGATGTTGCCGCGTCGCCAAACCACCTCGCATGGCTGGCGGGTCGGATGCGCCGGCACCAGCGCCAATGCGAACCTGTCACTGACATCGATCTCGGCATCGGTCATGATCTTGGCGCCGCCGGGCGCGACGTCCAATACAAAGCATTCGCACTTCGTGTTGCCGTCGTCGACCGTGATCCAGGCCGGCTGCTTATTCAGTTGCCGTCGCGGTTCACGCGGTACCTTTGCCCTTGGCTTATCAATAGTCATGATGACCATCCGTCGTTGGACTTGACCTTTCGGGTCGGCCGGGCGATCGCCAGAACAGGCGTCCAGATTGAAGCTGATCCGTAAAGGTCCCGTTAGGCCATTGCCTTGAAATTGATTGGTTAGCGAATGATTGCATCAAGGGGGGAGTAACGTTTGCCGCGCTTGCTCTCGTTGGGGACGAACTGGGCGAACACGTCCTTGACGCGGTCGGCAGGCGTGGCATCGCGGGCAAATCGAAGCTCCGCCGTGACGGCGGCTTCCTCTGATCTGGGCGCGTAAAAGGCGCTTTCATAGAGCGAGCCGTTGAAGCGCGAATTGCTCTCATTGTCGCCGAAATAGGCGTCGGAAATGAACAAAAACACCAGCAGCGCCGATCCCACGACGCTAAAATATCTGAAAACAGGCATTGCTTAGCGAACCTCCTTGTTTTGCAACAAGCGTGCCTCGCTCGCCTTCAAAGCCGGGTTTAAGGCGGCCCGACTTTTGCCGGAACAGTTGTTCGCCGGTTGGCAATTTGCGAAAACTTTTAATCGATCGTCCGAAAGGCTCGTATCCAGCCACCCCCGGCGGCTCGAGACGCTTCCTCGAATTGGGGGACCGGCCAGCCCGTCGCCGCTTCCGCCTTACGGAAAAACGCGGGCCTTTCGTGCGCCTGTGCAAGCGCCCGGCGCGCGTCTAGAGTACCAGCGACAAGCTTCCAGACAGGTTGCCCGTACGATGACGGGAAGCGACCTGCGCCAATGGGGAGGATGCACCATGAAACACGTCTACGTGCCGCGAACCACGACCTACACGCTGAACCCGGAAGATGAGCTCAACGACCTGCGAATGTCGGAGCAGGTCCGGCCGCTTTACGACCACGTCAGAAAATTCATCCGCGAAACGGTCGAGCCGATGTCTGCGGAGTTTTACCGGCACGGCGAGAACAAGACCGACCGCTGGAGCTTTACGCCCGGCCAGCTCGAGGCGCTTGGCAGGGCCAAGGCAAAGGCCAAGGAGGAAGGCCTGTGGAATTTTTTCCTGCCGGATGCGGAGACCGGCGAAGGACTGAAGAATCTCGACTACGCCTATATCGCCGCCGAGCTCGGCAAGAGCCCGCTGGCCTCGGAAACCATGAACTGCTCGGCGCCGGATACCGGCAACATGGAGGTGATCGAGCGCGTCGGCACCAGGGAGCAGAAGGAGAAGTGGCTGAAGCCGCTGCTTAACGGCGAGATCCGCTCCGCCTACGCCATGACCGAACCGAATGTCGCCTCCTCCGATGCCAAGAATATTTCGACGACCGCCAAGCTCGTCGGCGACGAATGGGTGATCAACGGGGAAAAATACTACATCTCCGGCTTAGGGGATCCCCGCTGCAAGATCATGATCGTGATGGTAAAGACCAATCCGGACGCGCCGCCGAGCAGGCAGCAATCGCAGATCCTGGTGCCAAAGGACACGCCCGGCGTCGAGATCATCGGCCCGATGCACGTGTTCGGGCACGACCATGCCCCGCGCGGCCACATGCATCTGCGCTTCAACAATGTCCGGGTGCCGAAGGAGAACATGCTGCTCGGCGAAGGCCGCGGCTTCGAGATCTCGCAGCTGCGACTCGGGCCGGGCCGCATCCATCACTGCATGCGGACCATTGGCAAGGCGGAAAAGGCGCTCGACCTGATGGTCTCGCGCGGGCTCACCCGCGAGGCCTTCGGCAAGAAAATCGCCCATCTCGGCGGCAATCTCCAGATCATCGCGCAGGCGCGCTGCGAGATCGAGGCGATGCGGCTGATGGTGCTGAAAGCCGCGAAAGCGATGGACGTGCTCGGCAACAAGGAAGCCCGCATCTGGGTCAGCATGGTGAAAGCCATGGTGCCCGAGCGCGCCTGCAAGATCATCGATCAGGCGATCCAGATGCACGGCGCGACCGGCATCTCGCAATGGACCCCGCTTGCCGAAATGTATCAGGACGTGCGGCATCTGCGATTTGCCGACGGTCCCGATGAGGTGCACTGGATGGTGGTCGGCAGGCATGAATTGAGCATGCCGTGACTGCAGGTCCGTAGGATGGGCAAAGGCGCACTTGCGCCGTGCCCACCATCTATCCCGACTGTGCTTGATTGGTGGGCACTTGGAGCCTGTCATCGGGCGCGCATTCGCGCGACCCGTTGGCTTTGCCCACCCTACAAGACTATCTACCGCAAGCCGATGCGAATGTTAGGATCGCGACCACCGGTCATTGGAAACAGGGAATACACAATGCAATACGCGCCCGAAAAACTCACCCCGCGCGAGCGCTACAAGGTGCTGACCGGATTCGTGCTGCCGCGGCCGATCGCCTGGGTGACGACGGTTGGACCCAATGGCGTGGTCAACGCCGCACCCTTCAGCTTCTTCAACGTGTTCTGCGAGGACCCGCCGCTCTGCATGTTCGCCGTCAATTTGCGGCCCGACGGCCGCGTCAAGGACACGTTGGTCAACATCCACCGCACAGGAGAATTCGTGGTCAACCTCACCGATGAGCCGCTGGCGCGCGCGATGCACGATTCCTCCGGCGACTTTCCGCCCGACATCGGCGAGCCCTCTTATCTCGGTCTGAAGTTGGCGCCCTCGACCAAGGTCGCCGCGCCGCGGCTGGCCGATGCGCCGTGGGCGATGGAGTGCAAGACGTGGAAGACCATCGACGTCAACGGCGACCGCCGGCTCATCATGGGCGAAGGCATCAATTTCTATATCCGCGACGAATTGTGGGACACAGCCTCGATGCGCGTGCACATGGACCGCTATCACCCGGTCGGCCGCATGTTCGCCGACCGCTACTGCCGGACCGACGACCGGATGGTATTCCCGGCGGCGCCGGTGGTGCCTGCGACATAGCTACCAATCACGCCGCCACGGAAACAATCAGCGATCATGTGGGATTCAGTACTGACGGAATGGGCAAGCCTGATCCTGCGCTGGCTGCACGTGGTGGCGGCGATCGGATGGATCGGCAGCTCGTTCTATTTCATTCATCTCGACCTTAGCTTGAAGCCGCGTGACGATCTGCCGGAGGGCGTCCATGGCGAGGCGTGGCAAGTCCACGGCGGCGGCTTTTACCGGATCATGAAATATCTGGTCGCGCCGGCAAAAATGCCGGACGAGCTGACCTGGTTCAAATGGGAGGCCTATACAACCTGGCTGTCAGGCTTTGCCTTGATGGTTGTCGTCTATTATCTCGATGCCGAGCTGTTCCTGGTCGACAAGTCCATCCTCGACCTGACGCCGCTGCAGGCGGGATTGTTCAGCTTCGGCAGCCTCGCGCTGGCCTGGCTGTTGTACGAAGGCGCCTGCCGGTCGGGCCTCGCCCGGCACGAGCTGCCGTTTTCCGTCGGCGGCTATGTTTTCCTGGTCGCGCTCACCTATGCCTTCACCCATGTCCTGAGCGGGCGCGGCGCATTCAACCAGATCGGCGCGATCATCGGAACGATCATGGTCGCCAATGTCTTTGCCGTGATCATTCCGAACCAGAAGAAGATCGTTGCCGCGCTGTTATCAGGTCAACCGCCCGACCCGGAACTCGGCCGCACCAGCAAGCAGCGCTCGGTCCACAATAATTACCTGACCTTGCCAGTGATCGTGCTGATGATCAGCAATCACTATCCGCTATTGTTTGCCACCCGCTACAACTGGGTGATCGTCGCGATCGTGCTCGCGCTCGGTCCGATCATTCGGCATTTCTTCAACGAACGACACGCCGGAAAGAAATCACCGTGGTGGGTATGGGGCGTCGCTGGCGCCGGCATGGTCGCGATTGCGCTGCTGTCGGCCGCGGGTCCCAGGGATATCAAGGCAGGCGCCCTGGCTGCGCCGGCAAGTTTCGCCAATATCGAGGAGATCATCCTGTCTCGATGCAGCATGTGCCATGCCGCCGAACCAGTGTGGGCAACGATCGTGACCGCGCCAAAGGCCATTCTTCTCGACGATTCCGACCACATCCGCCGCAATGCCCGGCTGATCGGCCGCAACGCCGCATGGTCGAGCGCCATGCCGCCCGGCAACGTCACCGAGATGACCGGCGAAGAGCGGGCCCAGATCGCGGCATGGCTCACGTCGCAACGGAGGTAAGCCTTCCACGTCCACCACGGAACTTCGTTCGAGTTGCGGCATTGAAACATATCCTACCCGTCTTACGCGGGTAACCAGGAGTGTTGGCAATGGCAACCCAAATCGTGATGGATCACACCGGAGACACCCGGCACAATTTCGACACCGAGGACGCGAAGGCGGTCCTCAAGGCCGAGGAACGCTTCAAAACATTGACCGGCCGAGGCTTTACCGCGGCGGTGCGAAACGCCTCCGGCGAGACGACGGTAATCCGGTCATTCGATCCGAATGCGGAAGAGACATTGTTTATTCCGCGCTTCGTAGGCGGCTAACTTCGTTCCATGTTCCGGCAACTTTCATTGGCGGCTCGCTGGGTGCGAGGCTTGTGCGGGCGACTCCGCACGGCCCGCCCGGATGCGAGCGAAGCGCGCGGACAGAACCTTTTGAAGGAATGGCTATCGCCCGAACAGCTCGCCCAGTATACCGCGAACGGCTTTTTCGACGTCATCGGTGGCG
>Ga0070713_100001445_pt1 | contig 15221 bp, 10 predicted proteins | sample LARL82metaG_FD_65465 | JGI IMG/M metagenome (GOLD analysis project Ga0070713, IMG submission 65465) | Corn, switchgrass and miscanthus rhizosphere microbial communities from Kellogg Biological Station, Michigan, USA - LAR L8-2 metaG | ecosystem: Host-associated > Plants > Roots > Rhizosphere ...
CGTTCTCCGCGCGCGCGACCCGCTGAGCGAACGCGTTCATCTCACCAAAGGCGAGGCCGCCATCGAGGCTGCAAGCGGTGGAACACGGACTTTGCTGCGCAGGTTGCTGCGGACAGTCGCGCCAACGCGTCGTTACCAGACCCCATGAATGTTCAGGTTGCAAACGTGACGAAAAATCCTGCGCCGGCCGCCAGCCGCGCCGGCGGCAGCTCGTTTTATCTGGCGATGCGTATCCTGGGACGCGAGCAACGCGAGGCGATGTTTGAAATATATTCGTTCTGCCGCGCCGTCGATGATATTGCGGACAGCGGCGCGCCACATGCGCAACGTGTGGAAGGCCTATTGGTTTGGCGGGAAAATATCGACTCGCTCTATTCCGGAAAGATACCGCCCGGGCTTGAAAATCTTGCGCGCATTATTTCCCGCTACGACCTGCGCAAGGACGATTTCCTTGCGGTGATCGATGGTGTGGAAATGGACGCGCGCGCCGATATTCGGGCGCCGAGTTTCAATGACCTCGATTTGTACTGCGATCGTGTTGCCTCGGCGGTCGGCCGGTTGTCCGTGCGCATTTTTGGCATGGGTGAAACCGACGGGGTTTCGCTGGCCCATCACCTCGGCCGTGCGCTTCAATTGACGAATATATTGCGCGACATTGATGAAGACGCCGCCATTGGCCGGCTTTATCTGCCGCAAGAGGCTTTGCGGAGGGCCGGGATCACCACGAATGATCCTGCCTCAGTTGTGGAAGACCCTCGCATGGGGGAGGCCTGCATCGTTGTCGCCGAGCGCGCGCGCAAACACTATTCGGAGGCAAATGAAATCATGTCGCGCTGCCCGAGACGCATCGTGCGCGCGCCCAAAATTATGGGCGGGGTCTATCGTCAGATGCTCGAAGGCATGATATCGCGGGGCTGGGCGAGGCCGCGAAGCCGCGTCCATATCAACAAACCGCGCCTCATCTGGATTGCGTTACGGCATGCGTTCGTCTGACATCGGCAAAGTTCACATTATTGGGGCTGGACTGGCGGGTCTCGCGGCCGGCGTCAGGCTTGTCGCGGCGGGGCGAGCCGTCACCCTCCATGAGGCGACAAAACAGGCCGGCGGGCGCTGCCGTTCATATTTCGATCAAGGCACGGGAATGCTGATCGACAACGGCACGCATTTGCTGCTGTCGGGCAACCACGCCGTTTTGTCATATGCCGACGCGATCGGCTCACGAGCAGGATTGCACGGCCCGCAAGAAGCGGAATTTCCATTCATAGACCTCGCATCCGGCCAGCAATGGACCTTGCGGTTCGGCGACAGCCGCTTTCCCTGGTGGGTGTTCGACAAGGATCGGCGCGTCCCGCAAACCGCGGTCAGCGATTATCTGCCGCTGGCGCGTCTGGCCTGGACGTCCGCGGACAAGCCCATCGGCGAGGTGATGAACTGCTCCGGGCCGCTCTATGACCGCCTGCTCGAACCCCTGTTCCTCGCGGCGCTCAACATCAGCCCGCGTGATGGATCGACCAGGCTTGCCAGCGCCCTGATCCGCGAGACGCTCGCACTCGGCGGCCAGGCCTGCCGGCCATTGCTCGCGCGAGATGGGTTAGGGAGTGTCTTCGTCGAACCGGCGATCGCCCACCTGCAAGAGCGTGGTGCGTCAGTTGTTTTTGAAGATGAGCTGGTTGCGCTGCAGGTTTCCGAGGGTCGCGTATCGGCGCTCAGCTTTGCAAAGCATTCCGTAGAGCTCGGCAGGGATGATGCGGTTATTTTGGCGGTCCCGCCGAATGTGGCGATGACTCTAATACCCGGATTACGCGCGCCGACGGAATTCCGCGGAATCGTCAATGCTCATTTCCGCATCGACCCGCCCGCGCGCGTGCCGCCGATGCTGGGCATCATCAACGGAACGTCCCAATGGATCTTCGCGTTTCCCGGAAAAATATCGGCAACGATCAGTGATGCTGGGCAACTGTTCGATATGCCGCGAGCGGACCTGGCAGCGGCCATATGGCGCGACATTGCCAAGGTTGCCGATTTGCCGGCGGATGACGTTCCTCCCTGGCAGATCGTGCGCGAGCGCCGGGCTACGTTCGCCGCCACGCCGGAGCAGAATGCCTTGCGTCCGGCAGCGGAAACATCCTCGGCCAATTTGTTTCTCGCCGGCGACTGGACCGCGACGGGGCTGCCGGCCACGCTCGAAAGTGCCGTCCGTTCGGGATATCGGGCTGCCGATCTGGTGAACTTCAGATTGCGAGCCGCCGCATGACGCTCGCATTTGCCGGCGAATCTCGCCTGCCGCCGCATGCGGATGCAGATCGGGCCGCCGCCGCGGCAACGCGCGCGCTGCTGGCGTGCCGGCAAAGTAACGGACATTGGGTGTTCGAGCTTGAGGCCGATGCGACAATTCCAGCTGAATACGTGCTGCTTCGGCACTATCGCGGCGAGCCGATCGATTCTGTCCTGGAGCAAAAGATTGCGAACTACCTGCGCCGCATCCAGGGCGCGCACGACGGCTGGGCTCTTTATCACCTCGGCGATTTCGACATGAGCGCCAGCGTGAAAGCCTATTTCGCTCTCAAGATGATAGGGGACAAACCGGACGCCGATCATATGCGCCGCGCGCGCGAGGCGATCCTGGCGCGGGGCGGCGCCGTCCACTGCAACGTCTTCACGCGCGTATTGCTGTCGCTTTTCGGTGTGCTCAGCTGGCGCAGCGTTCCCGAAATGCCTGTCGAGATCACGCTGCTGCCACGCTGGTTTCCGTTTCATTTGTCCAAGGTGTCCTATTGGGCGCGCACGGTGCTGGTTCCCTTGCTCGTCATCCAGGCCCTGCGACCGCGCGCACAGAATTCACTCGGCATCGGAATCGATGAGCTATTCATCGAGCCGCCATCCTCCATCGGACCTGCGGCGAAAGCGCCACATCAGCGCTGGATCTGGTTTGCGCTGTTCCGAGGCATCGACGCGATCCTGCGGCCGGCAGTCAAGCTTTTCCCAAAAAGCTTGCGACAGCGCGCGATCGACCGGGCCGTCAGTTTTGTCGTCGAGCATCTCAATGGCGAAGACGGACTCGGCGCAATTTTTCCGGCGATGGCCAATGCGACGATGATGTTCGACGTGCTCGGCGACAAGGCAAACGCGGCGATCGCGCGCGGCTCAATCGAAAAGCTGCTGGTCGTCGCCGACCACGAAGCCTATTGCCAGCCTTGCGTATCGCCGGTCTGGGATACGGCTCTGACCTGCCACGCATTGCTGGAAAACGGCGATGACGCCGCGCGCGCCGCCGCCATGCGCGGGCTCGACTGGCTGCTGCCCCTGCAGGTGCTTGATATCGTTGGGGATTGGTCAGCGCGCCGCCCGGTGGTGCGGCCGGGCGGCTGGGCCTTCCAATATGCCAATCCACATTACCCCGATCTCGACGACACCGCGGTGGTCGTCATGGCGATGGACCGCGCCCGGCGTATCGGGGCTGGCGACCGCTACGATCAGGCCATCGCGCGCGGTGTCGAATGGGTGAAGGGCCTGCAAAGCCGCAACGGCGGCTGGGCGGCGTTCGATGTCGATAACACCTATGACTATCTCAACAACATTCCCTTTGCCGATCATGGGGCGTTGATTGATCCGCCAACGGAAGACGTAACGGCGCGTTGCGTCTCGATGCTCGCCCAACTCGGCGAAACCAGGGGCAGCAGTGAGGCGCTGGCGCGTGGCGTTGATTATCTTCTCAGGACGCAAACCCGGGATGGCAGTTGGTACGGCCGCTGGGGGTTGAATTATATCTACGGCACGTGGTCCTCACTCTGTGCGCTCAATGCAAGCGGCGTCGCGCCGCAATCCGCGGAAATCCGCAAGGCGGTCGATTGGCTCATCTCCATTCAAAATTCCGACGGCGGCTGGGGCGAGGATGGTTCGAGCTACAAGCTCGAGTATCGCGGCCACGAGCCGGCGGCGAGCACTGCGTCACAAACGGCCTGGGCGCTGCTCGGGCTCATGGCGAGCGGAGAGGTCAACCATCCCGCGGTCGAACGCGGCGTGCGGTACCTGGCGCAGACACAGGCCACGGATGGATTTTGGGACGAAGAGCGGTTCACCGCCACCGGATTTCCGCGCGTGTTCTATCTGCGATACCACGGCTACCGAAAATTCTTTCCGCTGTGGGCGCTGGCGCGCTATCGCAATCTGAAGACGGCCAACAGTGCCGCGGTGCCCTTCGGCATGTGATGGTTAGCGGCCGAGCGACTCAAAGCGCGATTTCTGCGCGCCGTCCAACTTCGCGTAAAATTCATCAAACGCAATTTGGACCGTCGTTGCCGCATAATTGATGGCCGTCAGCTGATCATTGGCATCGTCCAGACGCGCCATCGGGTCTGCGGGAATGGGCTGCACACACGACGCAATCAAAAGCTTGGCCATGTCCGCCGAAACTTTGTGGAAGTTTTCGAAACTGGCGGCCTGATCCTTGGTTGGCCGCACGCGCATCTCGATTTCCTTGGCCAGGCGTTCCGCCTTTTCGGCGTTTTGCGAGGCGCAAGCCTGATACTGCTTGTTCATGGCCGGGTTTGCGTCCTTTGCGTCGGCCGGCGGCTCCGTTTGGGGCCGGCGGCTCGCAAAGCTGTTTCTTTGGGTCACCGTCAAGGAATCGTAGAAATTCTTGAGCGGGCCACGCACGGAAATGCCGGCGTCGCGCACCGCCCAAATCGTCTGCACCAAAGCGCCCAACCTGTCGGGGGGCGACAACTCCGCCGATGCACCGCAGTCGGATTTGACGGGCTTCATCGACTGGACGACAGCGGACTGAAGCTTTTCAACGGCCTCATGCTCGTTATCGGTTAGCTGAAGGATTTGCTCGACTCGAGAGGCCGGCCAGGCAACCGGGGTGCCCGTATCGTCACAACGCGACTTCGAACCGTCGCTGTTTGCATCAGTGCCCGGGGCAGCGCCCGTTGTGGCAACGCGATCGCTGCGACGCGGCATGTCGAAATGGCCGCTGATGGTGTCCGCGATCACGTCAAAGCCGCGGCTGCGTAGCCGCGGGCCATAATCATCGGGCCAGAATGTAAAGCCGAGAATGTCTTCGTAGGCGTTGGCCCAGGCCGGAGGGCCGGCCCAGCCAAGCCGGCCTCCTGCTGAGGCCTGCACCTCATTGGAGGGCACCCCCGCGGCGGCCTGTGAATCGGCGGCTGCGGTATTGTGGCGATGGCCGCGGGGATAGTGACCGAAATGTCCCAACATCTGCCGAAACGGGCGCGTAATGCCGCCGAGCAGACCCTGGGGTGAAAATTGCGCCTGCGCGAGGTCGGGGATGGCGACGGCTGCGCCAAGCATCCCCAAGGCTATGGTGGTCCGCCAGCGCATGGCCGAATTCCTGTGGTGGTAGCCACAATGACCGGTGGAATTGTCCCGGTTCGAACATAACGGGCGACGAGCCCCGAAAGTTCCATTCCGCGCTTATTTAAACGCGGAGCCGCGTCGTTCAGTCCGCCTCAACCATGGCAGGCTCGCGCTTGGTATTCTTGATTTCTTCGAGCTTGGTTTCGACGTGTTTTGAGAAAACGTATTCCGCGGGCCGCTGGCCGGAGAGCGGAATCTCCGGGCTCATCTCGCCCTCGGTGCGCACGCCACGCAGGCTGACGCCCAGAGCCTTGAGAGGATGCGCGACGGCATCCTGGACCGCGGATGCTTCAAAGCCGGAATGCACCATGCAATCGGCGCACTTTTCGTAGTTGCCGACGCCGTAGGCGTCCCAGTCAGTCCCGTTCATCAGTTCGTCGAAAGTCTTGGTGTAGCCTTCGCCCAGCAGATAGCAGGGCTTCTGCCAGCCGAAGATGGTGCGAGTCGGATTGCCCCACGGCGTGCAGTGATAGGTCTGGTTACCCGCAAGGAAGTCGAGGAACAGGCTCGACTGGCTGAACGACCATTTAGTTTTGCTTGGCCCTTGCTTGAACACGTCGCGGAAGAGCTGCTTCGTCTTGCCGCGATTGAGGAAGTGTTGCTGATCGGGCGCGCGCTCGTATGCGTAACCCGGTGACACGGTGATGCCATCGACGCCCAATTCCATCGCGGTGTCGAAAAAGTCAGCGACGCGATTGGCCTGCGCGGTGTTGAACAACGTGCAATTGATGTTGACGCGGAAGCCGCGTTCCTTGGCATGCTTGATTGCCGTGACTGCGCGGTCATAGGTGCCCGGCTGGCAGACGGAGTGATCATGCATCTCCTTGTCGCCGTCGAGATGGACCGACCACGTGAAGAAGGTGCTCGGCTCATATTGCGACAGCTTCTTGTCCATCAGCAGCGCGTTGGTGCACAGATAGACGAACTTCTTCCGCGCCACGATGCCGCGCACGATCTCAGGCAACTGCTTATGGAGCAGCGGTTCGCCGCCGGCGATCGACACCACTGGCGCGCCGCATTCGTCGACCGCGTGCAGGGCGTCTTCCACCGACATGTTCTGGTGCAGAATTGGATCGGGATAATCGATCTTGCCGCAGCCGGCGCAAGCGAGGTTGCACCTGAACAAGGGTTCAAGCATCAGCACAAGCGGGTAGCGCTTCCGGCCGGTCAGGCGCTGGCGAACGACGTAGCTACCGACATACAGTTTCTGAAGAAGGGGAATGCCCAAGATTACTATCCTTGCTGATTTGCTGAGAACTGGTCACGTCGAGCAATTCGACCGGCACGCGGAATTCGATGTGTTCATCCTGACCCGGCAGGGTGAAGACCTCCACCGGCTCGACGGTCCGCAGCGTGTTGATCACGTCGCGGACCATGACCTCCGGTGCCGAGGCACCCGCCGTAATGCCAACAACCTCGACGTTTTGCAACCATTCCGGCTCGATTTCACTGCCATTGGCTATCAAATGGGTGGGAACGCCCGCTTCGATGCCGATTTCACGCAAACGGTTCGAATTAGAGCTGTTTTTGGCGCCGACCACGAAAATCACGTCGACCAGCTTGGTCAATTCAAGCAGGGCAGTTTGCCGATTCTGTGTCGCATAGCAGATATCTTCCGTCCCGGGCCCGACGACGTCCTTGAAGCGGCGATATAGCGCGGCAATGATTCCGCGTGTGTCATCGACGCTCAGCGTGGTCTGCGTCACGTAGGCAATTGGCGTATCTGTCGGAAGGTCGAGGCCATTCACGTCCGCTTCTGTCTGCACGAGGATCACGGGTCCCGGGATTTGCCCCAGCGTGCCTTCCACCTCCGGATGGCCCGCATGCCCGACCAAAATCACCGTCCGCCCGTTGCGCAGGTAGTGGCGGCCCTGGGCGTGAACTTTCGACACCAGCGGGCAGGTGGCATTGAGCACGCGCAAGCCGCGCTCGGTCGCTTCGTTCTGGACTTTTTTTGCCACGCCGTGCGCGCTGAAGATCGTGATCGCATTTGGCGGCACTTCGGACAGTTCCTCGACGAAGCGGGCGCCGCGCGCCTTGAGTGCGTCGACGACCCACTTGTTGTGGACGATTTCGTGCCGCACGTAGACCGGCGGTCCATATTTATCCAGCGCGCGTTCGACGATCTCGATCGCGCGCACCACTCCCGCGCAAAACCCGCGCGGTTTCGCAAGAATAACCTTCATTCCGCCGCCCCCTTAGCGTGTCCGTTCATCGCCTTCGACTGCCGGCGGCGCTGCGCGCGCTCGGCGAGAAACTCGATCTCGGCGGGCTGCAATTCCGGCGCCTGACGCGATCCGAAGACGTCGAATACTTTCTTCACAATGCCATTCGCGTCGAGCCCCGCCTTGGCGTACATCGCGGGCGGGCTGTCGTGGTCGATGAAGACATCCGGCAACACCATGCTGCGAATCTTGAATCCGGCGCGCTCGAGCGCGCCGGCGTCGCTGAGCATTTGCATGACCTGTGCGCCGAATCCGCCGATCGCACCTTCCTCGATCGTGATGAGTAACTCGTGTTCGCGCGCCAGCCGCAGGATGAGCTCGCGATCGAGCGGCTTGGCAAAGCGTGCATCGGCGACGGTCGCTGAAATGCCGTGAGCCGCGAGCATTTCCGCCGCTTTGGTGCATTCGGCAAGCCGCGTGCCCAGGGAGAGCAACGCCACCGTATTGCCTTGCTTGATGATGCGGCCTTTGCCGATTTCGAGCGGCACGCCGGCTTCCGGCATTGTGACGCCAACGCCGTCACCGCGGGGATAGCGGACCGCGCAGGGCCGATCGCTTATCGCAGCGGCCGTCGCAACCATGTGGACGAGCTCGGCCTCATCGGCTGCCGCCATCAGGACGAAATTCGGCAGGCAGCCGAGGTAGGCGAGGTCAAACGATCCGGCATGGGTCGGCCCGTCGGCGCCGACCAGTCCCGCGCGATCCAAAATGAATCGGACGGGCAAGCTCTGGATCGCGACGTCATGCACAACCTGGTCGTAGGCGCGCTGGAGAAACGTCGAGTAGATGGCGACAAATGGCTTGTAGCCTTGTGTCGCCAAACCCGCAGCAAAGGTGACTGCGTGCTGCTCCGCAATGCCCACGTCAAAAGTACGATCCGGGAAGGCCTTCCCGAAAATATCGATGCCGGTGCCTCCGGGCATTGCCGCGGTGATGCCGACGATCTTGTCGTCCTTCGTTGCTTCTTTCACCAGGCTTTCGCCGAAGACCTTTGTGTACGACGGCGCATTAGACGCGCCCTTGTGTTGTTTGCCGGTCGCGACGTCGAATTTGACGACGCCGTGATATTTGTCCTTTGAGGCTTCGGCAGGCGCATAGCCTTTGCCCTTTTGCGTGCGCACGTGCACGAGGAACGGGCCATTGTCCGCGGTGCGGACATTTTCGAGCACAGGCAGCAGCTGGTCGAGGTCGTGGCCGTCGACAATGCCGACGTAGTAGAAGCCGAGTTCTTCAAACAATGTACCGCCGGTGACGAAACCGCGCGCCAGCTCTTCGGCGAGATGCGCCTTCTCCTTGAAGAATTTCGGCAGCCGATCCGCAACCTGTTTCCCGAGATCACGCAGCGACATATACATCGGACTCGACAACAGGCGCGTGAGATAATTCGACATCGCGCCGACCGGCGGGGCGATCGACATCTCGTTGTCGTTCAGGATCACGATCAGGCGCCGGTTCATCGCTCCGGCATTGTTCAGGGCCTCATAGGCCATGCCGGCGGAAATTGCGCCGTCGCCAATAACGCAGATCACATTGTGGTTTTGTCCGGCGAGGTCGCGTGCGACCGCCATGCCCAGACCAGCCGAGATCGAGGTTGAAGAGTGCGCGGCACCGAAACAATCGTATTCACTTTCCGATCGCTTGGTAAAACCGGAGAGGCCACCACCTGTCCGAAGCGTTCTTATGCGGTCTCTGCGCCCGGTCAGGATTTTATGTGGATAGGCCTGATGGCCCACGTCCCAGATCAGTTTGTCATCAGGTGTGTCGAAGATGTAGTGAAGAGCGACGGTCAGTTCGATAACACCAAGACTCGCTCCCAGGTGTCCCCCCGTAACGGCAACGGCATTGATGGTCTCGGCGCGCAATTCGTCCGCAACCTGCTGCAGGTCACGCGCATTGATGCGTCGCAGGTCGGCAGGGCTCCTGATCGAGTCGAGGAGCGGAGCGGCTGATTTTGCTTGTAGGCCTTCACTGGGCGCCGTCATGGTCAAATCACCCTTCTCCAACAAACGCGGAGCGGTCGTGCCGGTGGCAGAACCCCACGGAATATTTTCAGTCGCCCAACGCCGGTCGAGCCGGCTTCGTCCTGAATGTGCTCAGTCTGCGTCAATTTATCAGGCTAGCAAAAGTTCCACCCGGAAAGCATTGATTTTCCTGCTTGCAGCCACAGTTGGGGACGACTTTGGTAAGTTCGAAAGGCTTTCAGACCCATGCTAGCGTCCATTATTACGTCGATTGTCCGTTATTGCACCCGATTCCCTTGGCCGGTCATTGCCTTAGCCCTTGTTGGCGCTGTGGTTTCGGGGGTGTATTCGGCCCGGCACTTCGCCATAAACACCGACGTCAACAAGCTGATTTCCCCCGATCTCGACTGGCGCAAACGCGAGGCCGAGTTCGAAAAGGCTTTTCCTGGTCATTTTGGTTCCGCCTTGGTGGTGGTCGATGCGCCGATCGCTGAATTCGCCGCGCGCGCCGGTGCGGAACTATCCGCGCGGCTTTCGGCACAACCTCAGGTTTTCCGTTCGGTCGTCGATCTCGGCGGGAGCGAATTCTTTGCACGCAACGGGTTGCTGTTTCAGCCGACAGAAACCGTCGAGCAGTCAGCGAAAGGGTTAGGGCAGGCGGCTCCGCTGATCGGCACGCTGGTCGGGGATCCCAGCCTGCGCGGGCTGACGCGGACGCTCTCGTTGGGCCTCATCGGTGTGCAAAACAAGATGATTACGCTCGACGCCATGGCCCGGCCTTTGTCGATGGCCTCGGTGACCATCGAGGACGCGTTGGCGGGGCGTCCGGCCTCGTTCTCGTGGCAAGCTTTGTTGAGCGGACATGAGCCCGGCCCCAGTGATGCACGCAGGCTCATTCAAACCCGTCCGGTACTCGATTTTTCAGCGCTTCAACCCGGCCAGGCCTCAAGCGCTGCGGTTCGCAGCACTGCCGCCGATCTGCAACTCGCGCAAAAATATCAGGCGCGCGTACGGCTGACCGGGTCGGTCCCGATGGCTGACGAGGAATTTGCCACCGTTCAGCAGGGTGCCTTGGTCAATGCGATCGGCACGATCATCATCGTGTTGACGATCCTTTGGCTGGCGTTGAAATCCACGCGCATCATTGTCGCCGTCTTCATCAATCTGTTTGTCGGACTGGCGATCACCGCGGCGCTCGGCCTGAAGATGGTGGGCGCGTTGAACATGATATCCGTTGCGTTCGCCGTGCTTTTCGTCGGACTCGGCGTCGATTTCGCAATCCAGTTTTCCGTGCGCTACCGCGCCGAACGTCACGACATCCCCAAGCTTCGCCCGGCATTGGAGAGAGCAGCACAAAAAATCGGTGTTCCCCTGACGCTCGCGGCTGCGGCAGTCGCAGCCGGCTTTTTGTCATTTTTGCCCACGGACTATCGCGGCGTTTCCGAATTGGGACAGATCGCGGGCGTCGGCATGCTGGTTGCCTATGTCACGAGCATTACGCTGCTTCCGGCATTGATCACCGTCTTCAATCCTGTCGGGGAGCCGGAAGCCGTCGGCTATCAAGCGCTCGCTCCGGTGGACAATTTTCTACAGACGTATCGTGTCCCCGTGATCGTGACGACTCTGGCGGTCGCCGTTCTGGGTTCGCCATTGCTCTATTTCCTCACGTTCGACTTCGATCCGATTCATCTGCGCAGCACCGAGACCGAATCGATTTCGACGCTGCTCGATCTTGGCAACGACCCGCGTGTGGGCATCAACTCGGTAAACGTGGTGACGCCGTCGCTCGACGATGCGTCGAAGGCTGCCGATGAGATTCGAAAAATGCCGGAGGTCTTGCAGGCCACCACATTGCTCAGTTTTGTGCCGCAGGATCAGGATAAAAAACTTGCCGCAATCCAGGATTTAGGCCGGCGATTGGGCCAGGTGCTTCAGCAGCCCGCCTCAGGCAAGCCGCCGAGCGACGCTGAAAACGTGGCAGCGCTTAACGGCCTGGCCGATCAGCTCAACAAGATCGCAGGCAATGCTCCGGGGCCCGGCGCGGCCGCAGCGAAGCGCCTTGCCGCCGATGCGGGGAAATTGGCGCAGGCTGACGAGGCGGCGCGGGCGCGCGCGCAAACGGCGTTTATTGTCCCGCTCGAAACCGCGCTGGCACAATTGCGCGGATTCATGGGTGCGCAACGCGTCACCAAAGATAACCTGCCGGATGTGCTCAAGCGCCAATGGGTCGCGCCGGACGGGCGCGCGCGCGTCGAAGCTTCACCCAAAGGCGATACCAACAACACCGAGGTATTGCGATCGTTCGCGCGCGCGGTTCTTGCGGTATATCCGACCGCGACCGGCGGGCCGATTTCCATCCTTGAATCCAGCCGGACGATCGTCAAAGCATTTCTGGAGGCCGGATTTTACGCGCTGATATCGATTGCAATCCTGCTCTGGGTCGTTCTGCGGCGCTTCGGCGACGTGTTGCTGACATTGGTCCCGCTGCTGCTCGCGGGTGTCGTGACCCTGGAGATTTGTGTGCTGATCGGCATGCCGCTCAATTTCGCCAACATCATTGCATTGCCGTTGCTGCTGGGTGTCGGCGTCGCCTTCAAGATCTACTACATCATGGCGTGGCGCTCGGGCCGCACGAATCTGCTGCAATCGAGCCTGACGCGGGCAGTAATCTGGAGCGCTCTGACAACAGCGACAGCCTTCGGAAGTCTATGGCTGTCGCAGCATCCAGGCACATCGAGCATGGGCAAATTGCTCGCGCTGTCGCTCGTTTGTACCTTGGCGGCAGCGGTGCTATTTCAGCCCGCGCTCATGGGCAAGCCCCGCGGGGCCAACGACTCTTAGGCAGACATCGTCGCTTGATTCCGGCTGCGCGTTGGCGAGTTTGTCGCCCGACGCAGGCCGGGCACCGGTACCGGCACCGGTCGTTTTGCGGGCGCTCGGCGGTTTGACTGACGGTTTCTGCGACGATGTGCCCGTTGGTGTGTCTGTCGTGTCCGCGCGGCTCCAGTTCTCGCCTCCACACAGGAAGCCAAGAAAGCAACCTTGCACCTTCAGCGTATTCGGATCGGGCAGGCTGATATTGGCGGAATACGTGTGGCCGTCCTCCGAATTGTAAATCTCGCCTTCCCATTTGTTTTTGTCGTATTGGCTCGGCGACATGCCAAGGAGAATCGGCATTCCCAATGTCGGGCGCGTGCGCAGATTTGGATCTGGATTTTTACGGTCAACGCCGGGAGTCGCTTCCCATGCGACAACTCCCCACAAACGGCCCTCGCAATCCACAATTCTGATCCGTGCAACCTGCTTGGCCACCAGCCACTCACCGGTGGGATCGGGTCCTGAAATGCGGGCAGGCTGGGCCGATGCGGCGCCAGCGGCCATAAGCCAGACGGCCAATGTTGCGGAGAGCGGCTTTGCCAAGCCGGACCATTTGATTGTTTTGTTGGGCACGTTTGCGGTTACCTGCAATATTAAATGGGTCATTCGGATCCTTAGCACCTGAAATGGCCGAAATCGTGCCTTGTTCCGCACCTTTTACCGACTAATTGTATCGACATGGAACTGCGGTAACGTAATGGCCGTTCTTTGATCAGTCTAGATTTAGCCGATTTCAATCAGCCTAAAGTGTTGGAGGCCGACTTGCTCGATTTCCCCGCAGAGCTTAGCCCGCCGGCGCCGGTCCCGCGGGCGCAGGCTTTGGGTCCGATCGCGCTGCTTCGCGTGCTTGCCGACAATCCGATCGAAGCGTGGACGGCGGCCCATTTCGAACAGCCGATCGTCATGAGCGGCTTGTCTATGGGCAAGGTTGCGGTCGTGAGCGATCCAGCAGCGATCCGCCGCGTCCTGCTCGAAAACTGCGACAATTATCAGAAAGACTGGTTACAGCGCCGCGTCTTATCGGCTGGGCTGACCGGCGGTCTGCTGACGGCCGAATCGCAAAACTGGCGCGTGCAACGGCGGGCCATCGCGCCACTTTTTGCGCGCAAGACCGTCATGAATTTTTCGTCGGCGATGATTGATGCCGCCAGCCGCCTGGTTGAGCGTCTTGCGCAATGTGAAGGCCAGGTGACGGATCTGGCGGTCGAAGCGACACGCGTCACGCTGGAAGTCCTCGAGCGGACAATTTTTTCGGACGGCCTTGGTCGCGACGCGGAAGACATTCGCGTCGCCATGAAGAAGTATTTTGAAACGATCGGACGGATCGACCCATTCGACATGTTGGGCGTGCCGGATGTGATCCCGCGTCCCGGACGCTGGAAAGTCCGCCCAATGCTTCGTCTGTTCGAGTCGGCGATCGACTCAATTATCTCAACGCGCCGTGAGCGGATGGCGCAAAATCCGGAAAACGCGCCGCGCGATATTCTTTCCCTTCTGCTCGAGGCGAAGGATCCGGAGAGCGGTCAGCCGCTGTCGGAAGCTGAAATCCGCGCCAATATCCTGACGTTCATTGCCGCCGGCCACGAAACCACCGCGAATTGCATTGCCTGGTCGCTGTTCCTTCTGTCGCAGTCGCGGCAGTGGCGGGAGCGGGTCCAGGCGGAAGCCGACCGCGAGCTCACGGGGGACCTGGAGGGTTTGGCGGATCGCCTCGTTGAAACACGGGCCGTGATCGACGAAGCCAACAGGCTCTATCCGCCCATTGCTGCCATTAGCCGGGTCGCGCTCGGGCCGGACGTGCTTGCTGGCATTCCGATCAAGGCGGGGACGATGATTGTCATCGCATCCTATGTACTTCACCGGCACCGCGCCCTGTGGCAGGCGCCGACCAGTTTCGATCCGAACCGTTTTCTGGGTGCAGCGCGCAATTCGATCGACCGCTTTGCTTATCTTCCATTCGGTGTCGGGCCACGCATTTGCATTGGCGCGGCTTTCGCGATCCAGGAGGCTTCAATCGTTGTTTCCATGATCATGCGCCATTTTACCCTAGAAATGGCGCCCGGGTCCGCACCGTGGCCGGTATTGAAAGTTACACTGCGGCCAAAGGGCGGCTTGCCCATGATCGTTCGAAGGCGCTGAACAGCTCGACGAGCCTTGATGACGATCTAGGCGGTGACTTTGAAATTGACTAAGTCCGTGCGTCTCGATTGGGTTCATCGATAATGATTTCGAAAACCGACGGGGGCGATCCGATTCATTCGGATGCGGACATCCCCATGATGCGACGGTGCCTGCATCTGTCTGCCACCAGCTCGCATTTTGGCGAACTGCCTTTTGCCGCGGTCATTTGCAATGGCGGAGACCTTATTGCCGAAAGTACGAACATGGTTGTCGAGAGCTCCGATGTCACGCACCACGCGGAATTGGCCGCCATTTCTGCGGCGCAGAAAATTTTAGGCCGCGCCGATTTGGGTGGCTGTACGCTTTATTCAATCGTCGAGCCGTGCGCGATGTGCTCGTTCGCAATCAGGGAGACCAATATCGGCCGCGTCGTGTTTTCCATCAGCTCGCCAATTATGGGCGGCCTATCAAAATGGAACGTGCTGCGGGATGTAGAGCTTTCGCACGCGCTGCCGGAGGTGTTCGGCCCTGTGCCGGAAGTGATTGTCGGACTGCTGCGGGAGGAGGCCGAAAAAGTCTGGCAGGCGTGGAATCCGGTTTTCTGGGCCGTTATCAAGAATCGCGGATATCTGGGCGGCGCGGCCACATCGACTGGCCC
>Ga0070713_100001455_pt1 | contig 15112 bp, 13 predicted proteins | sample LARL82metaG_FD_65465 | JGI IMG/M metagenome (GOLD analysis project Ga0070713, IMG submission 65465) | Corn, switchgrass and miscanthus rhizosphere microbial communities from Kellogg Biological Station, Michigan, USA - LAR L8-2 metaG | ecosystem: Host-associated > Plants > Roots > Rhizosphere ...
GGCGAGCGCTCCGCACACGAAAGCACGGGCATGGCGGGTCGGCGAAATGTCGGAGTCATCGAGCATCGTATGGCGATGCCCGCGCAGCAGCCCGTCGTGACTCGCCTCGGCTTTGGCGAGCACGGCGACCACGCGATTTCTCTCGCTTGCCGACAGTTGACCGTTCGCCGCAATGCCGAGGCCCTGCAACACCGCGCGGACCGGTTCGGTGTCGATCGCATCCGCCATGACGGCATGGCCGATGGCGAGCGACCCCGACCAGGATCGCGACATCCCGAGCACGACGATCTCGTGATTCCTCAGCTCGATGCCCGCCGAACAGCTGGCGCGGCCCGACCACATTTCGAAATCCGCACCGATCGCGTCATCGCGCAAATTCGCCCGCTGGACCTCACCGAGTGCGACCGCGATGCCGAGCGCACTCGCTGCCCGCGACAGGCCCATCGATTTGAGCGTATCGCGCGTTGCGACCCGTGCGCCGCGGTTGTCAGCCTCCGCGATCCGCTGCGCGGTCAGCAATGGACATTTGATCTGAACGAAATGGACGTCCGACATTTTCTCGATGCTTGCCGCAGCCATAGCAGCGCGCACGCCCGCCGCGACCTGATCGACCTGTTCAAGGCGGCCGAGATGCTCCGCGGGCAACGCGGCGGTGTGCGAGCGACCAAGCGCGAGCGCGGGGCCCTCCCCCTCGCTGTCTTCACAGCGCTCGAACACGACCCAGTGCGGCGCCATGCCGCCCTCGGTCCCGCCCGACATCACCAGGCACACTTCGCCGGCGCGTTCGCGCGGCAAGAGGCGATGAAGCATCAACCCAAGCGACTGCGTGGCGTAGCCGCGCGTGAAATCGTTGACGCAGCCGTTGCCCTCGGTCTTGCCGAAGATCGCCACGATGCCCCCGGGATCGATGCGACCGGCGGTGATCGCGTTCTCGATGCCGTCCACATCGTCGGGACCGGCGGCTGAGATGCGATGCACTTTTGCGCTCGGCATGGATCACCGCCTGCCGTTATTGGGGGCGCCCGCAGGCCCGGCCGTTCGCCCCGCAACCACGGGCAGCTTGACGATCGCCGCCATGGTGGCGTCGGGGTTGCGCGGTGCGGCGGCCGGTAGTTTCTGGATCGTGTGCACCGACCGGCCCCATCCGCGCGCGCTTGCGACCAATTCACGCTCCCGCATGACGAAGCGCCCGCGCACCAATGTGTGCAAGGGCAGACCCCTGGTGCGACGGCCGTGAAATGGCGTGATCCGCGAGCGCGACTGGAGCTTGGCGTCGTCGATGGTCAACTCGCGGCTGAGATCGACGATGGCGAGGTCGGCGTCGGCCCCGGCCGCAATGACACCCTTGCGCGGATAAAGCCCCCAAATCCTGGCCGGATTCGCGGCGCTCCAACGAACGTAGTCGCAAACGGAATAGCGGCCCGCCGCGACCTCGGTCAGCATCATCGGCATCTGCGTCTCGACGCCCGGGAAGCCGCAATCGACAGTCCAGATGTCGTTGCGCGTCTTTTCCTCGATCGCGTGCGGGGCATGGTCGGTTGCGATCACGTCGATGGTGCCGTCGGCGAGGGCCGCAAACAGCGGCTCCTGGTTGCGCTTTTCGCGCACCGGCGGATTGACCCGGATGACGCCGGCAAAGCGGGCATAGTCGTCCGCCGACAAGAATAGGTAGTGCGGACAAGTTTCGCCGGTGATGTCGACGCCGCGCGCCTTGGCTTCGCGCAGCGGACGCAGCTCCTCGGCCGAGGAAATATGCAGGATGTGGATGCGCGCGCCGGTCCACTCGGCAAGGGTCGCCGCGCGGCTCACCGCCTCGACTGCGACCACCGCCGGACGCGACGCGAGATGCGCCAGCGGATCGACGCGGCCGGCGTCCCGCAAGCGTGTCTCGCGGCGCTCCATGATGGAATTGGTCTCGGCATGGAGCGAAACGCGCTTGCCGGTCGCGGCCACCACCTCGAAGGCCTCGAGCATTGCGCCGGTCGACGGCGTCGGAATTTTGCCGAACGTATTGCCCATGTAGAGCTTGAAGCCGATGACCGTCTTGGCGAGCTCGGGCACATGCGCAATGGTGTCTTCGCCGAGCAGGCCGTAGAGACCAAAATCGACATGCGCCTTCTGGGCTGCCATCTGATGCTTGGCCGCCAGGATCTCAGGCGTGCCCGTCGGCGGGATGGTGTTCGGCATGTCGAACACGGTGGTCACGCCGCCGAAGGCCGCAGCTGCCGTACCACTGGCGAAATCCTCTTTGTGGGGATAGCCGGGATCGCGAAAGTGGACATGAACGTCGATCGCCCCGGGCAAGACGTGCAGCCCGGACGCGTCCAGCGTCTCACGCGCTGAAGGCATGGCGCTGTCCGCGCCGACCGCGAGGATCATGCCGTCGGCGATTGCGATGCTTGCCTCGAAGACGGCATCCGGGGTGACGAGCTTGCCTCCGCGGATAACAAGATCGGCGCTTGCGCTCACCGCGACCTCACAGCATTGCCCAGCCGCCGTCGACAGGCAGGTCGACGCCGGTGATTTGCCGCGACACGTCGCTGGCGAGAAACAGGCAGGCATTGGCGATATCGACGTCGGTCGATACGCGCTTGAGCGCGTAATCCGCGGCGTGCAGCGCGGCGGCGTCCTCCAGGGAGATGTCGAGGCGGCGCGCCATGTCGGCACAAACTTTGTCGCGGAAGCGCGGGCCGTCGACCATGCCGGGCGCAACGTAATTGACGTTGATGTTGTGGACTCCGACTTCGAGCGCAAAACTCTTGGTGATGCCGCGCAACCCCCATTTGGATGCCGAATAGGCCATTCGGCCGGCGCGTCCGCGCATGCCGAAGGTCCCGCCGACATTGACAATCTTGCCATAGCGCTGCGCGATCATTGCCGGGAGTACCGCGCGCATGGTGTTGAAACAGCCGCGCATGTTGACCGCGATGATATCGTCGAACTCGTCCTCGCTGGTCTCCACGCCGGTCCTGCCGATAGGTCCGGAGCCGCCGGCGACGTTGAGCAAGATGTCGATGCGTTCGCCATAATGCGTCTGCGTCGCCCGTGCGGCCGCGCAGCATTGCTCGCCGTCCGTCACGTCACAGGGGATGACGATCGCGTCGCCGCCGCGGGCTTTTACCTCGCCGGCGAGCGGCTCGATGGCGGCGGTGTCGCGGCCCACCAGCGCAAGCTTGCAGCCCTCGGCAGCGAAGGCATGGGTGACCGCGGCTCCCATGCCTTTGACCGGTCCGGTGATGATGGCGACACGGCCCTTGAGTTGGAGATCCATCGGCGTTAGCGAAACCTGCAGCTCGTTCAAGGCGGTGCCGTGCGGACCGACTTCGCCACACGGGCCACCGGGGCAACTCAGCTCTTCGCGTCGACCAGCTTGGTCGGCCGCTCCGATTTCGGCGGCAGGAAATCTCGCACGAAGATTTCCGACACCGCGGGCGTACGCGGCAATTGATTGGCGTCGACCAGGATATCGATGCCTTTCTTCATGCGCGCATCATCGATATCGCCCAGCCCGATCTGGGCGATCTCGGGATGATTCATTTCCTCCTTGATGGTCGCATCGAAGCGCTCAAGCTCGACGTTGAGCTGAATCAGCGGCTCACGCTTGAGAACCGCCTCCACGGACGCTTTGGGGTCCTTCAGGGAGTCAACCAACCCCTTGTTCATGGCACGCAGAAAGCCACGTACCGCTTGGGGGTTTTCATTGACGAGCTTGCGGGACACGATAATGGCATTGGAGTAGAGATCCATCCCGTAATCGCCGTAGTTTATCCAACGCATCTCCTTGCCCGGATCGACGCCCATGAGCTTGGCACTAAAAAGGATGGTGTTGACGTATCCAAATACGCCGTCGACCTGTCCGCGCATGAGCATCTGCTCCCGCAGGTTGGGCGCAAGGGTGGTGATGTTGACCTTCGATGCGTCGAACCCGGCGATCTTGGCAAGCGCGGGAAAGAGCTTGAGCGCGCCGTCGTTCGCGGCTCCCCCGAGTGTGCGGCCTTCGAAGTCTTTTGGCGTCTTGATCGGACTGTCGGTCTTCACCGCCACCGTGAAGGGTGGACGGTTGTACATCACATAGACCGCGAGCGGTGCTTCCTGCGGCTTTTTCGCCGCGAACTCGATCAACGCGTTGATGTCGCCAAAACCGATGTCGTACGTGCCGGAGGCGACCTTTGGAACGGCAGCGGCCGAGCCATCGCCCTGATCGATGGTGACGTCGAGCCCCTCGGCCTTGTAGTAGCCCTTGTCTTCGGCAACGAAGAACCAGCCCTGCGGGCCCTGATATTTCCAATTCAACACGAATTTGAGCTTGGTCTGTGCGCCGGCCTGACTGCCGGGGAAGCTTGCGAGGCCGACTGCGGCTGCGACAAGTACGAGCAGATGCCGACGCAACGAATGGAAGGTCATTGGCGCGCTCCTCATGATCATACGGGTGCGACGGCTCTCTCCGCGCCCGTGCATGGCGCGAAACCACCGCAGTGATCGTCAGTCGGCCCGGCGACCGGTTGATCGGAGCCGAAGCCCTGCAACTCGCGTGCCTCGGCGGATTTTCAGCCGGTCCGGGCGATGCTAGGCAAAAACGACTGTTGCCAGCTACTGCCGATTTCTTGCTAGAGTGTTGCCGAAAAGGCATCACCCGGCAGAAACCCGTTTGCCATGCGGCACCTGCGGCTTTTGCAATATGTGGATGAAGTCGCGCGCGCCGGTTCGATCCGAAGAGCGGCGGAACGGCTCAACGTCACGGCTTCCGCCGTCAATCGCCGAATCATGGACCTCGAGGCGGAGCTCGACACCGAGCTGTTCGAGCGCAGACCGCGCGGCGTCCGGCTGACCGCGGCCGGCGAGATGTTTCTGCGCTACGTTCGCGCGCAGTCCGCCGACGTGGAGCGGATGCGATCGCAGATCGAAGATCTCAAGGGCTTACGGCGCGGCGTTGTTCGCATCGCCTGCAGCCAGGCATTGGCGCCCGACTTCCTGCCCGACGAGATCGCCAAGTATCGCGTGCGCTATCCTCAAGTCGCATTTGAAGTCTCCGTTCTCGACCACGAAAGGGCCATGCGTGCGCTCGCCGCGTACGACGTCGACCTTGTCATCGTCTTCCGGCCGCCGTATCTCGCGAATTTCCAGCCGCTCACGAAGCTCGAGCAACGCCTGGTGGCGCTCATGACCCCCGCGCATCCGCTGGCATCGCGTCGCGCCGTGCGGCTGCGCGACTGCGCGGCGTACCCGGTCGCTTTGCCCGAACGTAGCATTGGCGGACGGCAGTTACTCGACGAGGTGACCGCCCGAAGCGGGTTGCATTTCAACGTTGTGGCGGAGTCGAACTCATTCGAGTTCCTGCGCGGTGTCGTGCTGCGCGGCGGCGCGATCTCGTTCCAGATTCAAATCGGATCAATGACAAGCCACCATCCAAGCGGCGTAGTGGCACGCAGCATCGATGACCGTGACCTTCCAAACGCCGACCTGGTGCTTGGGCAATTGCGCGGTCGTAACCTGCCGATCCCATCGGCGGTGTTTGCCGAACAGCTCATGCGAACGCTCGACGTCATCCGACGATGACCCGCAATCGCACTTAAACTTCGCTACTCAGACGGCACAATCAGGGACCGGCCGTTGCGTCCTGGACCAGCATTTCGGCATGCGGCGCGTCGAATCGGCGGGCGAGGTTAGCCACTCGCTCGTCGGCCCAAGCCGGAGCAAGCAGCGTGACCCCCATCGCAACGCCGCAAGACAGCACGCCGCATGGAATCGCGACTCCGCAGAGATCAAGGAGATTAGCGAAGTAGGAATAATGGCCAAGCTGATTGTTGAGCCGGATTGGATCGGCCGTCATCTCGGCAATCGTGAAAGGCCGCGGTGCCGTCGGCACCATCAGCGCATCGATCGTTGCAAACTGTTTCGCCACGGCCCGGCGTAACTGCGCCAGACGATGGATCCCGGTAAATGCATCGCCTGCGGAATATTGGCCGCTGGTCTGCAAGACCGAGCGAGTCACCGCGAACAGGTCACCGGCATGACCATTGATGAACGGTGCAAGCGCCGCATGGCGTTCGGCGATCCACCGCCCGTCGAACAACATCTGACCAGCCTCCCGGAACGGCGCGAAGTCGATCTCGATGAGATGGTCGCCAAGACGACAAAGCCGTTCGCAGGCCGCCTCGTAGATGCGGGCGCATTCAGGCATGCCGTACCATTCGCGGTGGCGCGGCGCGAGCACGCCATAGCGAAACGGCGGAGAGCGCGGCGCCGTGGGCGGGCGTGATGGTGCCGGACGTGAGAACGGATCAGCGACATCGAAGCCCTCGATAACTCTGAGCACTTGCATCCCGTCATCAACCGAGAGCGCGAAGACGGAAACGCAGTCGAGAGTCGGACAATTCGGCACGAGACCGCGGGTCGAGATACGGCCGACTGTCGGCTTGATGCCAACGATGCCATTAAAGCCGGCAGGGATGCGTCCGGAGCCGCCCGTGTCGGTCCCTAGCGCGAACGAGACAACGCCCGACGCGACAACGGCGGCGGAGCCCGAACTCGAGCCGCCTGACACATAGAGCGGATTGCCCGCCGCCCCGCACGCCCCATACGGTGATCGTGTTCCGGAAAGGCCTGTGGCGAACTGATCGAGATTGGTCTTGCCCAGGCAAACCGCGCCCGCGGCGAGCAGCAGCTCAACGCTGCGTGCCGAGCGTTCCGGAGCGTAGCTAAATGCCGGACACGCTGCCGTGGTGGGCATGCCCGCCACATCAATATTGTCTTTCACTCCGAACGGCACGCCGTAAAGCGGCAAGCTCTGTCCAGCAACATACCGCGCTTCAATTTCGGCGCAGGCACGCAGCGCTTCCTCGCGCGGCCTGAGGTGAATCCAAGCCGGCCCGATCGGGCCATCACGAACGCGGTCGTAAATCGTCGCAACCAGATCGCTCGGCCTCGCGCCGGCGGCGTAGGCCTCGCGCAGGCTGCTCAACGATAACGAATCAAAGCGTGGCATGGCGTATCTGCCCTCGCAGAGCGTATCTGGCTTCGCAGAGCGGATTGCAAATTCGCTGCCAGCGTCGTGGCAGACCAGCAACTTATTCGCCAACGCGCCCACCCGGGACGCTGGGATTGCCGCCCATGGACACTTGCAATCTGGGCGAGCAGCCATCGATGCGACCATCAATTGAGCAACAGCATACGCTTTAGGCAATTTTGGCGGACAGCCGCCGTTCCGCCAGGTCACCGGGCGGCGGCAAAATTCGGCGTTAGATCAATCACGTAAAAAGCTTTGGCTGTTGCCTCGGCGGTCCGATCGCACGCGCCCGGTGAGGCGCCGGACTGGCACATCCTTTGCAAATTCACAGTCGAGCACAAAGAGAACCGGATGAACATCGCGCCGAGCGGTCTTGCCGGGAGATTGCGTGGCGATCGAGAGCAGCAGGTGATCGCCGAGATCACCGAGCAGCGGTGGCTCGCACTTGCGCGTGAGCTCGTCGTCGCCGGTCAGCCCTCTGCCGAAAATCCTCTCGACCCCGACATGCCGCCTGGCCGGGAGGAGGCGGTGGCGCAGGTCGTCGCCGCAAAACTCGCCGATCTCGGACTAACAGTGGAATTGGTGGCGAAGCGCGAAGGCCGCCCCAACGTCATCGGCACGCTGGCCGGCGCGGCATCTGCCGGTCCGACGCTGATCCTCAACGATCACCTTGATACCTATCCCGCGGGCGACCCCTCGCGCTGGGATAAGACCGGGGGTGACCCATTCCGGCCCACGCGTGACGGCGATTTCCTCTATGCCCGCGGCACATCCGACACCCGCGGTAACCTTGCCTGCACCATTCTCGCCGTGGAGGCTCTCCTTCGCGCAGGGGTGCGCCTTCAGGGTACGCTCAAGTGCGTCTACACGGTGGACGAGGAGAAGAACGGACCGGACGGATCGATCTTCCTGCTCGAGGAGCATGGTCTGCGGGCCGATTACGAGATCACCTGCGAGCCGACCGGTTGGACCAAGACGGATGGTTCATGGGGGATCGATATCGGAGTGGCCAATAGTGGCCATTTCCTCGTCGCCGTCGAGACGCAGGGCATCAAAACCCATATTTGGCGGCCCGACACCGGCATCAATGCCGTGTCGGAAATGGCGGCGCTGGTCACAGCGCTAGAGACGACGCGGTTCACCTATCGCCCGGCAAAACTTCCGGGCGGCACGCTGCCCATGGTCACACCTGTGCGCATCGGTGGTGGCGTGCCGGGCGAGATGCAGTTCACGCCGGATAGCTGCACCGCCGTTTTTGCCGTCGTCGGCCTGCTTCCCGGAATGACTGAAGAAAGCGTTCTCGCCGACATCGACGCAGTGGTGAAAGCCTTCGCCCGCCAGCGCACCGGCTTGCGCGCCGAAGTGCGCCGATTTCCCGGTGCGCTGTTCGTCGCGGGCACGGCGGAACTCGACGCGAATGCCGAGCCCGCGGCGGCGCTCGCGCGCGCCTATCGCACGATCCTGGCCGCGGAGCCGAAACGCTACCGCAAGAACGCCTTCAACGACACCATCCGCTTCGCCGAACGCGGCATTGCCGCAGTGACCTTCGGACCTGGCGAGGACGGCTGGCCTCCGTTCAACGAGTACATCCGGATCGGAAAGTCCGTGGCGGCCACGAAGATTCTTGCGCTCGCCGTGATGGATCTCCTCGGGGTGGTGCCATGACGGCCATCGAGCAGGCACCGAGCGAGCTTGCTGAGACGAAATCTCGTCTCGTGCACCGCCCGCGGGTCGAACATTTACTGACGGCGGGAACGGTCGTTGGCCTGCTCGGTTTGTGGACGCTGCTCAGCCACTATGGATTGGTCAATCCGCTGTTCCTGCCGTCGCCGGAAGCTGTGTGGAACTCGTTCCTTGAGGTCTTAACCGAGGGTTATCAAGGCCAGCGGCTGCACCCGGCCGCTGCCGCCGCTTGCGCTCTACACCCTGCTCGTCATGTGGCTCGGCATTGGCGACACCTCGAAGATCACGCTTCTCTTTCTCGCCGCCCTGCCGCCGCTCTCGATCAGCGCGATGCAGGCAGCGCGCTCGATTGATCTCCGGCACGTCCGCGCGGCGCAGATGCTCGGCGCCACGCGCACACAATTATTCCGCCACGTGTTCCTGCCGTCTTGCCTCCCGGGAATCTGCACCGGCATGCGCATCAGCCTCGGCTTCACCTACACGGTGCTGGTCGCATCCGAGATTGTCGCCGCGACCGCGGGAATGGGCTGGATGATCTGGGATGCGAGCAAATTCCTGCTCAGCGACGTGGTGATCATGGGCTTGTTCGTCCTTGGACTGACAGGCGTCGCACTCGATTGGGCGATCCGGCAGTTCGAACGGCTCATCACGCCCTGGCGGTTCGCCTGAGCGCTTCGACACAGAGGGAGCTTAAAGACAATGATTTGCAAACGCGCCCTGCTCGCCATGCTCGCCAGCGCAGCGCTGGCGCACGCCGCTTCGGCTCAGCAGAAGCCCGACAAGGTTACGATCGGCTATCTCAACCTGGTGAACGCCCAGCTCGTAACCAAGGCACTCGGCTTGCACGAGAAAGAAATGGGCGTGCCAATCGAATGGGTGAAGTTCGGGTCCGGGGGTGATGTCAATCGCGCGGTTGCCGCCAACCAGCTCAGCTTTGGTGGCGTCGGCAATCCGCCCGCCACCATCGGCATCGGGCGCGGTCTGGCTTACCGCGGCATTTTCGTTCTCAACATGCTCGGGCCAGTTGAATCGCTCGTCGTGAGGACAAGCAAGCAGATCGAGAAGCCGCAGGATCTGGCCGGCAAATCCGCGGCGGCTCCGTTCGGTTCGACGACGCACTACCTCATCGCCTACCTGCGCGGTGCAGGCGTGGAGCCGACTTCGGTCAAGCTTCTCGACCTGGCGCCGAGCGACGCAGTCGCCGCTTGGCTTCGCGGCGACATCGATGCTGCCTATGTGTGGGAACCTTCGCTCAACAAGATGGTGGCCAACGGCGGCATGATCCTCATGGATAGCGGCACGATGGCCACGCGCGGCTATCCGACGTGGGACATCGCTGTCGTCATAGACGATTTCGCAGCCAAGTATCCCGACTACGTCACCAAGTTTGTGAAATCCGAATGTGCTGCGGTCGATTTCTGGCTCAAGAAGCCCGAGGAAACCGCCGCCATCATCTCCAAGGAATTGAGCCTGCCGTTGGACGATGCCCGGCGCATGATGCAGGGCACCGGCGTCGTTCCTTGCGACAAACAGCTGACCGATGCCTACCTCGGCACATCAAAGGCAAAAGGAAAATTTGTCGACACTCTGATCGCGACGGCGACGTTCCTAACCGAGCAGAAGCGTTTACCAAAAGTCGAATCCCGCCAGAGCTACGAGGACTTTATCACGCCCAAGTATCTGGAAGCGGCGCTGGGCAAATGAGCCCTGAGCTATGAACCTCCACCACCGCGCGTCGACCGCCCCGGAGAGGCGCGGAGCCGGACCTGAAATGCTTGCACCGCGCTCAGGCAACGTCAGCTTTCAGGAGGTCACCGTCCGGCTGGGGGTTCGGGCACAGCGCCTTATCCTCGATCGCATTTCGCTCAATATTCCCAGCGGTCAGTTCGTATGCGTGCTGGGTCCCTCCGGATGCGGCAAATCGACCTTGCTCAATGCGCTCGCCGGATTCGTGATGACCAGTGGCGGCCGTATTGCAGTCGACGGAGATACAATTACCACGCCCGGCGCCGATCGAGGCGTGGTGTTCCAGGAACCGACGCTCTTTCCCTGGAAAACCGTGCTCGCGAACGTGAGCCTCGGCCCGCTGCTTGCAGGGGTTGCGTCAAATGAAGCGGAGCGCATAGGTCGCAAACTACTCGGCCGGGTGGGCCTGTCGTCCCGCTGCGAGAGCTTTCCCAAACATTTGTCCGGCGGCATGCAGCAACGCGTCGGAATAGCCCGCACGCTCGCTAACAATCCGCGCGTTCTGCTGATGGACGAGCCGTTTGGCGCGCTCGACGCGCAGACTCGATCGATGATGCAGCATGTGCTGCTCGACGTATGGGCCGAAGTCGGCGTCACCGTTCTGTTCGTCACCCACGATATCGACGAGGCCATCACACTTGGCGACCGAATCTTGATCATGGGCGCCAGCCCTGGCCGCATCATCGACGATATCGCTGTGCCGATTGCACGGCCGCGTGCCGACGATGTGATTTTCCTGCCCGAGTTCAATCACATCAAGCGCCGTTGCTTCGACCATATACGGCGCGAGAGCATTAGTGCCTTTGCGCAGCAAGACGAGGTTTGAAATGAAACCAAGAGGAAGAATTATGCGATCGGCCCCGCTGCGGACGATAAGACTGCCAACGATGTTGATGGCTGCCGCGATCGCGGCTCTGGTGAGCGCTGCGCCGAGTCAAGCCGTCGAGAAAGTCCGTCTCGCGCAGAACCAATCGCCCATCTCGGGGGTGTCAATTATTGCCGATCGCAAGGGCTTCTTCGCGAAGAACGGCCTTGAGGTCGAGGTGTTCAATTTCACCACCGGTAAGCAATGCCTCGACACCGTCATGGGTGGGGGCGCCGACATCGCCACTACCGCCGAGGCACCGACGACCGCGGCCGCCATGTCTGGGCAGAAGATCGCGTTTCTTGCGCGCACCGAGTACTCCTACATCAAGACGTTGACCGCGACCGCGGCAGAGATCCACAAACCCGCTGACCTGAAGGGAAAGCGCATCGCGTTCACTGCCGGCACCGGCGGCGAGGTTTATACGGTGCAGCTACTCAAAGCGGCCGGGTTGGGCAAAGATGACGTCACGCTAGTTAATCTTCGGCCGCAAGACATGGTCGCCGCCCTCGCAAGCGGCAGCATCGATGCCTATGGCACCTGGGAGCCGCATATCTTCAACGGGATCAAAGCGCTCGGGAGCAAGGTGACGCCGCTTGACACCAAGGGCATCTACGCAGAGACGTTCAACATCGTCCTCATGCAGGACTATTTGCAGAAGAAGCCGGAGGTTGCGAAAAACTTCCTGAGAGCGCTCGTCGAGGCCGAGGCCTGGATGAAGGCGAATCGCGAGCAAGCGATCAACGTGGTGGCTGAGTTCGTCAAAATGCCGGTCGACGAACTCAAGCCCATTTGGGACGACTATGTCTACCAGGTGGCACTCGACGACAAGACTCTCGACATCCTCAACGCACATGCGAGCTGGCGGCTCGCTTCCGGAAACCATCCACCGGGTGCCGTTATGCCCGACTGGCGTACGGTGATCTTCTCCAGCCCGCTGAAGTCGGTTGCTCCCGAAAAAGTGCTGATTTCCTATTGATTACCATCGCCCGAGGCGAGCGTGGACAGGAAGTCCGTCGCAGTGAAGTGGATTGAAAGATTGGCGCTTTGCGCCTCGATCCCATTTTTTCTACTGATGTGGCAGCTCGCATCGACCTCCGGTCTTGTCAACAAGCTGCTTTTTCCACCGCCGACCGCGGTCGGGGCCGCGCTCTGGGACGAGTTCGTCAACGGCACGCTCATGCTCGATCTCGGTATGAGTACGATGCGCGTGGCGGTCGGCTTTTTCACCGGCGCAGCGGTCGCAATCCTGATCGGACTCTTGACCGGCCGTTACGCCATCGTATCCAACTTTCTCACTCCCATTTTTCAGTTGCTGCGGCCGATTCCGCCCATTGCCTTCGTGCCGATCGTCATCCTCTGGTTTGGTCTTGCCGAGTGGGGAAAGTGGTTCTTGGTGTTTTGGGGCGTGTTCTTCACCGTTTGGGTCGCGACGCATCTCGGCGTCCACCGCGCGGACCCTGCATTGATTCGCGCCGCCCGCTCACTTGGCGTATCCGACCGGTTGCTAATTCGTGACGTGATCCTTCCCTCGGCACTGCCAACCATCTTCGTTGGCCTGCGCACGGCGATCAGTATCTCGTTCTATACGCTGGTGGCAGCCGAATTGGCCGGCGCCTTTGCAGGTCTCGCCTACCGCATCGACCTTGCACACCAGAATATGCAGACAAGCCAGATGCTAGGTGGTCTGGTGATGCTCGGCCTGGTCTCGGCCGTCGCCGATCGCGGATTTGCCATGCTGTCGCGGCGCTTGGTGTGGTGGAGCTAAGCACATGGGCCAGGTCTTGCCGGTCCGGCCGGTAACCCGCGAAACGCGCGCGGCGCAATCGAGCGTCGGGCGCATCAGCATCCGCGACCTAGTTGTTACGTTTGAAGGCACCAAGACCACGCAAACTGCAGTTGATCATTTCAGCCTCGAGGCCGCTCCCGGGGAATTCGTATGTATTCTCGGCCCGTCCGGCTGCGGCAAGTCGACTGTACTCAATGTGGCGGCCGGCTTCATTGCGCCGCGCGCAGGACGGGTAACGATCGATGGCGCGGAGGTGCGCGGGCCAGGCGCCGATCGCGGCGTCGTTTTCCAGCAACCGACGCTGTTTCCCTGGAAGACCGTTATCGCCAATATCGCCTATGGGCCGATCGTCGCCGGTCGCGGGCGAGCCGAAGCAGACCGCACCGCGCGTCGGTTTATGACGATGGTGGGACTCGCTGCGTTTGCGGAGTATTACCCGCAGGCGCTTTCCGGCGGAATGCAGCAGCGAGTCGGAATCGCTCGCGCCCTTGCCAACTCGCCGAAGGTACTGCTGATGGACGAGCCATTCGGCTCGCTTGATGCACAGACCCGCACGATGATGCAGGAGGTTCTGCTTGGCCTCTGGGAGAAGCTGCACACCACCGTGCTGTTCGTCACCCACGACATCGAAGAGGCGATCTTTCTTGCCGACCGCGTGGTGGTGATGAGTGCAGGCCCGGGCCGCGTAATCGATGAGGTGCCGGTGCCCCTATCCCGCCCGCGCCACGCCGATGCCGTCTACACCCAAGAATTTATGCGGCTCAAGCGCCACTGCGCCGGCCTAATCCGCATCGAAAGCCTGCGTGCCTTCGAGCAGCAGAACCCGGAAGTCGCTTGATCCCGATCGAGGGCGACTAGGGGGTGCCTTCATTCGGCGAATGCGCGCGGCGAAGAGATGTCCCGGCCGAAGCCTGGCCGGACTCCATCACTGCGAGTGCTCAGGCTCGCTCACATCGCGCGGGGCGAACACGTAGGTCGAGTTGCAGAACTCGCAGGTCACCGTGATCTTGCCGTTCTCGACCATGTCGTCGCGGTCGCCCTGGGGAAAGCTGCGCAGCATGCGCTCGACCCGGTCGCGCGAGCATGAGCACTGCGCCTGCAGGTCGCGGCTGCGGAAGACGCGCACGCCGCGTTCGTTGAACAGCCGGTAGAGCAGCCGCTCCGCCGAGGTGTCGGGATCGATGAGCTCGAGGTCCTCGACGCTCGCCACCAGCGCGCGGCCTTCGACCCAGGCGTCGTCCTCGACCGCCGCCGGCACTTCAATCCCCTCCGGCACGTCGCCGGGATCGAGGTCGCCGCGGCGCGAGCGCTCGGGCGACTGCGGCAAAAACTGCAGCAGCAATCCGCCGGCGCGCCAGCGGTGGCGGGCGCCGTTTTCGCCCGCGCGCAGCTCCTCGGCGACGGCCAGCCGCACGCGGGTGGGGATCTGCTCCGAGCGCAAGAAATATTCGTGCGCGGCGTGCTCGAGGCTTTTGCCTTCGAGCGCGACGATGCCCTGGTAGCGGGCGGTGTCCGGCCCCTGGTCGATGGTCATGGCGAGATGCCCGCGGCCAAGCAGCGCGCCGCCGTCGGCGGCGCCCGCGGCAATGGCGGCATCGACGCGCGCGGCATCGAAGCGGGCGCAGCCGCGGATGTTGCCCGGCGTGGTGTAGTCGATGACCAGCATGCGCACCGGCCCGTCGCTCTGGGTCTGCAGGATGAAGCGGCCCTCGAATTTCAAGGTCGAGCCGAGCAGCACGGTGAGCACGATCGCCTCGCCGAGAAGCTTCGCCACCGGCGCGGGATAGCGGTGCCGCGAGAGTATCGTGTCGATCGCCGGGCCGAAGCGCACGACGCGCCCGCGCAGATCGAGCGTCTCGACCTTGAACGGCAGGATCGTGTCGTCGGCGGACGTCGCCGCCGGCACGCGCGAGGGAACCTCGATGTGGGGATCAGGCATGATGCCTCGTATATAGTGCCGCGCCGACAGGAGTTGAATCCCGACTTGGCCGGCTTGTCCCGAATTCGTCATTGCCGGGCATAG
>Ga0070713_100001458_pt1 | contig 15099 bp, 13 predicted proteins | sample LARL82metaG_FD_65465 | JGI IMG/M metagenome (GOLD analysis project Ga0070713, IMG submission 65465) | Corn, switchgrass and miscanthus rhizosphere microbial communities from Kellogg Biological Station, Michigan, USA - LAR L8-2 metaG | ecosystem: Host-associated > Plants > Roots > Rhizosphere ...
CGGCTACGAGCCGGAGCACCTTTCGATCATTTCATTTACGGGTCCGCAGAGTGTTTTCCCGACGGAGGAACGGCAGACCGAGGTTTGCAAGGGGATGGTCAGTCGTTTCGAGGCGATTCCCGGGGTCGTAGCGGCCACGCCGCTCGAGAGCACGCCCTTCGGCGGGCAGTCGTTCTTCATCATGCAGATCGCGCCCGTCGAGCAGCCGCTGGCGGAGCGCGAGCACAATCCGTTCACGCCGTGGGAGTTTGTCGGGTCTGATTATTTCCGTGCTTTCGATATTCCCATCCTGCGCGGCCGCGGATTCACGAATTTGGATGGGAAAGGCACCGATCCCGTCGTCGTGATCAACGAGTCCCTCGCGAAGCAGCTCTGGCCTAACGCGGATGCGCTCGGCCGCCAGCTCCAGACGCCCGAGCACAAGACGTACACCGTGATCGGGATTGCGCGCGATACGCATTTGCGCGAGCTGAAGAAGGTCGGTCCGGTCGCCTACTTTCAGTGGGAACAGCGCGATCCGTTCTGCAACGGCTATCTCGCGGTCCGCTCGACGCCGACGTTGTCGGCGCTTCTGCCATCGTTTCGTGCCGCGACGCGCGAGGTGAATCCCAATCTCGTGATCTGGAATGCGCAGACGATGGATCAGCTCATCGACGAGCCGATGGCGCAGCCGCGGCTCAGCGCGTGGCTCTTGAGCGGCTTCAGCGCCGCGGCGCTGTTGCTCTCGGTGATTGGATTGTATGGCGTAATGGCGACGACGGTTCGGCAGCAGACGCGTGACATTGGTGTGCGGGTTGCGCTCGGGGCGACGTCGTCGGACATCCGGCGGCTCGTGCTCGGTGACGCGATGCGGATCGTGGTGTCGGGAGCGGCGCTTGGGCTCGTCGGTGCGCTGCTGTCCGGCCGTGTCCTGTCGTCGCAATTGTTTGGCGTTGCACCGATCGATGTTGTTTCCCTGGCGTGGGCGACTGGAGTGCTAATCGTGGTTGCGGCGGCGGCGGCGTATCTGCCGGCGCATCTGGCAGCGCGCACGGATCCCGTTACCGCACTCCGAAGCGAGTAAGAAAAAATGATGCTCGTTCGCGACATACAAGGATCACTGCGTTCGCTCAGTCGCACGCGAGGGGTCAGCATTGCAGTGATACTCACGCTCGCACTCGGCGTGGGTGCGACCACCGTCATGTTCAGCATCGTCAACGGGATTCTCATCGATCCGCTCCCGTTCGGAAACAGCAGTCGACTCGTCTGGACGGTGAACCGCGGAACGCGGCCGTACGACGCGATGTCGCCGCCGGATATGCAGGACTGGGCGCGGCTCGTGCCTTCATTCCAAGCGCTTGGTTCGTGGACGCCGAGCAGCGAGACGCTCGATGACGGCGTGGCGCCGATGCATGTCGACATCGCCGAGGTCACCGATAACTGGTTCACCTTGCTCGGCGTTCGGCCGGAGCTTGGGCGCGGCTTCGTGGCGGGCGAAGCGAATGCGGGAGGTCCGAAGGTCGTGGTCCTGGCCGACGGACTCTGGCGGACGAATTTCGGCGGCGACGAGCACGTGATTGGCCGCGCGATACGCCTCAATGGAACGTCGTACACAGTGGTTGGAGTCGCGCCGGCGGCTTTCGACTTTCCAGAGCATGTAGAGATCTGGCGGCCGATCGCGATCCTGCCGAGGGTCGCGAGCAATCGGGGTGCGAGGATTTTCCGCGGACCCGTCGCGCTGTTGAAGCGGAATGCGAGCTTCCAGCAGGCGCAGCGCGAAGCACGGCTCGCGGCAGCCGAGCTGCGTAACAGCTACCCAGACCCAGAGGCGGGACTCTCGTTCGATATCGAGACACTGCACGACCACATGGTCGGCGATACACGAGCGCCGCTGCTCATTCTGCTAGGCGCGGTCGGCGCATTGCTTTTGATCGCTTGTGTAAACATCGCGACTCTGCTTTTGGTGCGCGCGAGCGCGAGGGTCACCGAGACAGGCGTCCGCCTCGCTCTTGGTGCCGGGCGCGGGAGAATCGTGTCTCAGCATCTCGTGGAGTGTCTGCTCCTGGCCTTCATCGGCGGCGCGCTCGGCGCCCTGCTCGCCTACGTCGGCGTTCACACATTAGTAAACGCGAATGTCGGTGAGCTGCCACTACTCGGCAATGTGCGTGTCGACGAACGCGTGCTCGGGTTCGCGTTGCTCGTGACGATCGTCGCCGGAGTCCTCTTCGGGCTCGCTCCCGCGTATCGTGCGGCGAGAACAGACGTGGGCGGTGTACTCCGGTCGGGAGCGCGCGGCACGAGCGCAACGCGGAGCGCGAATCGAATGCGGCAGGGACTCGTCGCGGCTCAACTGGGACTGGTGCTTCCACTGTTGGTCGGCGCGACTTTACTGGGCGTGAGCTTCTCGCGCCTGGTTGCGGCGGATCCTGGCTTCCGGGCGGATGGACTCCTTCGTTTCGCGGTCGATCTGCCGCAGTGTGGAACCGCGTGGCGCCCCGATTCGACATGCGTCGTTGCCAGCGCGAGGCAGTACAATCGGCCGGATCAGATACGAGGCTTCACCCATGAGATGCTCGCGCGTCTCGCGGCGCTGCCATCGGTGCAGTCAGTTTCAGCGGGTGCAGGCGCGCCATTCACCGCATGGGGACAAAACCAGGGCATTCTGAAGCTCGAAGGACAATCGTCATCGGCCGGAAGCGGCGCGCATGGTTTCCAGACTGGTCCCTCGGCATTCAATGTCGAGGCCAAGTATATCGAGCCTAACTATTTCGCGACGCTCGGCGCACACTTGCTCGCGGGCCGCGATTTTACTCAGCGTGACTTTCGCGGCCGCAATTATTGCGCAAGCGTTGGTATTGTCAGCGAAGGAGCCGTGAAGTCGTATTTCGGGGACACGCCCCCTCTGCGCGCGCGCATGGTCGGGTGGTTCTGCGATTCGGCAACCGCTGTCATCGGCGTCGCCTCCAACATCAAAACGCAGTCGCTCGCCGGCATACCAGAGCCTGCCGTGTACCTCAGTCTCGACGAAGTCCCTATTCCGCGACTCACCGTGTTGGTGCGAACCAAGGGTGATCCCGTGCCGCTCATGTCAACCGTGCGACATGTCGTGGCCGAGCTCGATCCATACGTGCCTGTCTATCAGATGGAGACGATGCGTACGACGATCGAACGCGTTGCGGCACCGCAGCGTCTCGCCGCGCGCGTCGTGAGTGGATTCGGCATCGCCGCCCTACTGCTGGCAGCGATCGGCCTGTATGGCTTGATCGCGCAGCTGGTTCGCGAGCGACGTCGAGAAATCGGGATCCGGATGGCTCTCGGAGCAACGCCGCGATCGGTTGTGGCGTTGGTTCTCTGGAGTGCCGCGGCAGCAGTGGCATGTGGCCTAGCAATTGGAGTCGCGGTCGCATTCGGAGCGAGCCGAATGCTCAGTGGTTTCCTGTACGGCATCACGCCGACTGATGCGGCAGCCTACATCGTCGGCTGCATCACGTTAGGCGTCGTTGCCGCGGTCGCCTCGTGGGTACCGGCGCGCCGGGCAGCTGCCATCGACCCGGCGTCGGTGATGCGGGAAGAATGAGCGTTCCGACTCGTGTATTCCGAAGCGCGTAGCGACGTTACGCGAGGGGAAAGAATGAGCTGGGAATCCGATGAATTGTTCAATACGGCAAAGCGCGCCGAGGAGGCGGGCGACCTCTGGGCTGCGCATCGAGCCCTTACGCAGGCGGTGCAACTTGCGCCTGACGACGTTGCGATCTTGATATCGTACGCACACATCTGCGAGGAGCTCGAACAATACACGGCCGCCATCGAAGCCTTCGAGCACGTGATTCAACTGCAGCCGACGATGGCTGGCGCATATTCTGGCCTGGGACGAGTGCTCGCCGAAATGGGCCGGCTCGAAGAAGCGGAGCCCGCACTCTCGAGGAGTACGCAACTGGGCCCCTCGCCTCCGCGATTCGTGCTGGTTGCTGATGTTCAGATCCAACTCGGCAAGCTTACGGAAGCGGAGAACTCGTTACAGGCTGCGCTGCGACTCGAGCCGGACTACGACGAGGCGCTATTCAACCTCGCTGTTCTGATTCAAGAGCGCGATCCCGTTGCCGCGCGCGAACTGCTGACGCGTGCTCTCGAGTCCGATCCTGACTATGCCGCGGCGCATCGAGAGCTCGCCTGGATACATCTAACGTTGAAGGCTTATGATGCGGCGCTAGCGGCGATTGAGGCAGCTTTAGTGCTCGATCCTGACGATGCTCGCGCGCACGTATATCGCGGTCATGTGTTGATCCATTTGGGTCGGGAGGCGGAAGCGCAGAGTGAGTTTGAGTTGGCTCATCGTCTGTCGCCCATGTGGTCACTGCCACTCTTGTTGAAGGGAAGGTTGCTGGAGGACCACGGCAATCTGACAGAAGCGCAATCTGCGTATCGAATGGCCGCGGAGATCGATCCGACGAACGCGTATGTGCTGGAGCAGCTGAATCGGCTTCAATCGGGAGAACTTCCGTGACTCACTTATAGATGAGGCGATTGAGAAACGGAGTGGTGGCCACGAGAGCGCATCGAGGGCGGGGTTTGCGTAGGAAATCTGTCATGAGTCCAACTTTGATCCGATCGCTGCGTGGGCAGCTGTGTGTCATGGCGCTCAGCGCTCTGATTTCTAGACACGGCGCGCAGCAAGAGTTGGCGACGGCGGTCGCCTGCCCACCCGCAGCAGCGCTCGACGACACGTGGCAGCCGAGAGATCTCGGCTCGTTCCATCTTCGGCTGCCTCCAGGATTCGAACAGGGCAAGAGGCTCGAATGCGAACATGGGGGGGTCTATTTTGCACGCGACACGGAACGCGTCGGATGGTGCATGATCATGTTTGGAAACAGTGAGACCTCGGGAGCCGATACTGAGCATTCGCTCAGCTTTCTCGGTGCGCCAGCGCGCCTGGCATGCAGCCATGACGCGAGAGGCAACTGGTCGATTTACATCAGCCCACTGAACCACTCATCCGTGTTCATGATTGCATACGGGCGGGCGCGCACCGAGGCGACTGCGGCGCAGCTCATCACCGCTCTGCTGGCGGCGGAACGGCCCGTGGCAAAGCGATGACGTCAGGAAATGCAGTACGCGGCCTCGAATTACGATCCTGAGAAGGCCCGGTGACGAAAGTTCGAATAGTGAATCCGATCAGGGAGGCTCGTGACTTCCTCTATCCATGGATTGCTGACATGCATCCATCTCTGACTCGGTCATTGCGTCGCCTCATTTACTTGGTGGCTTTCGGCGCCCCGAGTTGTCGCCATGCTCCGCAGGCACCGCTCACGATGGCTGTCGCCTGCCCGCCCGCTGCAGCGATCGATAGTACTTGGCAGTCGAGGGATCTTCGTGCATTCCAACTTCGACTGCCTCCTGGATTCGAACCCGGCAAGCGACCCGAGTGCTACGAGGGGGGAGTGTATTTTGCGCGTGACTCGGAGAGCGTCGGATACTGCATGGAGTTCTATGCCCAACCCTCCGGAGCCGCCTCCGCTGGGCCCTTCACATTTCTCGGCGCGCCAGCCAGCATGACGTGCAGTCGAAACGCGAAGGGCAACTGGTGGATCCACGTCACGCCTTCCGGCAAGTCTGCGCACCTGTGGGTATACGCGCGAGCACGCACGGAGGCGACCGCCGCACAACTCATCACGGCACTCCTTGCCGCGGAACGGCCGCAATGAGCGATTCAGAAACCGAGTGGTTTACCGACGACGCGTTCTGGCGCGAGGCGTACAGCTTCATGTTTCCCGAGACGCGAATCGCCGCGGCGTCGAGCGAGGTCGAGCAGATCATCACGCTGACGGCGTGCGATAAGGGGCGCGTGTTCGACCTCGCCTGCGGTCCGGGACGATACAGCGTCGCCCTTGCGCGACGCGGATTCCGCGTGACGGGCGTCGACCGCAGGATCGCCGGCATGGTCCGCGTAGCATCTGACGAGGAGCCGACGGTTACGAGCGAGTAGCGAAATTAGCCAGTCATAACATCGAACTCACACGAATGCACGCAGAGTCTCGGCTTACCCCCAGCACGGAAGCTGTTTTGCGGCTCGGTGGTTGGCGGTCGACTGGAGCAAGCGACGAAGAAGTCGACGCCTGGGTCAAGTCTGCGGGTGCTGGATTCCCAGTTTTCGATGAAGCGCGAAGAGCGCTGAGGCACTTTGGAGGTGTTCGCGTCGACCAGAGTGGTCCAGGAGCGGAGGTCGCGCGTGAGACATTCGAGCTCAAACCCAGCCTAGCGCTTGGCGAGCACGATCGTTTCGGCGAATTTGCTTCCCGACTTGAGTCGCCTCTCTTCCCTTTAGGTGAGGCGGGGAATGGTCATGTCTTCCTAGCTATCGCGCCGGATGGAAGAGTGTACGCGCTCATGGAGGAGATCTGGCTACTTGGACAGACCATTGAAGATGCCATCGAATGTCTCGTGCAGGGACGGCGCAGCACGAAGATGTTTTAGGATGTTCTCGCCGTGTGCGATTCGGAAACCGAGTGGATCGCCGACGAAGTGTTCTGGCAGACAACGAGGATGTACACGGGATGCGACTCTCGGCACGCGAACAGGAACTGCTCAAACAACTTCACTCGGGGATCACGTTCGGCGACCGCATACTCGGCAGGGCTCCAGACCGTGTCGCGATTCTCCATGAAATAGCGTCGTCAGGCAACATAGCGCTCGTAGCGCCAATCGCCCCCTGGATATTCAACGCTGATGCGAGCCTCGCGAGCGCGGCCGCCGCTGCTGTCGACGCGTTGCTCCGCAGTGCCAGCGATGATGCCCTCGCCGAGCTCGATCATTCTTCGCGGCGGTACGGGACGCCGTACGGCTACGCCTATGACAACACCTGGCGCACCATGAAGCCCGAGGCCATCTCCGGCTTCCATCGATTTGGCGAGTCTGAGCTGTCGGTCGTCGGTTTCGCAACCCTCCACGGCAATGGATGGGTGCGCGAGGCCGCTGTTACGAGGATCGACGAGCTCAGGTCATCACGCGCGATCCCGTTTCTCCTGCTCCGTGTCGGAGATTGGGTGGCATCGATCGCCGAGAGAGCGCGCACTGCGTTCGAGCGGCACATCGTGGTTGACGAATCTGATGAACTACTCGCGCACATTCCACTGCTCCTGCGCGTCACGGCACGTCGGCGACGCGACACGAGCGAGCTTCGAGAGCAGGTATTCACTGTGCTGCGGGAGCATTCCGCACTCGAGGAGCTCGCGAAGGCTCGCCAGTCGCATGACCCAATGTTACGGCGTGTCGCTTTTCGCCTCTCCGTGGAGGGAACCAGGGTCGATCGACTCGCGTTGCTCACGGAGGCGGTCTACAATCCCGATACCGCAATTCGCCTCGAGGCAATCGTGCAGGCGCGATCTCTCGATCGCGATGGTTTGCTGGGAATAGTGGCAGCGTTTCTCGCCGATCCGTTCCCGAAAGTTAGACATCATGCGCTTGTACTTGCCATCGAATGTCTCGGGCAGGACGCGCACCCCTTCATTCTGAGCGCCCTCGTCGACGAGAATCGCATTCTCAGGGCGACGGCACGTCACGCGGCACGGGAGCGGGCGTTGGTTAGTGACTTTGTCACCTACTATCGGGAACGTGCCACCGTACCTGATTCTCCTCGTCGCGTCGCGGCTGCCGTACGTGGCCTCGCGGAAGTCGGCACCACCGACGATGTGCTGATAGTTGTGCAGTATCTGGCGAGCGATCAGCAGCGCGTCCGGGCTGCCGCCGTGTACGCGACGGCCCACCTTGATGAGAGCACAGCGCTCGAGCAGCTACCGAAAATGCTAGGCGACCCCGCCGCACCTGTGACTCGCGCCGTGCGCGATTCGCTCCGTCCACTTGTGGAGCGACTGGGTGCCACTAAGATCGCCCTGCTTCTCGAAGACGTCGTGACAAAGCATGGCCGTCGCGATGCGTTCCATCTCGCCATGTCTCTCGGCAAATGGGACGCCTTGCCGCTAATAATAGAATGCGCTGCGGATACCGATGAGGACATTCGGACGCTTGCACTGATGGCACTCCGTCGGTGGCTTGATGAACAGAATCGCACGTTCGTTCAACCGACGCGACAACAACTGCAGCTGATCGAGGGCGTCCTCCAGACGCGCCGATTGGCGCTGCAGCGTTCCGGTGTCGATGAGCTACGCTCGATTCTGCGGCTCTGGAGCTCATGAGCACATCGGGCTCGCGGTCGGTTCTCGAGACCATCGATGCCGCACACCAACTGGCGCGCCGTGGCAACCCTCGCGCGCTCACGATAAGCTAGCGCCATGAGCGATTCAGAAATCGAGTGGTTCGCCGACGAGGCGTTCTGGCGGGAGACTTACAGCTTCATGTTCCCCGATACGCGACTCGCGGCGGCGGCGAGCGAGGTCGAGCAGATCATCACGCTCGCGGGGTGCGATACGGGACGCGTGCTCGACCTTGCCTGCGGTCCGGGGCGGCACAGCGTCGCCTTCTCGCAACGCGGCTTCCAAGTGACTGGCGTCGACCGCAGCCCATTCTTCCTCGAGCGCGCCAGAGCAGGTGCCCGCGAGGCCGGCGTGGATGTCGAGTGGATCGAGTCGGACATGCGCGACTTTCGGCGGCGAGACGCATTCGATCTCGCAGTCTGCCTCTTCACGTCATTCGGATTCTTCCGAGAAGACGCTGACAATCGGCAGGTTCTCGCGAACGTCGCGGCAAGCCTCAAGCCGGAGGGTACGTTCGTGCTCGACCTCCTGGGGAAGGAGGTGCTGGCGCGCAAGTTCACTTCAACTACTTCGCATGACCTACCGGATGGTGTCGTCGTGCATCGGCACCGGATCGTCGACGATTGGAGTCGAATCGAGAACGACTGGATCATTCTTCGCAACGGCGCGCAACGTACCTTTCATTTCAGTCACTGGCTCTACTCGGCTCGAGAGCTCAAGGAGATGCTGCTCGGAGGCGGCTTTGCCGAGGTTGAGGTATACGGAGACTTTGCCGGCGCGACCTACGACGCCGGCGCAACGCGACTCGTCGTAGTGGGTCGCATGCCATCCTCAGCGGGGTTCACACGACACGAAGCATCGTTCTCCTGACCTTGTTCATCGCGGCGCGGTCGATACAAGCGCAGAGCGCACAAGCCCGCGACGGCGCAACAGCGCCTCACACGTGGATTGGCGCTGGCCTCGGCGGCGGGTCGCTCGGTGTGACCAAGGAGATATCGGCATGGCTCATCGGCGATCGAGTCGCGGTCGGCGCGCGCTGGAGCCAGACGATCAGGGATTGGTCCGGCACCGGAGATGAGCACGAGCTGACGGCGCTGGTCGGAATCGCGGTGCCCGTGTGGCGAATCACGGCTATCCCCACCGTAGGCGTAGCGCGGGCAGCGGGCTGTTACACGCTGGATGAATTCCAGAGTTGTAATTCGTTAGGTGTCGAGGTCGCGCCGGCGTGGGGACTAGAAGCGGATGTGCCAGTGACGCGCGTGCTCGGTATTCATGTGGCCGGATTGGGTGTCCATGGGCGGCGAACTCATTATGTCGGAGCGACCGCGGGGCTGAGCGTGGGACGATTTCCTTGAGTGCGGTCGCGCCATCGAGTGAAGGACTAGCGGGAGTGCGTCCTGTTTCGACTACTGTCGAGGCCCGAAATACTTCTCGCACTCGTGGTCGAAGGCGGCAACCTCGGGCGGTATTGGCCTGCTGCTGAAAGCTCTCTTCAGCAAGTTCCACATTCGGATGACGCCGGCTCGTTGCTTCTCGACTGCGTTGCGAAGCTCGTCGGCAAGAGCTGAATCATGCAGCGGGTCCTCTTGCGATGCGTCCTTCTCGACAATCGTCCTGAGGATCAAGCGATACCCGCGCGACATCTCCACCAGTTGCTCGTCGCTCAGTTGAGGCAAGTCCTCTTGATGGTCGAGAATGACGCAGCAGACGAATGCTACGTGTGAGCCCTCGACCGCGGTGAATCGGAGCAACCCTTTCGCACCGCGGTCTCGCGCCTCGTCGATCGCGCTTTCCTCCAATAGATTGGCGGCCTCCCGGCCGGTGAGCTTGATCGAACATAGGTCGTACTCGCGCCACCAGCGATCCAGAATCGAAAGCGGTACGAGCAGCGATTCTCCGCGACCGAAGGCCATGACAGGATGGTCGCCTGGGCCGTAGAGCTGCGCGAGGTACGGCATGAACCCGCCGCGCTCTTCTTCATCCTGATCTGCGATTGCGACTTCCGTCGCCTCATCCTCGGACGGCGGACGGCAGTGAACGATGAGCGTTCTGTCGCTTGCTTCCGCATCGCAGATGATCGGTTTCGACTTCGATGCGAGTCGCTCCGCTGCGGCATTGGTAGACAGCAGTGACTCTTCAGAATCAAGTCTCACGCGATCGGAATCGAGCGGTGTCAACTGGTGGATCGTTGCGCGTAGCGCGAGAAGGGCGAGTCGCGCCGCAAGCAACTCAGGAGCCGCATTCAATTTGGCCATAGGTACATATGTAACTGCTGGGACATGTCGAGCCAGACAGCTGTGGGCAGTACAAAGTCAAAGCGGGGCACCTGAGGCGCCCCGCCGAAACTCTTGCTTCCTGGTGATCTAGCGAATCGTCATCCACACTCGCTAAACCCACAGACATGGCACTTCACGCACCCCTCAGCATACTCCAACTGTGACCCGCAGTCCGGGCACGTACCCATGAACGCCTGCCCCGAGTCGTATCCCGAGAGCTCCAACTCCGCCTGACTACCAGCGCCCCCTGCCCCTCCCACGATCCCCGCCGTTCCGCTTGGCGGAGTGGAGCCGACTCCGGACAGCTGATCATCCGTCACCTGCTCGACCGCCTGCGAGATCCGCGGCACACCGTTCGGACCTAACGGGATCTCCTGCTGCACGCCCGCGACGCGATCGCGCCACCACTCCTCGAGCGCAATACCAATCGCATCCGGCACTGACAATACCTTGGTCGGGCCAAGGCCCACTGCCCTGTCCGACGAGATCCCGCGAAGCTGTTTGTGGATCTCCATCAGCGGGATGCCCGACCGCAATGCCAGCGAGATGAGTCGGCCCATGGCCTCCGCGTCGGCCATCGCCGATCCGCCGGCTTTGCCTAACGTCAGGAATACCTCGAAGGGCTGTTGCTTGTCGTCCTCGGTGATGTTCACGAACATCGTCCCGAGCGGCGTCTCCTTCCTGATCGTGGTGCCGCGGAGCTTGTCGGGGCGCGAGCGCTTCGCGCGGCGCTGGAGGTTCTCCGCCTCCTCATCATAGACGCGCTTCTTCAGCCGTTCTATCTCGGCGTCGCGCTCCGCCAGAGTTCCCTGCAATTCAGCGATTCGCTGCTTTTCCGCGCCTCGCAACCCGCGCCCCGCGTCCCGCTCTTCTTTGGCCTTCTCCGTCGCGCCAGTGCTCAGCACCTGGTTGTCGCGCGAGCCGTCGCGATAGACCGTCACGCCTTTGCAGTCCAGCGCGTAGGCGAGCTCGTAGATTTTTCTTACATCCTCGACAGTTGCGGTGTGCGCGAAATTAGTAGTCTTGGAAATCGCGGAATCGCAATGCTGCTGGAAGGCGGCCTGCATGCGGATGTGCCAGTCGGGCGCGATCTGGTTTGCCGTCGTGAAGACGCGCTGCCATTTCTCGGGCACTTCGGGGAACGCGATGGTGCCTTCCTTGGCGATGCGCTCCATCAGCGCGTCGCTATACCAGCCCTCCTTCTTCGCGATCGCGACGAAGTCCTCGTTGACGTCGGGCATCATGACGCCAGCCTGATTGCGCATGAAGGCGACGGCAAACAAGGGCTCGAGCCCACTCGAACAACCCGCAATAATGGAGATGGTGCCGGTGGGCGCGACGGTGGTGACGTTGCAGTTGCGGAGGAGCTGCATTGGCCGAATGCGCTTGCCCTGGGCATCGCGCGCGCAGGTCTCGTCCGGGCCCCAGATGCTCTTCGCCCACTCGGGGAACGGGCCGCGCTCGTTGGCGAGGCGGTTGGACTCGCGCTTTCCTTCGACGTCCACGAACTCCATGATCTTGCGGCCGAACTCGACGCCTTCCTCGCTGTCGTAGGGGATGCCGAGCCTGACGAGGGCATCGGCGAAGCCCATGACGCCGAGGCCGATGCGGCGGATGCGCTTGGAGAGGGCGTCGATGTCGCCTAACGGGTACTTGTTGACGTCTATGATATTGTCAAGAAAGTGGGTAGAGAGGTGAACGTCGCTCTTAAAGCTCTCCCAATCCATCGCGCCATTCTCGACATAATAGCCGACATTAATGGATCCCAGGTTGCAGACGTCGTAGGGGAGGAGCGGCTGCTCGCCGCAGGGATTAGTAGCTTCGTAACTGCCGAGGTGCGGGACGGGGTTGTAGCGATTCGCCTCGTCGACGAAGAACACGCCGGGCTCGCCAGTGCGCCAGGCGCCGAGGATCATCTTGTCCCAGACCGAGCGCGCGTCGAGTGTGCCGAGGACTTTGCCGTTATGCGGGTCGACGAGATCGTAGGACGTCCCCGCCGCCACCGCGTCCATGAACTTTCGCGTGACAGCGACGGAGATATTGAAATTCGTTACCTGGGTGAGGTCTTCCTTACAGGAAATGAATTCCAAAATGTCCGGGTGGTCGACCCGCAGGATCCCCATGTTCGCGCCGCGCCGCGTGCCTCCCTGCTTCACCGCGTCCGTGGAGGCATCATACAGCTTCATGAAAGAGACTGGTCCGCTAGCAACCCCGGTGGTCGAGCGGACCATCGATCCCTTCGGGCGCAGGCGCGAGAAGGAGAAGCCCGTCCCGCCGCCGCTCTGATGAATGAGCGCCATCGAGGCGAGCGTGTCATAGATCCCGTTCTTGCCATTGGAGAGCGCGTCTTCGACGGGCAGCACGAAGCACGCGCTCAACTGGCCTAACGGGCGTCCAGCATTCATCAGCGTCGGCGAGTTGGGCTCGAAGCGACGCTGGGTCATCAACGCATAGAACTGGGTCGCCACCTCCTTCACCGCACCGTCGCTCGCTCCGTAGCGACGATCGGCCTCGGCAACGACTGTCGCGACGCGCCAGAACAGGTCCTCCGGCTGCTCCACCGGCTGACCCTTCTCATTCTTCACCAGATAACGCTTCTCGAGAACGGTACGCGCGTTAGGTGAGAACGAGACGGGCTCCGGAGGAGGATTGACGGGAAGCGACATGAGACGACTCTCCCAATGGTGAGACGGTGAGACGACTACTTAGACTGTGAGTGCGTGGCGCGTGGCGCGTGGTGCGTGACGCGGGAGGCGGGTATGCGGCGAGAGAAGCGGGAGCGAGCGCACGAGCGCGAGCGACTCCAGATCAGATTGGACGCGAGCGAAGCGAGCGGGCATCTTCATCGCGGGCGCGGAAGCTAGATCGACTCGTGAGTCCGCGCCAGTCCCGAGATAAGTGCTGGCTGGCGTGTGCTTTACAAAAACGAGATCACGAACGTGTATCGCGTGTGCATACCGCGTTGAAAACAAACTCGTCCGTGTTGACAACTGCTGGGCAATGCCGGTTACCCGAAATTGACTGGACGAGCTCTGCATCATGCTTCTCTCCAACCCTGCGCAGCGACACGACTTGCGACTCGCCGAGCGTGGCACCATCGCCCGCGTCGCGAGTCTGATTCGAAACATACCCGTCCCTGGAAGCGCGCGCAGTAACGGGGATCACTTGCTCGGATTCACGTGCATATTTTGCGCCCAATGTCACGGATGAGTCACGTGCTGGGCGACGGGCGACGGGCGGCGGGCGACGGCCGGGCAGATCGATACCAAGTGGTGGAAAATACTTCGACTGTGGACGAAGCTTGAAGCACGCGATCGCAATCACACGGAGACCATGGACGCACGCCTAACGAGTGACGCGCCACGCGGCACGCGCCACGCGACTTCACGCGCCACGCCCCGCGCGAGATGACCGCGCCGCACCGGCTGCCCAATCCCCCGCTCTCGCTCGACGCCGCGGCGAGGCTGATCCGCCAATCCTTCCCGACGGTCAACGCCTCCGGCTTGCAGTTCCTCGGCTCCAGCTGGCTGTACGACGTCTTTCTCACCAGCGATGGCTGGGTCTTCCAGTTTCCCCGCACCGATTGGTCTGGCGGCAACTTCGAGCCGCAAGCGCGGATCCATCAGTTCGTCACCGAGATTCTGCCGACGCAGATCCGTGCGCCCCAGATCGAGCTCCTCGCGCAGCCGTCGGCGCAGTTCCCGTATCCGGTCGCCGGTCATCGCTTCATTCCGGGCATTGCCGCGAACATGCTCGACGAGGAGCTCCTGCCGGTGTTCGCGCACGAGGTCGCGATCTTTCTCAGCGCTTTGCACTCGACACCGGCGCCGGTCGCGGGCGCTGCGGGCATCCACCAGGCCGCACCTGACGATGCGGCGCGGCGCGAATGGGTCGCGAACGGAATCGCGGCGGCGCTCGAGCTTCCCCGGGATCTCGATCCTATAATGAAGTCAGCGCTCGCCTGGCTGGCCGGACGAGGCGAGAATGAGTCCTCCCACCCGCCGCTACAGCTGATCCACGGCGACCTGGACGCGCAGCACATCATCGTCGATCCGACGACTGGCTTTCTCGTCGGGGTCATCGACTGGACGGACACCTCCCTGGGCGACGCGGCGCGGGACTTCGTCTTTCTCGTGACGTGGCAGGGTTGGCGGTTCGCCGAGCTGGTGCTCCGACATTATCCGCGAGCGGTCGATCGGGAGTTCAGAGTGCGGCTGCGCGACATGGCGCAGCTGCTTTCGTTGGTGTGGCTGGCCTACGCGCACGCGGAGGGTCACGATCTCGCGCCGCACCTGCGGGGCGTTCGCAACGCGTTCGCGTCCGACGAATCGGCGCCATAGGTCAGGCCACTCTAGCCCGGAAACAGGAGCGCGGCCCTCCGGGGAGCTACGGCGAACCTGCCATTGTCTCCTGTGACGGGAGAGTTCCTCAAGGGAATGGCAGGATCGGGTTCTTCAGGAAATTCCGGGAAGCTCTGATCGCCCACTGCGCTTTTCGGTCGGGACGAAATGTGGGCCACTGAAACCGCAGCCGCCCTGCGGGCGGACGCTGATACCACTTGTATCTGCCATTCTCGCGAAGTTAGGGGCAAGTTGATCGAGAGCACCAGCTCGAATACCACTCGGTGTCACACACCG
>Ga0070713_100001459_pt1 | contig 15098 bp, 9 predicted proteins | sample LARL82metaG_FD_65465 | JGI IMG/M metagenome (GOLD analysis project Ga0070713, IMG submission 65465) | Corn, switchgrass and miscanthus rhizosphere microbial communities from Kellogg Biological Station, Michigan, USA - LAR L8-2 metaG | ecosystem: Host-associated > Plants > Roots > Rhizosphere ...
CCGGGCTCCAGCACGATCGACGTGCTCGGCTGGGACACCTACAACCTGGCCGCGCCCAAGGGGAAGTACAACGACGCGGCCACCGTGATGGGTGACGTGGTCGCGACCTCCCGGGCCGCGGGCAAGCCGTGGGGCATCGCCGAGTTGGGCAGCCTGCTGGTCTCCGGCGACAGCGGCGCCGGCCGGGCCGCGTGGCTGAACCAGATGGCGAGCTACGCCCAGGCCCAGGGGGCGGCGTTCGTGACGTACTTCGATGCCCCGGTGGGCGGGGAGTACCGGCTGCTCGACGCGCCGAGCCAGCGGGCCTGGAAGGCCGTGGTCTCCGGCTGATCGCGGTCCGACGACGCGGGGCCCGGGATTCGTCCCGGGCCCCGCTCGCGCGTGCGGGGTGCCGGAGATCCGTGCGGTCAGATGCCGCGGCCGCGGGCGTTCAGCATGCGCACCACGCGCTCGGCCGAGACGGCCTTCGAAGCCACCGCGAGCGCGAGGACGGCCCTGGGCTCGGTCGGCCGGAGCCGCACCGTCCGGGTGGCCCAGCGCAGCGCCGGACCGCGGTGTCCCTGGGCCGCCTCGGCGAAGGCGATCTGGCCGGCCAGCCGGGCCGCGCCGGCCCGTTCCCGGTAGAAGTCCGGGTACGCCGCCAGCAGCCGCTGCAGCGCCGCCGAGACCGTGGCCCACCGGCCGGCGAAGTAGGACTTCGGGTGCCAGAGCACCTCGACCAGCACGGTCGGCAGCGAGCGCACGGGCGCCACTCTGGCCGCCCGCAGCAGCAGCTCGTAGTCCTCGGCGTAGCTGCCCGGCAGCGCCTCGTCCACCATCCCGATCTCGTCCAGCAGCGAGCGCTGGATGAGGAACGTGGACGGGTGCAGCTCGGTGAGGCGGTCCCGGAGCAGGTCGGCGAAGGTGACCCGGTCCGCCGGGAGGGCCCGCTCGACCACCCGGTCGCCGTACCGGACGCGGATGCCGCAGCTGACGAACCGCGCGTCCGGGTCGGACCGGAACACCTCGACCTGCCGGGACAGCTTGCCCGGCAGCCAGCGGTCGTCGTCGTCGCAGAACGCGACGAGCTCGGTGTCGGCCAGCGCGATGCCGGAGTTGCGGGCACCGGCCAGGCCGGGGGAGCGGACGTTGCTGGTGACGGTCACCGTGTCCCGCTCGAGCGAGCGGTCCGGCTCGGTGCCGTCGTGCACGACGACGCAGCGCACCTCGCCCGGGTAGTCCTGGGCCAGCACGGCCTCGACCGCGCTCCGCAGCAGCGCGGGGCGGTCCCTGGTCGGAATCACGACGGTGACCGCGGGCAGCGACCGGGACGGGGCACGTTCGGCCGCGGCAGCGGGCAGTTCGGTCACTTCCCGGCCCGCACGTCGTAGCCGTAGCTGGCCAGCGGCCACGCCGTCAGCGCGGACACCTGCCGGCGCGCACCCGGCGGCATCTCCCGCCGCCACGCCTCGTCGGTGCGCAGTCTCAGCCGGCCGGTGGAGAACCGCATCGGGTTCCCGCCGATCGTGTGACTGCCGCCGAGCTCCGCACTGTCGGAGTGGAGGAACCGCACGGACCGCTCGTCCACCGGCAGGCCGAGGTGGGCGAGCACCTCGCCGAACACTCGTACCGGCTCGGCCAGCAGATCCTCGTAGCGGAACCGGTACACCGGGCTGCCGAGCCGGCTGAGCAGGTCGAACAGCGTGTTGTTGGCCGTCCAGAGCAGCGCCGCCCGGGCCGGCGAGTACGTCGGCATGTCCTTCGCGTCCCGCTCCGGCCGCCGCACCCGCTTGGACCAGGAGTACGCCACCCCGCGGCTGTCCCTGACCATGTGCAGCACCCGCAGGTCGAGGTCGCCGGCCCGGCGCAGCGAGTACGCCAGCGACGCGTGCTTGCTCGCGTCGACGAGGACGTGGTCGCCGGTGACCGCGGCCACCCCGCGGTAGAGCCGGCGGTAGAGGTCGCAGTACTCGTCGACGGCGCGGGCCTGCTTGGCCGACACGGCCGGCGCGGCCAGCCGCGGCACGTACCGGATGCGGTCGACGGCTTCCTTGAGGGAGAGCACGTGGTCGACGTCGAGCTGGTCCCAGCCGCCGAACGCGGCTTCGCCGACCGCCCGCCAGTGCGGGCACCGGGAGAACGGCTCGCCGCAACCGCACAGCTCGTCGTCCCGCAGCCCTCGCGCCCACAGGTGCACCGACTCGCCGATCGCGCTGATCCCGGGCACCTCGTTGAGCATCCGTTCCAGCAGCGTCGACCCGGACCGGCCGAACCCGCCGACGAACGCGATCCGCGGCCGTTCCGGGCTCGGCGGCGCCGCCGCGCCGGCGGGCAACAGCCCGTCCACCAGCGTGCCGAGCCGCCGGGTCGTCGCCGCGACCTCGGCCGAGAGCTCCACCGCCGGACCGCGACCGGCTGCGGCCGCCGCGTCCAGCGCCGCCCGCAGCGAGGCCTCGTCGTCCGCCACGGTGACCAGGCCGCTCGCCCCGAGCCGGCGGGAGAACCGCAGCTGGTGGTCGTCGACGTGCTCGCCCCGGGCCGGGTCGCGGGGCACCACGATCGGCACGTGCCCGGCCTTGCGCGCCTCGGCGATCGTCGCCGGCCCCCCGTGGCTGACCACCGCGTCGGCCTGCGCGATCTCGGACTGCACCTTGTCCCAGTCCAGGTACGGCTGGCCGGTGGCCACCTCCGGCGGCCGCGAGCTGCCGTGCTGCACGAGCACGTCCGCCCCGCGGTCGGCGGCCCAGCGGTCCACCCAGCCCACCAGCCGGTCGAACCGATGGAAGTCCGTCCCGACCAGGACGAGCACCCTGGGCGTCACAGCAGCGGTCCCACGACGACCGCACCGGGATAGAAGGAGCGCTGTTCCTCCCACTGCACCAGGAAAAGCCGAGCGAAGGGGCGGCACAGCCGGCCGGTGAGGGTAGGCGAGTCGATGCGGTCGTACACCTCGAGATACACGGTGGGGATGCCGCGCAGCCAGCCGAGCACGAAGAACGGCACGGCGACACCGGCGCCGGTGGACAGCACCACCGATGGCTTGTGCCGCAGCAGCAGGCGGAAGGCGAGCCCGGTGTTGCGGATCAGGTTGGGGATGTTGCGGGTCGTCGGGTGGTGGGCCCAGGCCACGCGTTCGCCGTCCAGCTGAGACTTCGCGTCCGGGGTCGGAAACGTCACCCAGGCCCGCTCGCGGTCGCCCCACCAGGAGCGCAGGGCGAGGAGCTGGGCCAGGTGACCGCCGCTGGATCCCACCAGGAGGACCGGCCCGGTCCGTGCCGACACCTGTTCCATCGTCGCCCTGACCGTGGCGGCGGCCATCGTTCTCCCCTCACTGGTCCCGCGGGTTCAGCTTCCGCTCATCCCACAGGCACTCGTACGCAACCGGGCAGGAATCTATCCTGCCTAACTTGCCCAAGTTCCGGCCGGTCGAGTCCTGCAGGGCCTCACCGGCTGACGGGCAACGACCGCTGGTTGAAGTACGGGTCGGCGACGAAGGCCCGGTACGCGCCTACCGCGTCGTTGTCGCCCCGCAACGACAACTGCGTCCTCGGGCGCCCGCTCTGGTCGTCCCAGTTGAAGTAGACCAGGCCCTTGATCAGCGGGTTCTGCTTGGCTTCTGCGGCCGCCTGCTGCACCCAGGTCGCCTGGCCACCGGGGAAGCCGCCGTACGCGCCGTACTCACCGATGATCGCCGGCTTCGGGTGCTGCTTCGCCCAGTCCAGGTACGCCGCGGCTTGGGTCTGGAAGCTGCTGTCGTTCTCGCCGGGATAGACGTCCGCGCAGGTCCAGTCCACCTGCGCGTCGCCCGGGTAGTACTTCTGGGCCCGACCGCTGGCGAAGCCGTCCGCGGTCGGGCACCACACCCAGGACACGTTGGTGACCTTGGCACGGGCGAAGATGGCCCGGATGTGCGTCCAGGCGGCGACGTAGTCCTCAGGGGTCCAGATCTGACTCTGGAGGTTGGGCCGGTCCATCTCCCAGCGCCACTCCAGCAGGATCGGCTGCCCGAACGCCTTGACCGCCGCCGCCCGCTGCCGGATCAGGTCGTCGTACTTGCCGCTCTGGATGACCCGCGTGTCGGTGCCGCCCCAGGACAGCAGCAGCGTGCGGCCGTTCGCGACCGCCCACCGGTCCACTTCGTCCGGGAATGGATTGTCCCACGTATGATACGTATGGACGACGTCCATCTTGCGGCCCATCTGCGACTCCCAGTCGAGGACGGCCTGCTCCTCACTCTTCTTGGTGAAGTCCGGCGGCTGCACGACCGCACCCACCCAGGCCCCCGTCTTCGGCGGCGTGGGGCCACCGCCGCCGCCCGCGCCGCCGGGCGGCGCCGTCAGGTTCGGGGCGGCGGTCGGCGTCGCGGCCAGACCGGTGCTGGTGTCGTCGTGCCGGACGACGGTCACCGCGGCCACCACGACCGCCGCCACCGCGACGACCAGTCCGATCGCCGCGGCGACCTGCCACTTCACCCGGTTGCCGCCGCTGCCAGCATGGAGACGATGTCTCTCCCGCACTGACCATCCCCCACCATGTCGTAGACGGTGTGTTCCACGGTGCCGACGACAGCACCGCCCGGCACGGTGCCATCCGACGTCCCGTCCGGTGCCTCACCGCTGCCCAGCCTAGGCCGTGCGGGTTGCCGCGCCGCCCGCGGTCGCTCCGGGGTCGGTCGACCTGCCGACCCCAGCTCCCGCCCCCGGCCCGTGAGACCCTGTGCCGGCGTGCGAAGGGAGCCGCGGATGGAGATGCTGGCGGCCGGACCGGGCGCGTGGCCGGTGCTGGCCGCCGGGCCGGAGTTGCTCGCCGACCTGGAGCTGATGCTCGCCGGCGTGCCCCTCGACCTCGGCGGCGACCTGCGCCCGCTGCCCGGCGGGCGGGCGGCGCTGCACCGGGTTCCCGAGCTGGCCGCCGACGTGGCGGCAGCCGGCCGGCTGGTGCTCGCGGACCCGGAGGGCGCCCCGCTGGCCGCGCTCGTCCTGACCGCCTCCGGGCCGGCCGGGACCGGGCCCGGTGGGAACTGGGTGGGCGAACTGCGCGCGCTGCGGCCGCCCGCGTACGGGCCCTTCCGGTCGTTGCAGCGGCCGCCCGCCGACGTCCGGGCGTCGCTGGGCGCCGCCGCCCTGGCCGTGGTGTGCGACCGGCCGCTGCTGTCCGCCGACCTGGAGCGGGTCGCCGCCGCCCGCACGGGTCCGGTGTTGCTGATCGTCCGTACGGCGGGCCGGCAGCGCGGCGGCCTGCCGCCGGAGGCGCTGGTCCGCACGGTGCTCGCGGCCGGTCGGACGCTCGGCGACGCGACGGTGGTGACCGCCCCGCTGCGTCGGCTCGCCGACCCGGAACGGGACGCCGCGGCTGCCGCCGAGCTCGCCGCCGGGTACGGCGCCGGAGCGGTGCTCAGCCCGGACCCGGCGCCGTGGGCCGAGGCACTGCGGCTGCTGGAGGCCGAGCAGCCGCTGCCCGAGGAGCTCGCGCCCGCCGACGTGCGGACCGAGCTGCGCCGGTGGCGCCCGCCGCCGTCGGCCCGCGGGCTGGTCGTCTTCTTCACCGGCCTGTCCGGCTCGGGCAAGTCCACCCTGGCCCGGGCGCTGGTCGACGCGCTGCTCGAGGACGGTCGGCGGCGGCTCACTGTGCTCGACGGCGATGTGGTCCGCCGCGAGCTGTCGGCCGGGCTCACCTTCTCCCGGGCCGACCGCGACCTGAACGTGCGGCGCATCGGCTGGGTCGCGGCGGAAGTGGCCCGGCACGGCGGGCTGGCCGTCTGCGCACCGATCGCCCCGTACGCGGCGACCAGGGCCGCCGTACGGGCCGAGGTCGAGGCGGTCGGCGACTTCGTGCTCGTGCACGTGTCCACGCCGCTCGAGGTCTGCGAGCAGCGCGACCGCAAGGGCCTGTACGCGCGGGCAAGGGCTGGCCTCATCCCGCACTTCACCGGCATCAGCGACCCGTACGAGCCGCCCGAGGACCCCGACCTCGTCATCGACACCTCGGTCGTGTCGCTGGACGAGGGGCTGGCCCGGCTGCGGGAGGCCCTGCGACTTTGGCTGTGACCTCGCGACGGCCCCCGGCCGGAGGCCGTCGCGAGCGGGTCGGTCAGCTGGCCGGGGCCAGCACGATCGTGAGCATCGTCGCCTTGTTGCCGGCGGTGTCGGTGGTGGCGCTGAGGCCGCCCACCGTGCCGGCCGTAGCCGGCCCGCCGGAGTCGGTCAGCTGCGCGGTGACGTGGGCGCTGCCCGTACCGGTGCCGCCGGTGCGCACGGTCTGCCCGGCCGGCACCGTCCACGTCGTGGTCGCGGTGGACTTGTCCGCCCAGTAGGACAGCACCCACCGGCCGGTGCCGGTCACGGTCGCGGTCGGCGTCACGTGGGTCGCCGTGGTGGTCGTGTCGACGGCCTTGGCCAGCGAGGCGACCGGGCCCGCGCTGCTGGTACCCGAGTACGCCGCGAGCCGAAGGTCGACCTTCGAGATCGCACTCGAGCTCACCGTGACCACCGAGCCGGCGTCGGCGGCGGTCGCCACCTTCTGCCAGACCTGCGTGACGATCCCCGTCGTCGCGGCGGAGGGCACGGCGGTCCATCCGGCCGGGCCACCGATCGTCGTCGTGTCGGAGTTCACCGTCGCGACGAGCACCAGGCCGTCGCCTGCCTGCACCGACGCCGGCACCGGAACCGTGGCCGAGGTCGTGTTCGCGTTGGACCCGGCCGCCGCGCGGAACGCGATCGACGCCGTCGCCGGAGGCGGCGTGGTCACGACGACGGACTTGGTGGCCGTCGCGGTCGCGCCCTGGTTGTCGGTCACGGTGAGGGTCACCGGGTACGTCCCGGCCGTGGCGTAGCTGTGCGTCGCCGACGAACCGGTCGAGGTGGCGCCGTCACCCCATGCCCACGCGTAGGACGCGATGCTGCCGTCCGGGTCGGTCGATCCGGACGCGCTGGCCGAGCAGTCCAGCGCGGTGCAGGTCACGCTCGCCACCGCGGTCGGCGGTGTGTTGCCGGCGATCTGCGGGCCGAGGAACAGCGCCTTGGACCGCCAGTCGATGCCGTCCACGCCGGGACCGCTGACCACCGCGGGAGCGCCGCTGATCGAGCCGTGGGAGAACGCGACCTTGCTGAGGTTGCCGTCCGCCCTGGTCGCGTAGTAGAGGTTGCCGCCGCTGAAGAAGGCCCCGGTGATGGCCGGCAGCGTGGTGCCGGTGGTCACCCTGGTGTCGTGCACGATCCCGCTGTCCGCGGTGAACGCCCGGGAGTAGAGGTTCGAGTCGCCGAACAGCGTGTAGTAGAGCGTGCCCGTGCCGTCGGTGAACAGCGACGTGAGGTTGGGGATCTCGGCGTAGAACGACGGCCGCACGCCCCGGTACGTCTGGCCCGATCCGGTTTGGACGTCGGACCAGTCCGGGTCGTTGTAGGGGTCGATCAGCGTCTCCGGCCCGAACGAGGTCCCGGTGAAGGTCCGCCGGTAGAACAGCCCGTCGGTCTTGCCGTAGAACAGCGTGCCGCCGACCAGCGTCGCGCCGCGCACCGTGCTCCAGTCGAGCGGGGAGGTTACGGCGTTGGACGGGCCCGCGGCGCTGCCGTTGAAGTTGTGCTCGCTCAGGGCGCCGGCCGACCCCGCCGGCGGCGCCGGGACATCGGTGCGGACGATCTCGATGCCGTCGATGAGCGGGTTCTCCACGATCGGGGTGAAGTCGACGTGCACGGCGCCGTCCGCTGTCGCGGGAAGGTTCTGGAACTCCTTCATCGTGCCGACCTGGTCGCCGACGTCGGCGACGATGTCGTACGACGGGAGCACGGTCGTGCCGTTGATCGCGACGTTGAACACCCGCTGGCCCACCGCGGAGGTGCCCGGGTAGCGGTTGGCGAAGTAGAGCCTGACCTTGACGGTCGCGCCGGTCGGGATCGGGAACGTCCAGTGCTGCTCGCCCCAGCGCTCGCTGTCGAAGATCGCGTGCGGCGTCGTCGACGGCACGGTCGCGTCCACCGTCGGGACCGGGCTCCAGGTGGCGGTGTTGCCGCCGCTGACGTTCGCCGAGCCGTCGGTCCAGTCCGGACCGGCGTCGGTGGCCTGCAGCGCGCTCCCGCCCGCGTTCGCGCGGTAGAGCACGTTGGTCGCGGCCGCCTGCGTGGACGCACCGAGATAGACGCCGCCTGGCAGCGACTGCGCGGCGGTAGAGGCCGGTGCGGACCCGCCGGCCAGTGGGAAGAACGCGATCTTCCACCGGGCGAACCGGAAGTTGCCGATGAAGTTGGTGTCGCTGCCCACCCACAGGCCGGTGGGACTGGCGAACAGCGCCGACGCGCCGACGCCGCGCGGGTTGCGGCCCGGGTTCCAGGCCAGCGGTACGCCGTTGGCCGGGTCGAGCGCGCCGAGGCCGGGACGCGGCACGGCGCCGGCGCCGGCCGAGTCGTGGCCGTTGGGGTTGTTGAGCCACCGCATGTGGCCGCCGACGTACACGGCCGTGCCGGTCACCGCGACCGACAGGAAGGTGTCGCCGCCGGCGAAGTCGACCCAGGTCGGCTGGATGTCGGTGCCGCTGCCGGCGGTCTCGAACCGGGCCGCGCTGTCGCAGAGGGTGCCGTCGTTGGCGCCGCCGGTGGCGACGACGAGGAAGTAGGAGCCGTCCGGCGAGATGTCGAGGTCACGCATGTACGAGTCGAACGCGAAGGAGAAGCAGGCCGGCTCGTACCGGTGGGTCTGCCAGTCGGTGCGGAGCACGGCGGTCGGCCCGGTGAGGTCCCACATCGCGATCTGGTCCCGGGGCAGCCCATCGACCTGCTTGAAGTTTCCGATCGCGACCATCCGGGTGCCGTCGGGAGTGACGTCGAGCTTCTGGACGCCGACGCCGCCCTTGGCCGCACCGTTGGTCGGGGTCCAGTTGTGGTTGACCGCGACCGTGCTGGTGACGAACGAGTCGACCGCGCCCGTGGTGGCGTTGAGCGATCCGATGCCGCCGCGGGCCGCCGTGCCGAGCGTGCTGAAGGTGCCGCCGACGAACAGCCGGTTGCCGCTTCGCCTGAGGGTGTTGACCAGCCCGTTCATCGCCGGGGCTGTGAAGCCGGCGACCTTGGTGCCGTTGCTCACGTTGAGCAGGACCAGCCCCTTCGACCGGACCCCGCCCATCGTGCCGAAGGCGCCGCCGACGTACACGGTGCCGGCTGTCGGCCCGGGTAGCACCGCGTTGACCGCGCCGTCGAGGACGGGGGCGAACGCGGTGTTGACCGCGCCGGTGGCCGCGTCGAACGCCACCACGAACGGGAGGTTGTACGTGGTCGCCTGGTCCGGCGACTTGACCTGCGTGAAGGAGCCACCCATCACGATGGTGCCGCCGACCTGGGTGATCGTCAGCACCGCGCCGTCGACCACGTTTGGCGTCGTCGACGACGGGACGGCGGACACCACGGTGCTCTGCTGCGCGTTGACCGCGAGGGCGGGTGAGCCGGACAAGCCGGCGAGGCCGACGCCGGTGAGAACCGCGAGCAGGGCACAGATCCAGCGACGCAACGGCACAAGGCCCCCCAGGAGCACGATCGACCCACGGCCCCACGCCGCCGGTCCCCTTACATTGAGGAGCCTAGTCGTCCGGCGTGACGCCAGAGCGGCAACATTGAGCAACTCGTACCCCGTCGTGACCCTTGGTGACGGTTCGTACGCTCTGTGCCCGACCGCGAGCGGTTGGGATCGCGGGGTAAGATTCCCGTTTTGACGCACGTCACCGCTTCGGCATTCCCCGTTTGGGTACCTCCCACCTGGGCTAACGTTGGGCCCGCCCGGCCCGCGAAGCCGCGCGCCGTGCGACGCAGCCCGAGCAAGAGGGGGATCCATAGTGTCGACGCAGACGCACCCGGCGTCAGGGCAGCTCCGACTGGGTGACTACGTCGGGCTCGTGAAGCGCCGCTGGTGGGCCATCTTCCTTGGCCTGCTGGTCGGCCTGTCCGCCGCGTACGCCTACCAGCAGACCCGGACGGTCGAGTACACCTCGACCGCCAGCGTCCAGGTGCTCGAGATCGACGGACTCGCCACCGGCGCGGTGGCCAACGGCCGCACCAACGGCACGCTCAACCTCGACACCGAGGCCCAGCTGGTGCAGTCCTCGATCGTGCAGAGCGCGGCGCAGAAGCTGTTGCGCACCTCGCTCCCGCCCGAGGAGCTCGGCAAGTCGGTCACGGTGACCGTGCCGGCGAACACGTCCGTGCTCGACATCCACTTCACCAGCGACAACCCCCAGGCCGCGGCGCAAGGCGCGCACGCGTTCGCCCAGGCGTACCTCGGGGTCCGGGGTGACACCGCGAAGACGACGATCGACGGCCAGGTCAAGGCACTGAACGCCCAGATCGCCAGCCTCACCGCGCAGCAACGCCAGGTGACCGGGCAGATCGCGGCCCTGCCGGTGGACTCGCCGGACCGGGCATTCGCCAACGCTCAGCTGCAGAACATCACAGCCTCGATCCAGACGCTGAACCAGCGGCTGGCACCACTGAAGACCACTCCGGTCAACCCGGGCACGATCATCACCGATGCCCAGGTGCCGCCGAACTCGTCCGGTCCGCTCGCCATCCTCTTCTGGGCCAGCGGCTTGCTCGTCGGACTGCTCCTCGGCCTCGTGCTGGCGTTCGCCATCGAGCGCGGCGACAAGCGGGTCCGCCGATCGGTCGACCTCGAGCGCGAGCTCGACGTGCCGGTGCTGGTCGAGATCCCCAGCGGGCAGCGCACGGACTTCAGCGTCGTGCAGAACACGCACAGCCGGCCGGGCAACGCGTTCAGCGAGCTGCGCAACGTGCTGGTCTCGCTGGTGTCCGATCGGGAGCAGATCATCCTGGTCGCCGGCGCCTCGGACGGACCGGCCGGCAGCATCGTCGCCGCCAACCTCGCCGTGTCGCTGGCCCGGATGAACCTCGACACCGTGCTCATCTGCGCCGATCCGACGTCCAGCGGCCGACAGATCTTCGACCTCGATCCGGAGGCGCCCGGGCTGTCGGAGTTGCTGCACGGCGGGCTCAACGTGGCCAGCCTGGAGCAGCAGCCGGCGGCGGGGCACGGCCTGCGGGTCATCCCGCCCGGCGTGGAGGCGGAGCTGACCAGTGAGGCGACCCAGGTCTTCCTCACCGAGCAGGCGATCCGCCAGTTCCGGCACTCGGCCCGCTTCGTCGTCATCGACGCGCCGCCGATGTCGTCCGGGTCGCAGGCCCAGACGCTCGCCCGGCTCGCGCACGTCACTGTGTTGGTGGTCGAGCTCGGCATGACCACGCACGACCAGGTGCTGCGGGCCGCCCGGCTCATCGACCTGGTCGGGACCCGATCGATCGGGATGGTGGCGATGCCGAGGGTCCCGGTCCGCCGGGAGCGGCGGGACGGGGCCAAGGCGCAGCGGTCGGTGGCCGAGCTCCGCCGGTCCGAGTCCACGCCGACCGCGCAGGGGGATAGCCGCGGCTTCGACGCGGACCGGTACGGCTCGACCACCGAGGACTGGTACGGCGCGGGCCAGCCCGCACCCACGAACGGCTCCTACCGGGCCAACGGCGCGAACGGAGCCAACGGCAGCGCCGGAGCCGGTGACCGGGCCGGCCGGACCGACCGGTCCGCGGAGAAGGCGGTCGACGGCTACGGAGCCGGTTCCGACGGCGTCCCGCCCGACGAGTCCACCGATGACGAGCCGACCCGATTCATCAGCCGCCCCGCGGGGGACTAGCCGGTGCCCCGGATCCCTCGGGCCTGCACCGTGATGGGCCTGGCACTGCTGGCCGCGGCCGGCTGCGCGGAGGGGCCGGCGCCGGCGAAGATCGCGCCCACCAGCGGCACGCCCCCGACCTCGGCCGCGGCCGCGCGAACGGCCGCGCCCACGGCGGCCCCGGTGCTGGCGCCGCTCACCGGGCTGCCCGCCACGGCGACCGGCGCGCGCCGGCCCGCGGTGGCCGTGACCATGCCGGTTGCCGGCTCGACCGGGCTTGACCGGGCCGACCTCGTCTTCGAGGAGTACGAGACCACCGGACGGCTGCGCGCGGTCGCGCTGTTCCAGTCGCGGGACGCGGAGGCCGGCCCCGTCGGCGAGATCCGCCCGGCCGACCCGACACTGCTGCCGATCCTGCGTCCGCTCTACGCGACGATCGGCGGTGCCACCGGGACGACGGGCCTCCTGGCTCAGGCCAGGGTGACCGAGGTGACCTCGGCCCGCGCCCCGGCGGCGTATACGGCCGGGACATCGGGGCCGGTGGTCTCGACCTCGGCGGTGCAGGCCACCGCGCCGGCCGCGCTGCCGCCGCCGCAGGTGCTGCCGTTCGCGGCCGCGACCGACAAGTTCGCCACGACGGCGCTGCGGTCGGCGTCCACGGTCACGCTCACCGTGCCCGGCGCGACCGCGGAGACGTGGACGTACTCGGCTGCGACCAGGCGCTGGAGCCGGGCCGGGCTGCCCGGTGTCAGCGTGAGCAATCTGGTGCTCCAGAACGTCCGCTACAAGGCGGTGACGCTGCGAAACCCCATTCGGTCCGTGCAGAGCGCCCGCGTACTCGGCCGCGGAACCTGCTCGGCACTGTCGGCTGGGACGTACACGACCTGCAACTGGTACAAGCCCACGGCCACGAACCTGACCGGGTACGTCGACCGGTCCGGCGTGCCGCTGCGGTTCGCCGCCGGCCCGACCTGGGTGGTGCTCGTCCCGCCGGGCGCGACGGTGGTGGCCCGGTGAGGTACCGATGACCACCTTCCTCGACCCGGCCTCCGGCATCCGGCACGCCCCGGACCGGTCCGCCGGTCACGGCCGGAGCGGACCGTGGCTCGGCCGGGCGCTGCGCGGGCGCCAGCTGACGCTGCCCGAGCACTGGCCGTTCACCGCCCTGGCGATCGGGTTCCCGCTCTGGTGGGCGCTGGGGTTCGGCCCGTTCGCGATCACGGTGTTCGCCATCCCGATGGCCTGGAAGCTGCGCCGGATGCGGCCGATCCGGGTGCCGCGCGGCTTCATGATCTGGCTGTTGTTCATCGCGGCCGTACTGGTCAGTGGGCTCATGTTGGGCACACAGGCGCCGAACACGGTGCCCACCCACGTCAGCGGCCAGGTCCTCGGTTACCTGGTGCGGACCGCCGCGTACGTGGCGGCCGGGGTGCTGCTGCTGTTCATCGGCAACCTGGGCGAGAAGCTGCTGCCGGAGCGGTTGCTGCTCACGTCGCTCACGGTGCTGTTCGGCGTCACCGTGCTCGGCGGCTTCCTCGGGCTGATCGCGCCGCACTTCGGCTTCACCTCGCCGGTCGAGCTACTGCTGCCGAAGAGGCTGTCCAACGGCTACCTGCACACACTGATCCACCCGGCGTCGGCGCAGGTGCAGAACGTTCTGGGCTCGCCGAACCCCCGGCCGATGGCGCCGTTCGAGTACACGAACACGTGGGGCAACGTCATCGGGCTGCTCGCCGTGTGGGTGGTGGCCTGGGCCGGCCGGGACCGGCGCCGGCGCCTGATCGCGGTGGTCGGGCTGGCCGCCGCCGCCGTGCCGATCGTCGTCTCGCTCAACCGCGGCCTGTGGATCGGGCTGGCGCTGGCTGTGGCGGTCGTCGGCGTCCGGCTTCTGGTGTCCGGCCGGGTGTTCGCGGTCGTCGGCATGAGCGCCGCCGTCGCCGTCATCGGCGTGGTCTTCCTCGCCTCGCCGCTCGAGTCGGTGGTCCAGGAACGGCTGGCCAACCCGCACAGCAACGACATCCGGTCCAACCTGGCGCTGGCCGCCATCCACGGTGCGCAGGCCTCGCCGGTCGTCGGCTGGGGTACCAACCGGCAGGTGCTCGGCAGCTTCCAGTCCATCACCGTCGGCGCGAGCGCCGACTGCGCCGGCCGGTGCGGGAACGCCTCGGTCGGCAGCACCGGTACGTTCTGGCTCGTCCTGTTCTCTCAGGGCTTCGTCGGCATCGCCCTGTACACCGGGTTCTTCTTGTATGCGCTCTGGTACTACCGCGGCGACCGGACGGCATCCGGGGTGGCGGCGCAGGTGACGCTGGTGATGTCGCTGTGGTTCATGTTCGTGTACGCGGCGACCGGGTGGCCGCTCGCGCTCGGGATGATCTCGGTGGCCGTGCTCTGGCGGCACCGGGAGGGCCAGGTGCCGGCGTGAGCCCGGCCGGAGCCGGCGACGAGCGGGCGGCGTACCTGCGCGAGCTGGTGCCGCTGCTGTGGCCGGCGCCCGCGACCGTGACGCTCGGTCGGGCCCGGCACGGCGACGCCCGCCGGTCCTACCTGATCCTGCCGAGCCTCGAGCACCCGCGGCTGCTCGTGCCGCGCAGGACCCGACGGGCGGCCGGGGGTGCGGTCCGCAGCTACGGCGAGCAGTCCTCGGCCGCGCGGCGGACGGCGGTCCGCCTGGCCGCGGCGGCACTCGGGGCCGGGGCCGGCGACCACCTGCTGCGCGACCGGCTCGAGATCGGCCGTGCAGCGGACACGATCGAGGACCACCTCGTCCAGGAGCTCGGCCGGCCGGTGCTGGCCAGCCTGCACCTCGGGCCGGCCCGGGCCAACCGCAAGCCGGTCCTGCAGTTGCTCGACGCCGGCGGTGCCACGGTCGGCTTCGCCAAGGTCGCCACCACCGCGCTCAGCGGAGCGCTGGTCACGGCCGAGACCGGGGCGCTGAGCATGCTGGCCGGGGCCGGTCTGCGCCACGTCACCCCGCCGGCCGTGCTGACCGGCGGCTCCTGGCGCGGGATGGAGATCCTGGTCCAGTCGGCGCTGCCGGTCCGCCAGCCGCGCCGGACCTCGGCCGCCCGGCTCGCCTTGGCGACAGCGGAGGTCGCCGCCGTCGGCGGGATCAGCAGCCAGCCGCTCGACGGTCCCTATCTGGCCGGGCTGCGGGAGCGGGTCGCCGCGCTGCCGGCGGGGGACGCCAGGGACGGCCTGACCGGCGCGCTCGACACGCTCCGGGACGCCGACGTCCGGCTGGCGATCGGCTCCTGGCACGGCGACTGGACTCCGTGGAACACCGCGGTGGTCGCGGACACGGTGCTGGCCTGGGACTGGGAGCGGTTCGCCGCCGGGGTGCCGGTCGGCTTCGACGCGCTGCACTACGACCTGCAGCCGCGGGCGCTCGCCCGGGTCGACGCGGCCGGTGCCGCGGCCGCCGAGTCGGTCCGGCGGGCGGCCGGGCTGCTCGCGCCGA
>Ga0070713_100001460_pt1 | contig 15096 bp, 14 predicted proteins | sample LARL82metaG_FD_65465 | JGI IMG/M metagenome (GOLD analysis project Ga0070713, IMG submission 65465) | Corn, switchgrass and miscanthus rhizosphere microbial communities from Kellogg Biological Station, Michigan, USA - LAR L8-2 metaG | ecosystem: Host-associated > Plants > Roots > Rhizosphere ...
GCCCTCTCCGACTTCCATCTCCTGTTGGACGGCAACGCGGTCGACCCCAACGCCATCGCTTACGCGGGAATCGCACCAGGCTTCGCCGGTCTCTATCAAATTAATCTCATCCTTCCCGGCTCGACCGGCGCCAATCCCGAGATCCGCATCGGAATCGGCGACGCGATCAGTAAAGCGGGCCTCCATATCCCGGTAAGCCCGTAATGATAAACTGAACGGCTTGGCACGCCATCAATTCGCGGTGATCGCACTGGCAGCGCTCGCCTTGGCCTCCAGTTTCTGGCTTCTGCTGGATCTGATCTCCGTCTATTCCCAAAACACCGCGACGTTCGGCGTCGCCTCGTTTGAAGACCGTTTCAGCGACTTTCGAAAGACGCTCGCGCCTCACACCGTGCTCGGCTATCTTTCCGACAACCCGGTGACCGATCCCAGCAGCCAAGCGGAATTTAACCTCACTCAATACACCCTCGCGCCCGCGATTGTGAAGCCCACCATCGACGAGCATCTGGTGGTCGTGAATTATCACAGCGCCACGCCCGATGCGGCCGGGCTCCGCGCCAGGCACCTCATTTCCCTTCGCGACTTCGGTCACGGCGTGCTGCTTTGCCGTAACGAAACTCGATGACCTTCGTCTGCGTGGCGCTCGTCTGGCTGACAGGTTTTGGCATCGCGCGCTTCCTGTTTCCGGCGCCGCCCCGCTGGTCGCTCCACACTGTATTTCTTTTTTCGCTGGCAACCGGTCTGGGGATCGGAATCGCATCCTGCCTCTATTTCCTGGGTCTCACTGTTGCCGGACCGAGCCTCCTTTTTCTGGCGATTCTGGGGATAATCGTCGCGGTCGTTGCGCTTTTGAACGGCATCCTGGCCAAGAACCGCGGGATCGCGCTGGATTGGGGGCCCGGTCCGCCCACGCCCATCTATCTCACCGGGGCTTTGGTGCTGGCCGTCGCCATGGCAGCGGCGATGTTCATCGTGCATTCCATCGAGAAGCCCCACGGCGAATGGGACGCCTGGACCATCTGGAATCTCAAGGCCCGCTTCCTGTTTCGCGGCGGCGAGTATTGGACAGACGCTTTCTCCAGCCAGATGCCCAACTCGCATCCGGATTATCCGCTTCTGCTGCCCTCGATCGTAGCCCTGTGCTGGACACTGGCGCGCGCCGAATCCATCTCCGTGCCGATCGCCATCGCTTTCTTGTTCACGTTAGGTACGGCCGGCTTGCTGATTTCGTCAATTGGCATCTTACGCGGCAAGACTCAAGCCTTCGTGGCCGGGATGCTCCTGCTGGCGACGTCGTCGTTCGTTCAACTCGGCGCAATGCAATATGCCGATGGACCGTTGAGCTTCTACATGCTTGCGACATTGGCGCTACTGTGCCTGCAGGACCGTTTTCCAAGCGACCTCCGTTTCAGCATCGCGGCCGGTCTCGCCGCCGGTTTCGCGCCCTGGACCAAGAACGAAGGCTGGCTGTTCCTGGGGGCCGTGCTGCTGGCCCGCCCGCTCGCGCTGCTCCGCTTCGGAAATCGCGCAGCGATAGGCCCGCAGTTCCTCCGTCTCGCTGCCGCCGCACTACCCGGCACGGCCTTGGCTGCATTCTTCAAACTCCACTTCGCGCCCCCCAATGATCTCGTCTCGCAAAAGGCCGCCGACCTCATCGCACATATCACTACCTTCGGACGCTGGGTCATCACCGCCGAAGGTTTCGTGAAGATGCTCTTCCTGGTGGGCGGCTTCCTGTTGCCGATCGCCGTAGTCTTGGGCGTTTACTGGTTTCTGGTGCGCTTTCGTGTCGAAGAACACGACCGTACGTCGCTCGCGACTCCACTCCTTGTTCTGGGCCTGCTGCTCGCCGGCGAATTCGCCGCTTACGTTGCATTTCCACCCGACATCATCACCCAGCTCAATGTCTCGCTCGAACGTCTGTACGTGCAATTGTGGCCGGCCGCGTTGCTGGTATTCTTTCTATCCGCGAATCCACCGCAGCTGGTAAGCCGTCCCGCGCACGCTGACGCGAAGACCAAGCCGGTCGCCCGACCTCCGAAGCCCAAGCGCCGGACTACACAGCAGAAACCCGCCGGTCCTCCCGTGCGTTTAAACTAAAAGAAGGTATCTTCCGATATCTAGGGTGTTTATGTACCTCCGCGGAATATTGATTGCATTCGGGATTGGATTGGCCGCCTGCCTTGCGCTGGGTGCGCAAGAACCAGCTCCCGTAGACCCGCCCGCCGACCACTTCGTCGTCCCTCCCGGCACCAAGGTTCCGTTGAGCATGATCAACAGCGTCAGCACCAAAACCGCCAGCGAAGGCGAGCGCATTTATCTGGAGACCGTGTTCCCGATCCTAGCCAATGGTAAGATCGTCATCCCTCCCGGCAGCTACGTCGCCGGCACCGTCACCGATGTGAAGCGCCCGGGTCGCCTGAAAGGGCATGGAGAGCTCTACATCCGCTTCGATTCGTTGACTCTGCCGAATGGAGTGACTCGCGATTTCCGCGCGCGTATCGGTAGCCTGGATGGACGCGCCGCCGAAACTCTGGATAAAGACGAGGGCAGAATCAAGAGCGAAGGCAACAAGGCCGGTGACGTGAAAGTGATCGGTGAAGCTGCCGGCGCTGGGGCAACGGCCGGAGGTTTGGCCGGCGCCGCCGCTGGACATGCCGGGATGGGCGCGGGCATCGGCGCAGCCGCCGGAGCAACCGCCGGATTGGTCGGTGTCCTGCTCACCCGCGGCCCGGAAGCGATCCTTGCAAAGGGCACCACCATGGACATGGTTTTGGACCGCCCCCTGCAGTTCAATTCCACTGAAATCGACTTCGGGAACTCCATGGCCCGGCCTCACTCGGGCGATGGCCAGGGGCCCCTTCCCAGCCGCAAGTCCCAATCCAATTCGCGCCGTTGGCCGCTCTGATCCGCAACCGTGTGAGGGAGCGGTCTTAGACCTTTCGAACTAATTCGACCAGTAAATTAGTACTACTTCGTTTGATACCGCCTGTCTATTTTTGAATCTCCCGTCCGCCCATACAATCAAGTGGCAATGGAATTTGGGGCCATCCAGGCCGCTGCCGGTGGAGTCTTTCTCCTTCTCGCCCTGGCAGTGGTGTGGCTGGCCTCTCGACTGAAACGAAAGAATCAGCAGCTTAGAAGAGCGCTGGCAGAGTTGCAACGGCGCCCCAAAGAAACCCCCATCGCGCCCAAGCCGGAACCAACCCAGATCATTCCGTCTCCTACATCGCAGCCCGCCCCGGCCATCGACGCGTTCCTGTGGCAGCACCTGGGCGACGGATTCCTGTGGAACCATCTGACCAACGACACGCCCGTGGCAGCGCCCTTCGCGCTGACTTCTCCCGCCCCCGTCTCCATCCCATCCGGCATGTGCGACCAAGCCGCGCTTCAGCCTTTTCTCGATACCGATTTCTCGTTCACTGGTTTGGTTGTCCTAGTCGGCATTGCCAACAGCCGGACGCCCTCGCGAGAACATCCTGCTCAGCCTTTTATCGAAGGGATACTTTGCCCGGCCGACTTCGCGTGCCGCTATGGCAAAGACGAATTCCTCATCATCTGTCCCGAGCTGCGCGGAGCAGAAGCCCAACGGCGCTTAAACGAAATCTCGGAACGATTATGGAATTTCCAACTCCGGGGGCAGGGAAGCTTCTCGGTCCTGTTCAGCTGGGGCGGCATCGGCGTTGAAAATGAGCCGCTCTCGGAAGCCATCGGTTCTGCCACCGAGCGCATGCAGCAAACCAAACGTAGCCGCGTCCTCTTTTTCAACCGCAAGGCCGGTTAGCCGGCGAGTCCCCGATTTTCGGTCGACCGCACTTGACCAATCTGGGATAATCAATATAGCCAGCGGGTCTCCCCGCTTCCCCAGAATCCCTTGGAAGATTCCATATTCATCCGTGGCGCGCGAGTCCACAACCTCAAGAACATCTCGCTCGCCATTCCACACAATCAACTAACCGTCGTCACCGGTGTCTCGGGTTCCGGTAAATCATCCTTGGTTTTCGACACTATCTACGCCGAGGGCCAGCGCCGCTACGTCGAATCGCTCTCGTCTTACGCCCGCCAGTTTCTCGAGCGCATGGAAAAACCCGACGTCGACGAGATTGACGGCATCGCTCCACCCATCGCCATTCGTCAGAAGAACACTACCCGCAATCCCCGCTCAACCGTCGCTACTTCCACGGAAGTCTACGATTTTCTGCGCTTGCTCTATGCTCGCGTAGGCCGCAGCTACTGCCCCAAATGCGGGCAGCGCGTGCAGCGCGACACAGTCGACCAGGTGGCACATACCATGCTTGCTCAGCCCGAAGGCTCCCGCTGGTACGCGCTCTTTCCCGTTCACCGTGGCGCCACAACCGATGCCCTGCGCGATCACCTGTTCGAGCTTCGCAAGAAAGGTTTCAGTCGCCTGTACCAGAACGGCCACGTGTTCGAGTTTTCAACGCCCGAGTCGCTCCTGGACATCGATTTCAACCAGCCCGTCTTTGCTTTGGTCGATCGCTTTGTCATTTCTGCCGACCTCCACCAGCGCCTGGTCGATACAACCGAAATCTGCTATCGCGAGTCGGGTGAGGTTATCTTCGAGGAAGCCACTCCCCAGCACCCACCTCCCGCCACCTTTCGTTTCAGCGAAAAATTCGCCTGTAAGCAGTGCGGCATCGAGCTCGTCATCCCTGAGCCCAGCCTGTTCAGCTTCAACAATCCCATGGGCGCCTGCCCGCGCTGCCAAGGCTTCGGAAACACCATCGATTACGACATGAATCTGGTGATCCCTGATCCCGGCCTGTCACTCGATGAAGGCGCCGTCGTACCCTGGACCAAGCCGCAATACGAGTGGTACGGCACGCATTTCCGCAAATCCACTCGCGGAAAAGTCCGCTGGAACATCGCGTTTTGCGACCTCACGCCAGTCGAGCAAAAACTCGTCTACGACTACATCTACAAGTTCTTCGGCGAAGTGGAGGCCAAGAAGTACAAGGTCCATGTGCGCGTCTTCCTCAGCCGGTATCGCGGCTACGCCGAGTGTCCCGATTGCAAGGGATCGCGGCTGCGCGCTGACGCCCGTAATGTCCGGATCGGTGAGAAGACCATCGCGGATGTCGTCAAGCTCAACATCGAAAGAGCCTATCAGTTCTTTGAAACGATCGAGCTGTCGCCGGAAGAATCAAAAATCGCCGACAAAATCTTGATCGAGATCCGGCAGCGCCTCAAATTCCTGAACGACGTCGGTCTCGATTACCTCACGCTCGACCGGCTCGCCTCTACGCTCTCTGGTGGCGAGGCGCAGCGCATTCAGCTAGCCACCTGCTTGGGATCGCGATTGGTTGGAGCTTGTTATGTCCTCGACGAGCCCTCCATCGGACTCCACAGCCGCGACACCGGGAGGCTGATCCGCATCCTGGAAGAGCTCCGCGATCTCGGCAACACCATCGTCGTTGTTGAGCATGATGCCGACGTCATGCGCTCGGCCGACCACATCGTTGACCTCGGTCCCGGCGCTGGCGAATTGGGCGGACGCATCATTTTTGAAGGCTCCTATCGCACCATGCTGTCCGATGGCGCAGGCTCATTGACGTCGCGCTATTTGTGTGGCGAATTGCAAGCCGCCCGCGATCGAACCCGCCGGCCCGTCAACCCCAAACGCGTCATCAGATTCTATGGCGCGCGCGCTCACAACCTCAAGGGCATCGATGTCGCTATTCCGCTCAATATGATGGTGGCGGTCACTGGCGTGTCGGGATCCGGTAAGTCGACTCTCGTGCACGATGTCATCTTTCAGTCGCTCCAGCAGCGCCTCCGGCAGCCTGCGCAAGAAGGTCTGGCCGAAGAGCTCCAGCCCGCGGTCGAAAAGGTGACCTGCCGCCGCGTCGAGAAAGCCGAGCTCGTGCGTGAAGTGATCCTGGTCGACCAATCCCCCATCGGACGCACGCCCCGCTCCAATCCGGTCACTTACATCAAAGCCTTCGATCTGATCCGCGAAATCTTCGCCTCCACTCCCGACGCACGCAAGCGTGGCTATACCTCCGGACATTTCTCGTTCAATATTCCCGGGGGCCGCTGCGAGAACTGTCAGGGTGACGGCACCGTGACGGTTGAAATGCAATTCCTGGCCGATGTCGAGCTGGTCTGCGAGGAGTGCAAAGGCACGCGCTTTAAGATCGGCATCCTGGACATCCGATATAAAGGTTTGAATATTCACGAAGTCCTGCAGTTCACCGTCAAAGAGGCGCTGTCGTTCTTTTCGGAATCGAAGCGCTTGGTCAGCCGGCTCAAAGTCCTCGACGACGTGGGCCTCGGCTACCTCCGGCTTGGCCAGTCCGCCACAACGTTGAGCGGCGGAGAAGCCCAGCGGGTCAAGTTGGCGGCCCACCTCTGCCAAGCGACTTGCGATGGAGCCCTCTACATTTTCGACGAGCCTACCACCGGCCTGCACTTCGATGACATCGCTAAGCTCCTGGCCGCCTTCCGGCGCTTGATCGACAACGGCGGCAGCATCCTGATCATCGAGCACAATTTGGACGTGATTCGCAGCGCTGATTGGGTCATCGATCTTGGTCCCGAGGGTGGCGACCGTGGCGGCTCGATCGTCGCCGAAGGCACGCCCGAACAAATCGCGGCCGCCCGCAATTCCTACACCGGCCGCTACCTCAAACAATTAGGGACAGTACACTCAAATACCAATTTCCGAACTTCCAGCACGCCGAGCTGACCCATCGCCCTCGCTTCGTCTTGCTCTGACTCCTCAGCGCCACCGTCGACCGGTGACCGGGACAAAAATTAGGCTCAGTACACTCAAATCCCAATTTCCGCAACTCCGCCACGTTGAGAGGCCTGATGCAAAGATATGCCAAACTCAAGCCAGACCCGATGAGGCGCACTTTAAATAATTAGGCTGTGGAGTCCATGGGTTGGTAGTCTTCAAACTCTCAATAGGCTACCCGACTGAGCTTCCCCGCGACCTCCTGCCAGGTGTCGCCACTACAGCGCTCGATCAATTTGACGAGGGCGCCCTGCAAAAGGCTGAAATCGTAACTGCGGACAATTAGGTGATGACGACCCAACACGAAGCCATCGCGCTCGCACTCCTTATCTAACCACGAAGGAGAACAGACTACCAGATCGAAGCTCTCCTCACCTTCAGAATCTGCTGGCCCGATGATGAGACGTAACGCGACTGAGAAATTACCGGCATCGGCAGGCCGCCAAACAGCCGGATCATCCCCGTCGATCGTAGAAATGTGTCTAATCGTCGGCCGCACGCCGCCCTTACTTCCCCTTGCTCTGGCTCCTCATCGCCGCCGTCGACGGCGGAACAATTCCGCTCACTCGCAAATAGCCCACCACGTTCCCGTAAATCTCGTTGTTGTGTACGATCACATGCAGGAACGCCGCGCTCATCTCCGGCGACGACGCGGCCTTTTGATCGTCCATCTTCTCCAATGCCGCCGCGCAATATGCGAACGAGTCCTTCAATTCCTTAGTAACTTCGGCCTTCTCCTTCAGACTCGGGAGCCGCTTCAGCGCCTCCGGCTGCGGTTCCGATCTCAGCGTCGAACAATCGCGATAGTTCCGTTCCGACGAATGATTGATCCATTCGGCGAATGTCATCTGGCCGGGCGTGAGCCGAAAGCCGTACTTCTCCGCCGGCATCACCTCCGCGCTGGCCTCCAAATTTCGCCGGATCGGGTTGAAGTACCGCTGCACCGCCGCGTTTGTCATATTGTTCTGGGCAGACAGCGTCGCGCAGGCTATGCAACCCAGCAGGATCATGGTTCTCATCTCAACAATCATAACCGCACCGGGCGCTACTTGGCTGGGCGATACTTAGCTGGGTGATACTTAGAAAGATATGCCGCTAACGCCGCACGTGGAGTCCCATTTCACGGCTTCGGAATTCGTCCGAGACATTGTCATCGGTATGGCGGATGGCCTGACTGTTCCATTCGCCCTGGCCGCCGGGTTATCGGGGGCTGACACCACCACGCGGATCATCGTCGTCGCCGGACTCGCCGAAATCGCAGCCGGATCCATCGCCATGGGATTGGGCGGATACCTTGCCGCCAAAAGCGACGCCGATCATTACGCCAGCGAACTGCGCCGTGAAGAGCGCGAGGTCACCGAGATTCCAGACGAAGAGGCCCGCGAGGTTCTCGAAGTCTTCGAGACCTACGGACTCACGCACGAAGAAGCGGTCCCCATCGTCGATACTCTCCGCACTCGCCCGAAGCAATGGATAGATTTCATGATGCGCTTCGAGTTGGGCCTCGAAGAACCAGACCCGAAGCGCGCCCTGCGCAGCGCGTTGACGATCGCGGGAGCCTACATCGCTGGGGGCCTGATTCCACTCGCTCCCTATATGCTCATCGCCGATGCCAATTCGGCTCTGCTCGCCTCGGTAGTCGCCACCCTCATCGCCCTCGCCATCTTCGGCGCCATCAAAGGACACTACACCGCCATGCCGCTCCTCGGTAGCGCAATGCGAACTGTCATCATCGGTGGACTCGCCGCCGCCGCAGCCTTTGGCATCGCCCACCTCGTATCAGGAAAATAATATGCACCCGCCTCAACTCTCTCTCACCATCACATCGCTGCTCTTCGCCCTGACTTTCCCCGCCTCCTCCCAATGGCTCAACTATCCCACCGCCCACGTCCCCCGACTCCGCGACGGGAATCCCAATCTCTCCGCTTCCGCTCCCCGAACCAAAGACGGTAAACCGGACCTCTCCGGAATCTGGCAACTGGAGGCGCACTGTCCACCGGAAGGTTGCGGCGACTATCCTGCTGCTCCCGAGTTTGGTAACATCGGCGCGCGACTCAAAGGCGGGCTGCCCTATCAGCCTTGGGCCGCGGAGTTAGTCGCACAGCGAGCGGCGCAACTGGGAAGAGACGATCCGGTGGGTGGATGCCGGCCGGCAGGTGCGATTCGATTGCTGACGTTTCCTCCGCCGCGAAAGATCCTGCAACTTCCAGATGAACTCGTCATCCTTTCGGAGCGCGACGTCACCTACCGGCAGATATTCACCGATGGACGGCCCTTGCCTCAGGATCCCGATCCGTCTTGGAATGGTTTTTCTACCGCGAAGTGGGAAGGCGACACCTTGGTCGCCCACACCCTCGGCCTCCGCGACGGCTCCTGGCTCGACCGGAAGGGTAGCCCCCTGACTGACGCCGCCAAAATCACGGAGCGGTTCCACCGCGTCAATTACGGACGCTTGGAGATCGAACTTACCGTCGACGACCCCAAGGCATACGTGCACCCCTGGACCATTACCCTCAATCAGCTCATCGTGCTCAACACCGAGCTTCTGGATTATTACTGTCTCGACAACGAACGAGACGCGACTCACATGGTCGGCAAGTGAATTGATGGTTCTAGCGAAGAACCGAATTCTCGTGGTTGGTGCTACCGGCACCGTCGGTAGCCAGGTTCTAGCCCAATTGATGGAAACCGGCGCGCCAGTTCGCGCGCTCTTTCGCAACCCGAACGCGGGCGCTTTGCCGCCACAGGTTGAGGTCGTGCGCGGCGATCTAACGCTTCCCGAAACTCTCGATCGTTGCCTGGATGGCATCGATACTGTGTTTCTGGTGTGGGTCGCGTCGGCGGTTACGGTCCCATATACTATAGAGCGGATCGCGAAACACGCACGGCGCATCGTGTTCCTTTCAGCGCCCCTCAAAACGGCCCATCCACTTTTCCAACAGCCCAATCCGTCCAGAGCGGTGGCCGAGCAAATCGAGCAGCTGATCGAGGCCTCAGGACTCCAGTGGACGTTCCTGCGACCTGGCATGTTCGCCGCAAATGCCCGGCGGTGGTGGGTGCCGCAGATTCGTGCCGGAGATGTCGTGCGCTGGCCGTATCTCTCCGTTCCTTCAGCTCCCATCGACGAGCGTGATATCGCTGCCGTCGCAGTCCGAGCGCTGTGTGAGGACGGACATGCCGGAGCGGAATACGTTCTGACTGGGCCTCAGTCCCTGAGCCAGTTCGAGCAAGTGGCCACAATCGGTCGGGTGCTCGGTCGCTCGCTCCGTATTGAAGAGCTATCGCCAGACGAGGCGCGGCGCGAGTTGTATTCCGTCATCCCTGCTTTTTTACTCGATGCCTGGGCCGCCGCCATCGGCCAACCCGCGTTCGTTACATCCACAGTCGAAGAAATCCTCGGAGCTCCGGCACGGACATTTCTAGATTGGGCTACCGACCACGCTGCGGAGTTTCGAACTCCTCAATAAATCACACCGTGCGCTTGTTTCACGCTCACGCGCAGTGAACTTCAACAAATTGGGGGGTGTAACGGATGGCACGGAACGTGCCCCGCAATCCCCACATGAAAACATTTCTGTTTGTGTTTGTAACGATCACAATAAACCAGGTTGCTTCCGCACAATTATTATCTTTCGGGGCCATAGGTGGCGTTCCTTTTTTGGACCAGAATCAAGGCGGCGACGAATCGCGCCCCTACATCGTCGGCCCGTCCGTTGAATTCCGGTTGCCTGCGGGTTTCGCCATCGAGCTGGACGCTCTCTACCGGCGCGTTGGCAGCACATCGGTATTCGGCTTTTCCACTAACACCATTTTTATACCGCCTCTCACACCTCCCTACGTCAGCTCTTTTTCGAACCGCCAACGCGGGAATTACTGGGAATTCCCTGTATTAGGCAAATACTACTTCCGCCCGCGCAGCACCGCGTGGCAGCCCTTCATCGGTACCGGATGGGCGCTTCGAATCGCCTCCTTCCATGAGGACATCAATCAAACCGTAGTCACTGCCGACGGCACTTCCCATTCCAGCTCTTTCCAGAACCACTTTCGGTCGGAAGTAGGAGTGGGCGCCACATTCGCCGCGGGTGTCCGCTTCCGCGTTGGCCGCATCGCCGTGATTCCCGAGCTTCGCTACACCTACTGGGGCCACGCCATCCAAAATTCGCTCCGCAACAACGAAGCTGCCGGCCTGGTAGGCATCAGCTTCTAGCCGCAGGCCTGGCAGCAGGAATTCATATCCTAAGTTATGGACAATCGCCTGCTGCTCTGCGGTTTGGTTATCTGGGGCTTCGCTACGATGCTGCTGCGTGTCCGGGGCCAATATATCTTGCATCCCGACGACTGGCAGCGAACCCTCCTCCTGTTCGCTGTCAGCTTCCCGCTCATGGCCTGGATCGTTCGCCGCCTCTGCCGCCGTTTTCAACTCCCGCGCGAGCAGTGGCTGGTGGGTGCCGTTTCCGTGGCCCTGCCGACGCTGCTGCTCGACTCATTCTCCAGCGCCTTCTTCCCGATTGTCTTTCCAAATATGGCTCCGGAAGTTGCAGGCGTGTTCGGCGGCTGGATGCTGTGGTGTTGTGCTGCCGCGCTCTTGGGCACTGCTCTTCGACGATGAAGCCGCTCTAACAAAGACCCCATCCGAAGCCATCCGGTCAACGCCTTCTGTTGTGAAAAATCATCCGCTCGAAGGAGATCCTGGGTGATATCGGCGAGCAAGAAACGCGGTGAACCTGTTGATCCCCGTACTGGGAGACGATCTCGATCTGGATTATGCCTAGCTGCCCCCTCGAATGCACGCCGATCCTGGCGGCGAGGTGACCGAGACCGTTCAGTGCGAAAATAGAAGTACTGACGTATGTGGCCGACCGCTTTACTGGTCCTCTTCCTATCCTTCCAAAATAATTACTACGAACAGGGCCTGAAAGCGCTCGATCAGAAGCAGTACCAGTCGGCAGTCGATAGCTTGCTCAAGGCGGCCGAGGCTGAACCGCAAGACTTCACTGTGCGTTTCAATCTCGCGCTGGCCTATAGCCTCTTAGGCAAGGACGCAGAGGCAATCAATCAGTACAAGAAAGTGCTGGATCTGAAACCAGACCTGTATCAGGCTGACCTGAACCTCGGCATATCACTGGTGCGCGTCCAGCAGACGGCCGACGCAGTACCCTATCTCACCGCCGCCGTAGCCCAGAAGCCGAAGGAATACCGGCCCAATTACTACCTCGCCGCGGCGCTGCTTGGCTCCGGTGATGTTGCCAAGGCTGAGCAAGCCTACACTACCGCGCTCGAGCTCGATCCCAAGTCGCCTGATGCCGAACTGGGCCTTGCCCACGCCCTGGCCAAAGAGAACAAGCTCATCGATGCGGCACCGCATTTCAAGAAAGCCGCCGAGCTGAACCCAAAGTTCAACGACGGACTGCTCGAATTGGCCGGCTTGTACGAAGCCCAGAACCAGCCGGCCGATGCAATCGCCATCTATCAGAAGTTTCCCGACAGTGCAGGGGCCCAGGAGCGACTTGGTTCGCTGCTGCTTTCCTCCGGGCAAGCGGCCGACGCGATCGCCCACTTACAAGCCGCAATCGAAAAATCGCCCACTACGGCGAATCGCGCGGCGCTGGCCACGGCATATATCAAGAACAAAGAGCCTGAGAAAGCACTTCCGCTGGCCGACGCGATCCTGGCCACCGATCCGAACGACTTTGAAGTTCGCATGCTGCATGGCCGGATTCTCCGCGATCAACGCAAGTTCCCGCCCGCCGCCGCCGATTTCTTCCGCGCAACCAAATTAAAACCAGACTCCGCCGAGGCCTGGAGCGAGTTCGCGGGCGTGTTAGTTATGGCCGAAGACTATCCGGCGGCGTTGACCGCTCTCGACCGGTTGGCCGCCCTGCACGCCGAAAAGCCGGGCCATGTTTACCTGCGGGCCATCGTACTGGACAAAATCAGAGACATCCAGCCCGCCTTGGAGAGTTATCAGAAATTCCTGGCCATGAGCAACGGCCAGAGTCCCGATGAAGAGTTTAAGGCGCGCCAGCGAGTTCGCATTCTACAAAGAGAAGTTAGCAAGCGATGACGTTTGTATTGGTCCTGTTGATTGCTTTCGCCGACATCACCGCCGTGAAGTCGGAGCCGGATCTCGAGAAGCGCTCGGAGCTGGCTCTGGCGAATGCGGACCGCGCCATCGACGAGGCCAAAGAGGCCTACAACAGCGGAGACGACAAAGCTCAACAGGCCGCTCTAACCGAAGTGCAGGAGTCGGTCGCAGCTTCTTATGACGCGCTCGAGCATACCAACAAGGCGCCGCGCAGAAGTAAGTACTATAAGAACGCGGAGTTGAAGGTGCGCGCACTGATTCGAAGACTCAGCAGCTTTCGCGAGGAAGTGAGTTTCGAGACGCGGCAGTCCGTGGAGGCCGCCATTAAAAAGTTGTCGGACGTGCACGATCAGTTGATTAATGATGTTATGAGTAAAAAGAAGTAGAGGCCAGCATGAAATATTGTGTCGCGATCCTGATACTCGCTTGCAGCGGTTTTGGGCAGCAGCGCGATTACCTGACCGCCGACGAGATCGATCAGGTGCGCGAGGCGCAAGAGCCCAACCTGCGCCTGAAGCTGTACATCCATTTTGCGAAACAGCGAATCGCCGAGATACAGCAGCTGCTTGCCAAAGAGAAGGCCGGCCGCTCCGCGCTGATCCACGACGCGCTCGAAGACTACACGCACATCATCGAGGCCATCGATACCGTGTCCGACGACGCGCTCCGCCGCAAAGTTGCGTTGGACGAGGGAATGAAGGCGGTCGCCGACGCCGAGAAGGAAATGCTGACCACGCTGAACAAGATCGAAGAGTCCAATGCGAAGGATCTTCCGCGCTTCGAGTTCGCCCTCAAGGCCGCCATCGACACCACCTCCGACAGCGAGGAGCTTTCCCAGGAAGATGTCAAGACTCGCACCACCGAACTGGCCACTCAGGACCTGAAGGAAAAGGAAGCGAAGCAGGCCGCGCTCGGGACCAAGGAAAAGGAAGAGAAAAAGATCGCCGAGAAAACCGCGGACGACGGCAAGCCCAAGCGCAAGGCGCCGTCTCTGTATAAGGCGGGCGAAAAACCGCCCGACGATAAGAAGTAAGTCGCCTGGCTAGGCCGTCCGCATCGACTCCGAACGGTCCGCACCGCTGATGGCCGCCTGCGCCGCAGCCAATCTCGCGATGGGCACGCGGTAAGGTGAGCACGAAACGTAATCCATTCCGATCCGATAGCAGAACTCCACAGAACTCGGATCGCCGCCGTGTTCGCCGCAGATGCCGATTTCCAGATTCGGCTTGGTCTTGCGCCCCAGCTTCACGGCCTCCTCGATGATCTTCCCGACGCCTTCCTGATCGATGGTCTGGAACGGATCGGCCTTGAAAATTTTCAGCTCTTCGTATTTCTTCGAAAACTTCGTGTAATCGTCGCGCGACATGCCGAGCGTGGTCTGCGTAAGGTCGTTGGTACCGAAGCTGAAGAACTGAGCGACCTCAGCCACTTGATCCGCTGTGACGGCGCCGCGCGGGATCTCGATCATGGTGCCGATCATGTACTTCAGGTCTTTCATCTTGGCCTTTTCCAGCACTTCTTTCGCCACGCGCTCCACGATTTCCTTCTGCAGAGCAAGCTCCCGCTGAAAGCCGACGAGTGGAATCATGACTTCGGGTATCACCTCGATGCCCTTCTTAGCCACTTGTACGGCGGCTTCGAAAATCGCCCGCGCCTGCATTTCGGTAATCTCCGGATGCACGATGCCGAGCCGGCATCCACGGAAGCCGAGCATTGGATTGAACTCGTGCAGATCTTCGACCCGTTTGAGCAGCAACGGAAGCCTCTTCTTCAAGTCGCCGGCTGAGATGCCGTAGCTTTCCGACATCTGCTTCTTCTCTTTTCCGCTCGCGTGCGGAAGACGCGCGAGGTCCACCATCAGGTTCTCGCGCTTGGGCAGAAACTCGTGCAGCGGTGGATCGAGTGTACGGATGATCACGGGGTAGCCGTCCATCGCTTCGAACAGTCCTATGAAATCCTTGCGCTGCATGGCCAGTAGTTTGTCGAGGGCTTTCCTACGGGTCTTTTCGTCGTCGGCCAGGATCATGGCTTGCATGTGAGGGATGCGATCCTCGGCGAAGAACATGTGCTCGGTGCGGCACAGGCCAATTCCCTCGGCGCCGAACTCGCGGGCGGCCTTGGCATCGCGCGGAATATCTGCATTGGCGCGCACACCGAACTTGCCGCGGAACTCATCGGCCCAGGTCATGAACTCGACAAACAGCGCCGACTTCGGATCTGGCTCTTTGGTCTTGGCTTGGCCGAGGTAAAC
>Ga0070713_100001461_pt1 | contig 15092 bp, 10 predicted proteins | sample LARL82metaG_FD_65465 | JGI IMG/M metagenome (GOLD analysis project Ga0070713, IMG submission 65465) | Corn, switchgrass and miscanthus rhizosphere microbial communities from Kellogg Biological Station, Michigan, USA - LAR L8-2 metaG | ecosystem: Host-associated > Plants > Roots > Rhizosphere ...
GGAACTGGGCAAGCAATTGGCCAAGGCCACTATCGCCGAGCTGACTGCAACGGACGAGCCCAAGCTCGCCCATGACAGTTCGACCAACGCCTTGATTCGCCGCTATCGACAGCTGCGCGACGGCAAGGCACCGACAGGTCCGCGAGGCTGATTTTGTAGGAGCGCACTTGCGGGCGATGCTCTTCTGGCCTTGCCGAAAAGCATCGCGACTGAAGTCGCTCCCACGCGGCGGTCGGGAATTTCCACGAAAGGTTTCCATAGGAAGAAATGAGTCAGCACATCAGTCCACTCGCCGGCAAGCCGGCACCGAGCTCGATCCTGGTCGACATCCCGAAGCTGCTGGCCGCGTATGCGGACCTGAAGCCCGACCCGTCGGTCGCCGCCCAGCGCGTGGCATTCGGCACCTCCGGTCACCGCGGCAGCTCGTTCGAGCGCAGCTTCAACGAGTGGCACATCCTGGCGATCAGCCAGGCGATCTGCGAGTACCGCCAATCGAAGGGCATCGACGGCCCGCTGTTCATCGGTGCCGACACGCATGCGCTGTCGCAGCCTGCGTTCGAGAGCGCACTGGAGGTGCTGGCCGCCAACGGCGTGCAGACGATGATCTCCGCAGGCGGCGAGTTCACTCCGACGCCGGCGATCTCGCACGCGATCCTCGTCTACAACAAAGGCCGAACATCCGGACTGGCCGACGGCATCGTGATCACGCCGTCGCACAATCCGCCCGACAACGGCGGCTTCAAGTACAACGCGTCGAATGGCGGGCCGGCCGATACCGATATCACCGGCTGGGTGCAGAACCGCGCCAACGCCTTGCTCGAAGCCGGCCTGAAGGACGTCAAGCGCATGCCGTTCGCGCAGGCGCGCAAGGCCGCCACCACGCGCGAGCACGACTACCTCAACACGTATGTCGCCGACCTCGCCGACATCATCGACTTCGACGCGATCCGCAGTGCCGGCGTGCATATGGGCGTCGACCCGCTGGGCGGCGCCGGCGTGCATTACTGGGCGCCGATCGCCGAGCGCTACAAGCTCGACCTCACCGTGGTCAGCGCGGTAGTCGATCCGCAGTTCGCCTTCATGAGCGTGGACTGGGACGGCAAGATCCGCATGGATCCCTCGTCGAAATACGCGATGCAGCGGCTGATCGGCCTGAAGGACAGCTACGACGTCGCGTTCGCCTGCGACACCGACCACGATCGCCACGGCATCGTCACCCGCAGCAACGGCCTGATGGAGCCGAATCATTACTTGTCGGTGCTGATCGACTACCTGTATCGGCACCGGCCGCAGTGGGGCGCGAACGCCGCGGTCGGCAAGACCGTGGTCACCACGGCGCTGATCGACCGCGTGGTAAAGCGGCTCGGGCGCCGGCTTTACGAAACGCCGGTCGGCTTCAAATGGTTTTCCGAAGGTCTGTTCGACGGCTCGCTAGGCTTCGGCTGCGAGGAAAGCGCCGGCGCGTCGTTGCTGCGCCACGACGGCTCGGTATGGGCTACTGACAAGGACGGCCTGGTGCCCGCGTTGCTGTCGGCCGAAATCACCGCGCGACAGGGCAAGGACCCGGGCGAGCTGTTCGCGCAGCTGACCGACGAGCTCGGCAAGCCTTTCGCCGACCGCGTCGAAGCCGCCGCCACGCCGGCGCAGAAAGCCAGGCTCGCGAAACTGTCGCCCGACCAGTTGAAGAGCGACCAGCTCGCCGGCGAGAAGATCGAGCAGGTGCTGGACAAGGCGCCGGGCAACGGCGCGGCTATCGGCGGTATCAAAGTCGTCGCCGCCAGCGGCTGGTTCGCCGCGCGGCCATCCGGCACCGAGGCGATCTACAAGATCTACGCGGAGAGCTTCAAGAGCGAAGACCACCTGCAGAGCCTGCTGAAGGAAGCCCAGAGCATCGTCGACGCCGCGCTCGCGTAGGAGCCCACTAGCGGGCGATGCTCTTGTTTTGATGTTGGGGAGATTTGAAGCAAAAGCATCGCCCGCTAGCGGGCTCCTACACACACATGATCCCAGTCCCCACCGGAGAAAACCCATGTCCACCGACCTCGACCAGCAATGCATCGACACGCTTCGCTTCCTCTCGGTGGACATGGTGCAAAAGGCCAACAGCGGCCACCCCGGCCTGCCGCTCGGCGCCGCGCCGATGGCGTATGCGCTTTGGACGAAGCAGCTGAAGCATCACCCGGCGAATCCGCACTGGCCCGACCGCGACCGTTTCGTGCTGTCCGCCGGACATGGCTCGGCGCTGCTGTACAGCCTGCTGCACGTCACCGGCTACGCGCTGTCGCTGGACGACCTCAAGCAGTTCCGGCAGTGGGGCAGCAAGGCGCCGGGGCACCCCGAATACGGCCATACGCCCGGTGTCGAAGTCACCACCGGGCCGCTGGGCCAGGGCCTGGCGAACGCGGTCGGCATGGCGATCGGCGAAGCGCACCTTGCCGCACGCTACAACCGCGATGGCCATCCCGTGATCGATCACCGCACCTGGGCGATCGTCAGCGATGGCGACCTGATGGAAGGCGTCGCCAGCGAAGCGGCCTCGCTGGCCGGTCATCTGAAATTGGGCAAGCTGGTCTGCCTGTACGACGACAACTACGTCACGCTCGCCGCCGGCACCGACATCACGTTCTCCGAGGATCGTGCCAGGCGCTTCGAAGCGTATGGCTGGCAGATCATCCACGTGGCCGACGGCAACGACGTGGACGCGATCAGTGCCGCGCTGGAAGCGGCTCGCGCCGACACCACGCGGCCGTCCCTGATCCTGGTGCGCACGCACATCGGTTTCGGCTCGCCCGAGCAGGACAGCTTCAAGGCGCACGGTTCACCGCTCGGTGTCGAAGACACCAAGAAGACCAAGCAGAATCTCGGCTGGCCGATCGAGCCTGATTTCCTGGAGCCGGAACCGGCGCTGGCGCATTTCCGCGAGGCGCTCGATCGGGGTGCCAAGGCCGAGGTGGAATGGAATGGACGTCTGGATGCCTACGCCAAGGCGTTCCCCGATCTTGCGCAGGAACTGCAGGGTCGCCTGCGCGGCGAGCTGCCGCCCGGCTGGGACGCGGACATTCCTGTATTCCCCGCCGACGCCAAGGGCATCGCCACCCGGGTCGCCAGCGGCAAGGTGATGAATGCGCTCGCACCGAAACTGCCTGCGCTGTTTGGCGGCTCGGCGGATCTCGACTCGTCGACACACACCAACCTGAAAGGGTTGGGCGACTTCAATCCGGCTGCTACGCCGGGACAGGATACGCAAGGGTCCGACAGCGCCGGCTGGAACTACGCCGGACGCAATCTGCACTTCGGCGTGCGCGAACACGCGATGGGCGCGATCAGCAACGGGCTGGCCGTGCACGGCGGCTTCCTGCCGTACGGCTCGACCTTCCTGATCTTCTCCGACTACATGCGCCCGGCGATCCGTCTCGCCGCGCTGATGGGCGTGCACGTAGTGCACGTGTTCACCCACGACAGCATCGCGCTGGGCGAGGACGGCCCCACCCACCAGCCCGTGGAACAGCTGGCCAGCCTGCGCGCCATCCCCAATCTCACCGTGATCCGCCCCGGCGACGCGAACGAAACTGCCGTGGCGTGGAAGGTGGCGGTGGAGTCGACCAGGCATCCGGTGCTGCTGGCGCTGACCCGGCAAGACGTTCCCACACTCGACCGCACGCGCTACGCCAGCGCCGACGGCGTGCGCCGGGGTGCGTATGTGCTGAGCGACGCGAAGGACGGCAAGCCGTCGTTGATCCTGATCGCCAGCGGCTCCGAAGTCGGCCTGATCCTTGCCGCCGCCGACCAGCTGCAGGCCAAGGGCATCGCCGTGCGCTGCGTGTCGATGCCTAGCTGGGAACTGTTCGACGCACAGCCGCAAAGCTACCGCGACGAGGTGCTGCCGCCCCCGGTGACCGCGCGACTGGCGGTGGAACTGGGCGTGGCGCAGGGCTGGAGCCGCTACATCGGCGAACAAGGCGACATGCTCGGTATCGACCGCTTCGGCGCCTCTGCCCCGGCCGAGGTGCTGCTGCGCGAATACGGCTTCAGTGTCGACAACGTGGTGCGGCGGGCCAGTGCATTGCTGAACAAGGCCGCGTAGCGACAAATTCCGGGCCGGGCGGGCAGCCCCTGCTGCCCGAAAGCGGCCCGTCCACGGCGGCAGAATGTGTTGCGGACAGCATTTGGCCGTCCTGTGCCCATCGTCATGTATATGTAAACTATTCGGTATGTTATTGTCGGCGACGGCGTCCCCCTTGCCCCCCAGGTCACTCCCTTGCCCAGTCTCCTGTCCGACTCGAAGCCCGCCTTGCTTGCCCGTAGCGCCCTCGTCCTCGCGTTGCTGGCCGGTCTTTCCGTCGCCGGTTGCGCGGTCGGCCCCGATTATCGCCGGCCGGACGCACCGCCGGTGGATCGCTACACGGCGCAACCGTTGCCAGCCGCCACCGCCGCCGCCAAAGCCGCCGACGGCGACGCGCAGCGCTTTCTGCAGGGCCGCGACGTGCCTGCGCTCTGGTGGACGACATTCAACAATGCCGAGTTGACCCGCCGGGTAAACACCGCACTGACGCACAGCCCGTCGATCGCCTCCGCTCAGGCTGCGTTGCGTCAGGCCCGGGAGAACGCCGACGCGGCACGCGGCGGCCTGTTTCCGTCGGCTGATCTGGGCGCCGGCGTCACCCGCCAGAAGCAATCGGCCGCCCAATCGCGTGTGGCTGGCAGCGGTGGCCCGTACACGGTGTACAACGCCTCGGTCAGTGTCGGCTATACCCTGGATCTGTTCGGTGGCGTGCGCCGCGGTATCGAGGCGCAGCTGGCGCAGGCGGACTTTCAGCAGGCGCAACTCGACACCACCTATCTGGCGCTGACCGCCAATGTGGTGACCACGTCGCTGCAGGAGGCGTCGCTGCGCGAGCAGGTGCGCGCGACCGAACAGATCGTCGACATGCAGCGCGAGAGCCTGGGCATCGCGCAAAAACAGCTGAAGATCGGCGCGAAGTCGCTGGCCGACACGCTGGCGGTACGCTCACAGCTGGCCGCCACCGAGGCGACCTTGCCGCCGCTGCGCGCGCAGCTCGCTGCGACCCGCAATCAGCTGGCCAGCTATCTCGGCACCACGCCGGCGCAACTGCAACTAGAGCCGTTGACGCTGGATGCAGTCACCTTGCCACCGGACATCCCGGTCAGCTTGCCATCCGGTCTGGTCGAGCAGCGCCCGGACATCCGGGCGGCATCGGCGCAGCTGCACGCCGCCTCGGCCCAGGTTGGCGTCGCCACCGCCGCGATGCTGCCGCAGGTCACCCTGTCCGGCAGCGCCGGGTCGGAGGCGCTCCGGGCCGGCGATCTGTTCTCCGCCGGCACCGGTGCCTGGTCGCTGGGCCTCGGCCTGACCCAGCCGCTGTTCCATGGCGGCGAACTGCTGCACAAGAAACGCGCCGCACGGGCCGGCATGGACAAGGCGGTCGCGGACTGGCAGCAGACCGTGCTGAACGCGTTCCAGAACGTCGCCGATGCGCTGCAAGCTCTGGATTACGACGCGCAAGGCCTGGCCGCGCAAGCCATCGCCGAGAGTACCGCGGCGCAGCAGCTTGACCTGGTCCGTCGGCAATTCCAGCTCGGCGCGACCGGCTATCTCAACCTGCTCGACGCCCAGCGCAGCTATCAGCAGGCGCGCATCGGACTGATCAAGGCGCGCAGCGCACGACTGGCCGATACCGCCGCGCTGTATGCCGCACTCGGTGGCGGCTGGCGCAGCGGCGCCGACATGGCCGCACCCGCTACGTCCGCATCCTCTGCATCCACATCCGCACCATCCAACGCATCCAACTAAGGAGTTCGCGCATGCCCACGCGCGTCGACAAGAAGCCCAGCACCGCCAAGCGCATGATCTGGATGGTCGTCGGAGTGCTGCTGCTGATCGCAGTGATCGTCGGCATCAAGGTATTGCTGGTGGTGCGCATGATCCACGGCATGCCGAAGCCGGCGCCGTTCACGGTCAGCACCACCACTGCCAAAGAACAGCCGTGGCAGCCCGCGCTGAGTGCCGTCGGCACGCTGCGCGCAGCCAACGGTGCCGACCTGGCGATGGACGTGGCCGGCCTGGTCACCGGGGTCAACCTGAAATCCGGCCAGGACGTGAAGCAGGGCCAGCTGCTGGTGCAGCTGCGCGACGGCGACGACGTGGCCCAGCTACAACAGTTCGAGGCAGCGGCCCAGTTGTCCAAGCTCACCTTCGAGCGGGCACGCCAGCAACTCGCGGCGCAGGCGATCAGCAAGGCTGATTACGACGCCGCTGCCGCCGATCTCAAGGCGAAGCAGGCCGCGGTGGCCCAGCAGAAAGTGGTCGTGATCAAGAAGCAGCTGCGCGCGCCGTTTGCGGGCCGCGCCGGCATCATCACCACCAGCCCCGGTGACTACCTCAGCGCCGGCACCACGGTGGTGACCGTGCAGCAGCTCGATCCGCTGTTCGTCGATTTCTATGTGCCGCAGAGCGAGCTTGGCCGGATGCAGGTGGGCCAGACGGTGAACCTGAAGCTGGATGCGTATGCCGGCCGCGATTTCACCGGCAAGCTCAGCGCGGTCAACCCCAAGGTCGATCTGGGCACGCGCAACGTGCAGGTAGAAGCGACCGTGCCCAACCATGACAAGGCGCTCACTCCGGGCATGTTCGCCAAGGTCACCGTCGATATCGGCAACGAACAGCGCCAGCTGACGTTGCCGCAGGCGGCGATCGTCTACAACCCGTATGGCGACACGGTGTACGTGGTGCAGCCGTCCAAGGGCAAAGACGACAAGGGCCAGCCGCTGCCGCCCACGGTGAAGCAGACCTTCGTCACGGTGGGCGAAACCCGCGGCGACCAGGTAGCCATCCTCAAGGGCGTCGACGCCGGCACCGTGGTGGTGACCAGCGGCCAGATCAAGCTGAAGAACGACGCGCCGATCGCGATCGACAACAGCGTGCAGCCGGCCGACAGCGTCCATCCCGCGCCGCAGGAGCACTGAGCTTACCCATGAAATTCACCGACCTGTTCATCAACAAGCCGGTGCTGGCGGTGGTCGTCAGCCTGCTGATCCTGGTGCTGGGTGTGCGCGCCGTCGGCAGCCTGACCGTGCGCCAGTACCCCAAGACCGAGAACGCCACGGTCACCGTCACCACCGCTTACTACGGTGCCGACGCGCAAACCATGGCCGGCTTCGTCACCCAGCCGCTGGAGCAGGCTATTTCACAAGCGCAGGGTATCGATTACCTGTCCTCCAGCAGCGTGCAGGGCGTGTCCACCATCACCGCGACCCTGCGCCTCAACTACGACGCCAACCGCGCACTGACCGAGATCACCACCCAGGCGAATTCGGTGCGGAACCAGCTGCCGCCGCAGGCGCAGCAGCCGGTGCTCAAGGTACAGGTCGGCGAGACGATCGACGCGATGTACATGGGCTTCTACAGCGATGTGCTGCCCACCAACAACATCACCGACTACCTTGCCCGAGTGGTCAAGCCCAAGCTCGATTCGATCGAAGGCGTGCAGACCGCCGAGCTGCTCGGCGCACGCCAGTTCGCACTGCGCGCCTGGCTGGACCCGGCCAAGATGGCGGCGCATGGCATCACTGCCAGCGACGTGAATGCATCGCTGGCCTCGAACAATTATCTGGCTGCGGTCGGATCCAGCAAAGGGCAGGCGGTGACGGTCGACCTGACCGCCAACAGCAATCTGCATTCCGTCGATGAGTTCAAGCAGCTGGCGATCAAGCAGGTCAACGGAGCGATCGTGCGCCTGCAGGATGTGGCCACCGTCTCGCTGGGTTCGGAAAGCTACGACTTCAACGTGGCCTTCAGCGGCAAGCGCTCGGTGTTCATCGGCATCAAGGTCGCGCCCGACGCGAACGTGCTGGACGTGGCCAAGCGCGTGCGCGATGCGTTCCCGGATATTCAGAGCCAGTTGCCCAGCGGACTGACCGGGCAGATCGTCTACGACGGCACCGAGTTCGTGAACAGCTCGATCAACGAGGTGGTCAAGACGCTGGTCGAGGCACTGCTGATCGTCACGCTGGTGATCTTCCTGTTCCTCGGCAGCCTGCGGGCCGTGATCATCCCGGTGATCGCCATGCCGCTGTCGCTGATCGGCACCTTCTTCGTGATGCTGGCGCTGGGTTACTCGATCAATCTGCTGACCTTGCTGGCGCTGGTGCTGGCGATCGGCCTGGTGGTGGACGACGCCATCATCGTGGTGGAAAACGTCGACCGGCACATGAAGGAGGAGGGCAAGACGCCGCTGCAGGCCGCCTTGCTGGCCGCGCGCGAACTGGGCGGACCGATCCTGGCGATGACCGTGGTGCTGATCGCGGTGTACGTGCCGATCGGCTTCCAGAAGGGCCTGACCGGTGCGCTGTTCAGCGAGTTCGCCTTCACCCTGGCCGGCGCGGTGACCGTGTCGGCGGTGGTCGCGCTGACCTTGTCGCCGGTGATGTGCGCGAAGTTCTTCCGCAGCGAACAGGAGAACAACCGCTTCGTGCAGCTCATCGACCGCCAGTTCGATCGCGTGCACCACGGCTATCAGCGCGTGCTGCACGGCACCTTGTCGACCTGGTCGGTGGTTCTGGTGATGAGCGGGCTGCTGTTGCTGGCCACCATTGCGTTGGGCATGACCTCGAAATCGGAGCTGGCCCCCGAAGAGGACCAGGGCATCGTGGTCGGCCAGATCGTGGGCGCGCCGAACACCACGGCGCAGCAGATGAATGTCTACGCGACGCAGATGTTCGAGCTGTCCAAGCAGCTGCCGGAATACGAGCAGATGTTCCAGCTGACCGGCGTGCCCACCATCAACCAGGGCATCGGCGGCGTGCTGTTCAAGCCGTGGGACCAGCGTCAGCGCGGCGCGCACGAACTGCAGCAGGTCTTGCAGGAGAAGTGGAGCGGCATCGCCGGCGGCCGGGTGGCGGCCTTCCAGTTTCCGCCGCTGCCGGGCGCATCGGGCCTGCCGATCCAGGTGGTGATCACCACCACCGAGCCATTCGAGAACCTCAACGCGGTTGCCACCGAAGTGCTGCAGAAGGCGCAGGCCAGCGGCAAGTTCTACTTCGTCGACTCCGATCTCAAGGTCGACAAGCCGCAAAGCACGGTCAGCCTCGACCGCGACATGATCACCACGCTGGGGCTGACTCAGCAGGATGTGGGTTCCGCACTCGGCTCGGCGCTGGGCGGCGGCTACGTCAACTATTTCTCGATCTCCGGCCGTTCCTACCAGGTGATTCCGCAGGTATTGCAGGTCGATCGGCTCAATCCGAACCAGGTACTGGACTATTACATCCGGGTGCCGAACGGTTCGGTGATCCCGGCCTCGACCGTGGCCAAGATCACCCGGCAGGTGGTGCCGCAGTCGTTGAACCGCTTCCAGCAATTGAACTCGGCCACGATCTCCGGCGTCAGCGGGCTGTCGCAGGGCGAGGCCCTGACCTACCTGCGTGACCTGGTGAAGCAGGTGGCGTCGACCGGCTACACGGTGGATTACTCCGGGCAGTCGCGCCAGTTCACCCAGGAGGCCGGCGGCTTCGGCGCGACTTTGCTGTTCGCCGTGATCATCGTGTTCCTGGCCCTGGCTGCGCAGTTCAACAGCCTGCGCGATCCGATCGTGATCCTGGTATCGGTGCCGCTGGCGCTGTTCGGCGCGCTGATCTTCGTCAACCTGTTCACCAGCCTCAACATCTATACCGAGGTCGGCCTGGTGACCTTGATGGGCCTGATCAGCAAGCACGGCATCCTGATCGTGCAGTTCGCCAACCAGTCGCAGCTCGCCGGCATGTCCAAACGCGAGGCGATCGAACATGCCGCCGCGGTGCGCCTGCGGCCGATCCTGATGACCACGGCGGCGATGGTGCTGGGCGTGCTGCCGCTGGTGATCGCCTCGGGCGCCGGCGCGGCGGGCCGCTTCAACATGGGCCTGGTGATTTCCACCGGCCTGGCGATCGGCACCTTGTTCACCTTGTTCGTCGTGCCGGCGTTCTACATGCTGCTGGCCGCCGACCATCACGGCGGCCGCCAACCGGCGGACGATCCACTCCTGGCGGGGCCGGATCCGACGACGCAAGTCTGAGCGATCGACAGAAGAAAGGCGCGGTCACCCGCGCCTTTCTTTTTGCATTGACCGTGCAATGCGCCGCCTGATGGCGCGGCCGCTCAGTTGCGCGATTGCAGCTTCGACAGCAGCCGCAGCAGTTCCAGGTACAGCCACACCAGCGTGACCACCAGCGCGAATGCGCTGTACCACTCCATGTATTTCGGTGCGCCGGCATTGACGCCGGATTCGATCATGTCGAAATCGAGGATCAGGTTCAGCGCCGCGATCACCACCACCACCGCGCTGAACGCGATACCGATGCCGCTGTGGCCGTTGATGAAGCCCATCGAATGGCCGAAGAAACCCATCGCCATGTTGGCCAGATACAGCAGCATGATGCCGCCGGTGGCCGCGACAATGCCGAGCTTGAACTTCTCGGTGGCGCGGATCAGCCCGCTGCGATAGGCCAGCAGCAGCGCCGCCATGGTCCCGAAGGTAAGCCCCACCGCCTGGATCACGATGCCCGGATAGCGCATCTCGAAGATCGCCGACAGCGCGCCGATGAAGACGCCTTCCACCAGCGCGTACAGCGGCGCGGTGATCGGTGCCCAGGTCTTCTTGAACGAAGTGATCAAGGCCAGGATCAGGCCGCCGATCGCGCCACCAAGCATCAGCGGGAGCATCGCCGGCATGCTGGCCGGACCGCTGAACTGGCTCCAGCTGAACATCGCGCCGACCAGGACAAGAATCAGCAGAAACCCGGTCTTGTTGACGGTGCCGTTGATCGTCATGGCCTCGTCGCCGTGCGCGACGACCGCGCCACTGGCGGCGTCGAGGAAAGTGTTCTTGTTGAGTGCCGGGTTGCCGCTTTGCATGATGAACTCCCGTGAGATGCCAACCATCCTAACTGTCCGCCGCAGGCGGCGCACCCGCCCTGCGCCGATACGCCGCTGCACTGCGGTGCGGAAACTACGCGACAATGCGACCTTGCCGAATGCCGCGGAGTTCCGATGAATCCCTCCACCCTGCGTATCGCCACCCGCAAGAGCGCGCTCGCGCTGTGGCAGGCCGAGCATGTGGCCACGCTGCTGCGCGCGGCGCATCCGGGGCTGACGGTGGACCTGGTGCCGATGAGCACGCGCGGCGACGAAATTCTCGACCAGCCGCTGGCGACGATCGGTGGCAAGGGCCTGTTCCTGAAGGAACTCGAGATGGCGATGCTGGAAGGCCGCGCCGACTTGGCGGTGCATTCGCTGAAGGATGTGCCGGCGCAGCTGGAGCCGGGTTTCGTGCTGCCGGCGATCCTGCCGCGGGCGGACGCGGCCGATGCGTTCGTCAGCAACGATCATGCGGATCTCCTGGCGCTGCCTCAGGGCGCGCGGGTCGGCACATCGTCATTGCGGCGACAGGCGCAGCTGCGCGCGCTGCGGCCGGATCTGGTCCTGCTCGACCTGCGCGGCAATGTCGGCACCCGGCTGGGCAAGCTCGATGCGGGCGACTACGACGCGGTCGTGCTGGCCTGCGCCGGACTGGAACGGCTTGGCCTGGCCGCCCGCATCCGCTCGCGGCTGTCCGCGCCGGACTGGCTGCCGGCACCGGGCCAGGCGGCGATCGCGATCGAGGCGTGTGACAACAACTTGGGCGTTCTGAGCCTGCTCGCCGCGCTCGACGACGCCGACACGCGACTGACCGTCAGCGCCGAACGCTCGATGAACCAGGCGCTCGGCGGCAGCTGCACGGTGCCGGTCGGCGCCTGGTGCGTACTGGGCGAACACGGCCTGCATCTGCGCGGCATGGTGGGTGATGCGGCCAGTGGTCGATTGCTGCATGCCGACGGCAGCGAGCCTGGCGATCAGGCGCTGGCATTGGGCCGCCGGGTCGCGGCGGCCTTGCTCGCCCAGGGTGCGGGCGAGCTGCTCGGGCTTTGAATCGCGTGCAACGCAAACGGCCCTCCCGCTCGCGCGGAAGGGCCGTTGCCGACACATCTCGCGGATCGCTGTTTAGAAGCTGTAGACCAGATTGGTCGTGGTCAGCGTGTCCGTCTTCTTGACGCCCGCCAGCACGTCGCTGTTGTGACGTACCTGGAAGCCGACTTTCAGTGCCATCTTCTTGGTCATGCTGACCGCCACGCCGGCGTCGTTCTGCAGATACGTGTTCTTCGAACCCGCTTCCATCAGGAACGTGTTCTCGAACGCGGTGTTGCTGGTCAGCTTGTACTTGTAGTTGATCAGGCCACGGGCCACGACTTCGCCCTGCGTCGTCTGCCGCTGCGGCACCATCACGCCGTTGACTAGTACATTGACGTCGGCGGGGCGGTAACGCTTGTAACCCGGGCCGATTTCGAACGACAGCTCGTTGCGCTCGTCCTTCAGGGCGATGTAGCCGTAACCGAGCGAGACGACGCCTTGCCACAGATTGGCGCCGAAGTCGTCGTGCTCGTAACGGGTGGCGCCAACGATGTAGCTGCGCGGATCGAGCTTGTAGCCGACCGAGGCACCGCCGTCATAGCGGTTCGCGGTCGTGTTGAACTGCTCGACCGTATTGCCGGCCGCATCGACCACCTTCTGCTGGCTTTTGGAGCGCAGCGCGTCGACGTAGAAGTTGTTCTTCCACTGCTCGTTTTCCTGGTTCAGGCCGAGCTTGGCATTGACGTTTTGCGAACGCGTGTTGCCGGTGGCCGAGGCAAAGCCGAACTCGCCTGAACCGCTCCAGCCACCATTGTTGGCGGGGTCGCTGGGGGCATCCTGGGCCTGCGCGGCGAAGCTCGCGAAGGCAGCCAGCAACAGGCCGGCGATCAAGGTCTTTTTCATGGGTGAACAGCCCGTTTGTTAATTAATAGTGATCCGTTACCTTAACGGCACGGCTTGAACTCGCAATGAACGAAGCCGGTCAGGCCGTCAGTCTGTGGAGCCACGCAGCAGAGATTCATACAAATGGCGCTCCAGCCATTTACCCAGCAGGCAGCTGGGTACGGCCAGCGCCGCCGCGATCAGATCCACTCCATCTTGCCTGGCGTGCAACAAGGCGATACATGGAAGTACGTAGATAAACAGCGCCGCCACAAAGCGCGCCGGCTGCAGCTCCTGCTCGGCCGCGCTCTCCTGTGCTCCCAGCCTGCTCAACGAATGCCAACCCTGGCCCTCCAGCAGGCCCAGCAACAAGGCCAGCGTCAGCAGCAGCAAGACCCACGGATACAGGCTTCGAGGAGCTACCAGATCACCTTGGGCCAGGGTGCAGAGCCAGAGCCACAATCCACCGGCATAGCCGGCGAAGACCAGCCGGCTGAGCGGCAATGCCGCCGCTGCGCGTTGCAAGGTCGGCGACAACTGTCGGCGAAAGCGATACCCGGTATAGGCCAGGCTGGCCACGCTGCACAACGCCAGCATCGCACCGGCCAGTCGGGTCGCCCAGAAGATGTTGTCACCGCGCACCAGCCCGGCCACGGCTAGCATCGGCAGGAACGTCACCAGCGCCAGCATCGCCGCACGGTTCGGGCGGCTGTCCCGTCGCGGATGCCAGCCGTACCAACCCGATGCCCCGCGCCATGGCAGGCAGGCCACCAGCAAACCGATACCTACCAGCACGGTGCCCACGCACAGCGGCAACAAGCTGCCGTTGCGGCCGGCCGGGTACAGCCCAAGCATCAAGGCCAGCCCCAGCCAGGCCCACAAGCCATAGCCGCTGGCCGCCAATATCCGCCATAACGGCGCCACCGACTCGGCGCGCCAATACGTCCTGTGCCTATCCAGACCATGGGTCAGACCATTAGCCGGCTTGACCGTATTCGGCAGTTCGCGGACAGGCTGCATGGATCAACCGGTTGAAAGCGGTGGAATCAGGATTGAAGATCGTGCCGCTATCCGGATGGATGATGGGCTTGCGAGTACTGCAGCACACACCCATGCTACAACGCTGCACCCACGCATGCCTCGATGAAGTGCCATGGACCGCTACGAACGCATACTGACCCTGCATCGCCTGCTGAAGTCGGCGCATTACCCGATCCCGCTGTCGCGTCTGCTCAGCGAACTGGAGTGTTCGCGCGCCACGCTGTACCGCGACGTGGCCTTCCTGCGCGATGCGCTGGGTGCGCCGATCGAAAGCGCCGGTATCGACCAGGCCGCGTTCCGCTACGAAGTAGGCGAAGGCGAGAAGTTCGAACTGCCGGGGTTGTGGCTGACTTCGGACGAACTGGCCGCATTGCTGGCGTTGAACGAACTGATCAGCCGCTCCGGTCCCGGCGTGCTGGCCGGAGCGCTGGCACCGTTCAAGGCGCGCATCGAAGGCTTGCTGTCCGATCAAGGCAGCGGCAAGGCGCTGCCTATCGAACGCATCCGGGTGATTCCGTGGGGCGAGCGCAAGCTGGACCAGCAGGTTTTCCGCATCGTTGCCGGCGCGGTGCTGGAGCGCAGGCAGCTGCGCTTCCGCTATCGCGCACGCACTACCAATGCCGACAGCCGCCGCACCGTGTCGCCGCAACGGCTGACCCATTACCGCGACAACTGGTATCTGGACGTATGGGATCACGACCGCGAGGCATTGCGCAGTTTTGCGGTCGATCGCATCGTCGAGGCGCAGTCGCTGGACGCGGTCGCCACCGATGTGGCCGAGACCGATCTCAACGAGCTGCTCGCCTCCAGCTACGGCATCTTCGCGGGCAAGCCGAAGGCGTGGGCGACCATCCGCTTCTCGCCGCACGCCGCGCGCTGGGTTGCCGACGAACACTGGCACTCGCAGCAGAAGGGCGAGTGGCTGACTGACGGCCGCTACGAACTGAAAGTGCCCTACTCCAACTCGAAGGAACTGCTGATGGACGTGCTCAAGTACGGTCCGGATGCGGAAGTGGTGGCGCCGCTGCCGCTGCGCGAGGAGATGAAAATCCTGCTGCAACTGGCCCTGTCAGGCTATGCCTGACAGCAGAACGGCGCGATGCCACATGGCACGTTCGCCTCCTCTCCCCTTTTGGGGAGAGGATTGAGGTGAGGGGCGAGTGCTCGCGCAGAAATTTCATCTGAGCCTGCTTCGCATAAGCAGCGCTGGATCCGTGAACCTTCTCCC
>Ga0070713_100001466_pt1 | contig 15072 bp, 14 predicted proteins | sample LARL82metaG_FD_65465 | JGI IMG/M metagenome (GOLD analysis project Ga0070713, IMG submission 65465) | Corn, switchgrass and miscanthus rhizosphere microbial communities from Kellogg Biological Station, Michigan, USA - LAR L8-2 metaG | ecosystem: Host-associated > Plants > Roots > Rhizosphere ...
CATCGGTGAGCGGGTCGAAATGATTCTCCGAATAAATCAAGTCTCCTTCCTCGTCGTAGGGAATGTCGTCCACATTCCGTCGTTAGACGCGGTCGGCAAATCAAAATCGAGTAGCCTGGGTATGGGTATCCAGTTTAAGAATATGACGGAAGGGGCGCGCGCCCGCTTGCTCGAGCTAATTGCGGAACTGAACAGAAATAGAATATTTCGGCGGCGACAACATATAGGCTAGTGTGTCCTCTCCCATTTGGGCGCACGGACTGGCATCAACGTACCGCCGCCGAAAGTCCTCCGAAGTTCTGCTATGATCGCGGCACGACCGGAGAAAACCGGCGAACTTTAGTGCACTTCAACTAATTGCACTTCACCTAATTAAGAATCAAGAGGAGTTTTTATCATGGATGCATCCGCTCTTCCTCTCGGCTCCCGCCGCAACGAAGACATCGCACTTGACCTGATGAAGTTTGTGGCCATGACCACGAGCTACGGTAAGACCACTGGCACTGGCGTTGGCTTCCAAGGCACGGGGGCGGCGGCCAAGCCCGAAGATTATGCCGCTCAGCTGCTTGAACTTTACTCGCGATGTCTGCGGTCGGTGGGTGGGAAGTAGGTCAAAGTCCTAACCACAGGGACCACGGGGGGGCAGAGGGACACAGAAAATCCGATTTAGCAAATGTCCCTGTGTTCCCCTGTATCTCTGTGTTCCCTGTGGTTATCGAAGTTGCCGCAGCTCATCGCGCCGTTACATTAACTCTTTACTACTGAAGCTCTTCGTTGACAAGGGCCCGCTCGCTCGGCTATCCTAAACCTCTTTGGGAAGTCCTGCGGCTGCCCGCCGGGAACACCTTGCGCGTTCTGCGTGGATAGATTGATCGATTAGGGCATTCAGCGGTCTTCATAATTGTTTCAGCGTTCTTTTTATTTCTGGGAGATTTCCGATGTCAACCTATTTCCCCAAAGAAGGGGATATTGCGCGTAAGTGGTATGTGGTGGATGCGAGCGGACTTGCGCTCGGACGTCTTGCCTCGCGCGTAGCCCGCATTTTGATGGGCAAAGAGAGTCCGAAATATACGCCGTTTATCGACACTGGCGACCACGTGGTCATCATCAACGCAGAAAAAATCAAGATCACCGGCATGAAGGTCGAGCAGAAGATGTATCACCACTACACCGGTTATCCGGGAGGAATTCGCTCCGAAGAGATGAAGAAGCGGATGGTGCGCAAGCCGGAGCTGATCATTGAAGACGCCGTGTCCCGCATGCTCCCCAAGAACAAATTGGGGAAGCAGATGTTTACGAAGTTGAAGGTGTATCGAGGCGATAAGCACCCGCATGAGGCGCAGAAGCCTGAAACGAAAGTGTTCGCGTAAAGAAGAAGCTGCGGGCTACGAACCGCGAGCAAGCAAGATAGATACTTAGACAGGCAGATTTTAGATTTCTTGGAAAGGTTAAGAGGCCAGAAGCCTTGCTCTTTGCGCCCCGGCTTTATTACACATAGGTGCTCGAAGCGAAGCTCGTGGCTCGTAGCTAAATAAAAATGGCTGAATTAGTTCAATTTTATGGAACCGGACGCCGCAAGACGGCGATCGCGCGTGTTTTTCTTCGCCCTGGCAGCGGCGAATTCCAGGTCAACGGAAAAGCGTGCGACGAATATTTTGTGACGCCTTCACAACGCATCGCCGCGAAGAGGCCGCTGGTCTCAACCGACAACTCGGCCACGTTCAACGTATTGGCGAATGTATGCGGCGGCGGAGTTGCGGGACAAGCCGATGCGGTGCGTCTCGGCATCACGCGCGCTCTAATGCTGTTTAACGCCGAACTGCGCAAGCAGTTGAAGGCTGAAGGCATGGTAACGCGTGATCCGCGCGCCAAGGAGCGCAAGAAGTACGGGCAAAAAGGCGCAAGGAAGCGCTTCCAGTTCAGTAAGCGGTAAAGAATTGGGTTATCAGGATTCACCGAAAGCTGAGAACTGATAGCTGAAGCTGTTGTTAGGAGTTCAAATTCATCCCCCCACCTACCTAGGCGGGGTGGACGGGAATGGTAATCCGGGGCCGTTTAGTCTCCGGATGCAAACCAACTGAGGAGGTTGTTTGGCGAATATTACGATGAAAGAGTTGCTCGAAGCGGGCGTTCACTTCGGGCACCAGACGAAGCGGTGGAACCCAAAGATGAAAGAATTCATCTTTGGCGAACGCAATGGTATCTACATCATCGATCTGCAGAAGACGCTGAAGATGTTTAAAGAGGCGTCGAAATTTGTGCAGGATCTGGCCGCCGACGGAAGGATCATTCTTTTCGTAGGCACGAAGCGCCAGGCACAAGACGCGATCGCCGAAGAGGCGCAGCGTTGCTCGATGTTTTATGTGAACCAGCGCTGGCTGGGCGGACTGCTCACCAACTGGATCACGGTACAGAAATCTGTGAAGCGGCTCAAAGAGCTCGACGAGATGGCCACCGACGGCCGTTACGATCTGCTTCCCAAAAAAGAAGTGATCAAGCTCGAGCGCGAGCGCAAGCATCTGCAGGCGAATCTGGCGGGCATCAAGAACATGACGCGGTTGCCGGACGCGATCTTCGTTATCGATTCGAATAAAGAGCAGATTGCGGTGAAGGAATCGCGCAAGCTTGGCATTCCGGTGGTCGCGGTCGTTGACACGAACTGCGATCCGAGCGAAGTCGATTACGTAATTCCGGGCAATGACGACGCCCTGCGAGCGATCCGCCTGTTCACCTCGAAGATCTCGGAATCGATTGCCGAAGGCGTTCATGCACGGGATGACAAGCAGATGGCGGATATCCAGGCAGCGGCAGCGCCGGAACCGACGGCTGCGGCGGACGGCACGCCGGAAGAGTTCAGAGATGTCGCGGCGGAAACTGAAACTGCCACCGCTGTTGCGGCAGCGGGAGGCTCGGGCGTGGAAGGTGAAGAGATTCGCATGGAAGACGTGCTCGGCAAGGGCACACGCAAGCGTCCCTCGCCTGCCACAGAAGACGTTGACGAGTTGCAGGCCGAGACGCGCCGCTTCTAGCTGATTGCAGGTTTCAAGGTTTCAAGGTTGCAAAGTTTCAAGGTTGCAGCCTTGATTAGTCCTCTGAGTAACCCTCCGACTGGTCCTCCTTGAACTCTGAAAATGAATTCTGAAAACCTTGAAAGATTGAATCCTAAATTCTGAGGCACTCATGAGCACTACTATGGCAAACATTTCCGCTGCACAGGTAAAGGAGCTCCGCGAAAAAACCGGGGCGCCCATGATGGATTGCAAGCAGGCCCTGACTGAGGCCAAGGGTGATTCGGAACAAGCAGTTATATTGCTGCGCAAGAAGGGCGTTTCAGTTGCAGCGAAGAAGGCAACGCGTGCGACGAGCGAAGGTTCGGTGGGACACTACATTCACGCCGGGGGCAAGATCGGCGTATTGGTCGAGGTCAACTGCGAAAGCGATTTCGTGGCGCGCACCGATGACTTCAAAGAACTCGTCCACGATATCGCCATGCACATTGCGGCGAGCGATCCGAAATTTGTCCGTAAGGAAGATGTAACGCCAGAAGCTTTTGAGCGCGAAAAAGATATTTATCGCGCTCAGGCCGCTGCGACCGGGAAACCGCCTGCTGTAGTCGAGAAAATCGTGGCTGGCAAGATGGAAAAGTTCTACGAAGAGGTCTGCCTCCTCGAACAGCCTTTCATTAAAGATCAGACGATGAGCATTTCGCAGTTGATCGCCGCCAAGGTTGGCAAACTCGGGGAGAATATCGCCGTGCGCCGCTTTGCCCGCTTCAAAGTTGGCGACGTTGCCGCGACGGTCGCTTTTGTCAGCACCAAGCCTGACAATCAGCCCGGTGAGGGCGGCGAGGCATCTGCTCCGGTTGCGAAGTAGCAACCGAACAATTCGGGGGCGCTTCGGCGCCCCTTTTTGCTGCATTCCAGTTTCTGTTCTACAGTCTTATTAGGTTCAGGGTTACGATGTTGGTGCAAATTCGGAATCGGTTTACCTTGAATCTTTGATAACTTTTCGCTCGTGAAACCTGGAGACTCCATGCCGGCGCTGACTCCTGTCTTCAAACGCATTCTTCTGAAAATCTCCGGCGAGGCGCTTGCCGCCACGCAGGGCTTCGGCGTCGACACGACCCGCATTCATGAGGTCGCGGCTGAACTTGCCGATGTGCACGCGCTTGGCATACAGATGGCAATCGTCGTAGGCGGCGGCAATTTTTTTCGCGGCGTTGCCGACCAGGCCCGCAACATGGATCGCGTCTCCGCCGATCACATGGGCATGCTCGCAACCGTCATCAACGCGCTGGCCTTGCAGGATGCTCTCGAAAAGCAGAAGGTATTCACCCGCGTGCAAACGGCCATCGAGATGAATCAGGTTGCGGAGCCCTTCATCAGGCGCCGTGCTATTCGTCATCTGGAAAAAGGACGCGTCGTAATCTTCGCCGGCGGCACGGGCAATCCGTACTTCTCGACGGACACGGCCGCCTCGCTGCGCGCCATGGAAATCAAGGCGGATGCCATTCTTAAAGCGACCAAAGTCGACGGCATCTACGACGCTGACCCCATGAAAGTGAAGCATGCCAAAAAGTATTCAACCCTCACCTACATGGACGTGCTGAAGCAAGGCCTCAAAGTGATGGACTCAACCGCGATCTCGCTGTGCAAAGACAACAATCTGCCCATCATCGTGTTCAATCTGAACCAGCGCGGAAACATTCGGCGAGTTGTGTTGGGAGAGAAGATTGGGTCGTTGGTCAGCGCGTAGGAAAGGTCAGAGGTCAAAGGTCAGATTGCAGAGGTTAAGGGCAACCCCCGGTTTTCCACCTCTGCAATCTGACCTCTAACTTCTGACCTTAATCACGGTTTATAATTCACGGTTCCTACATCCCAAGTTTGGGAGCTAAGACGAGATGCCTCATCCTGCTCTGAAAGACGTTTATTCAACCCTCAAGACGCGCATGGAGAAAGCGGTGGAAGACTTCCGCCGGGAAATGGCTGCCACGCGCACAGGACGCGCGAACATTCACATGCTCGACACGGTCACGGTCGATTACTACGGCGAGGAGATGCCGCTCAATCAAGTCTCCCAGATTCACGCGCCTGAGCCGCAGATGATTACGGTGCAGCCCTTCGATACATCGCAACTCGGAGCGATTGAAAAGGCCATTCGCGGGGCGGGCCTCGGTCTGAATCCGATGAATGATGGCAAGTTGGTGCGCGTTCCGATCCCCGCCCTAACCGAAGAACGCCGCAAAGATATGGTCAAGCATCTGCACAAGATTCTTGAAGAACACCGCACCGCAATTCGCAACGTCCGCCGTGATGGCAACGACTCCATCAAGAAGGCGCTGAAAGACAAGAAGATTGCCGAAGACGACGAGAAACGGGCGCTCGACGAAATCCAGAAACTCACCGACGACGAAATCAAGCGGATGGAAGAGATGAGCAAAGCCAAGGAAAAAGAAGTGCTGGAGTTCAAGTAGATTCTATTTCCCCCAGGCTCTGATCACAGGACTTTGTTTTGACTGAGAAGAATTCCCATCGGCCGCAACCTACAATGCCCCGCATCGCAATTCCCATGCCGCATTCCGGTGATCGCGAGTATGCCGAGCGGGCGTTGCCGCAGTACGAAGAAGCTGTGCGAGGCGCGGGTGGGGAACCTGTGCGCATCGAACTGGACCAGTCGGCCGCTCAGGTGATGAAGCAAATTGAGCGGTGCGACGGCATTCTGCTGCCGGGGAGCAAGGCCGATCTTGATCCGCAAAAATACGGCGCCTATCGGCACGATAAGACGGCGCCTGCCGACGCGAAACGAGATACGGTGGACGATTTGTTATTGCAGGATGCCTACAAGACGCACAAGCCGGTGCTGGGTATCTGCTACGGACTGCAATCAATGAATGTCTTTAAGAAGGGATCGCTGGTCCAGGACATCGAGTCGGCAATCAATCATAGCGCAGGAAAAACGATAGCGAAAGCGCATACGGTCGAGATCGATCCCGAGTCGCTTCTAGCGGAGATTGTGGGCGCTTCCGCAGTCGCCGGTAAGACAGTGGCGGTGAATTCTTCGCATCATCAGTCGGCGGACGCGATTGGTAATGGTCTGCGCGTCGTAGCCCGTTGTGCCGAAGACGGAATTATCGAAGCTCTGGAAGGGACCGAGCCCGGGCATTTTGTGCTCGCGGTGCAATGGCATCCGGAGCGAAGTGTGCATGAGGCACCGGAACTGGCAGAATCGGCAAATGCAATTTTTCGCGCCTTTGTTGAGGCGGCGCGAGAGAAGCATCGTGAGTTCGCGGCGGTGGGAGCACCTTGAATTAGCGTGAGTTTGAGCAATATCTCACGCAATACCCCACATGGGATTGTCATCCCGAGCGAAGCGAGGGATCTGCAGTTCGCAGCAAGATGCAAATCCCTCGCTTCGCTCGGGATGACAAAGAGTTAGCTGCGTTTCAATAAAACCGCTACATTCGCAATCGCCGCATTGTCCGTCCCCATGCCTTCCGGCGTTTTCGCTTTGATACCCACACAATCTCCCGCGATTCCGCACAACTCGGCGACGCGTTTGCGAATTGCATCCGCATGCGGGCCAATTTTGGGAGTGGACAGGATCAATGTGGAGTCGAGATTCACTAGTTCGTAGCCCGCCGACTGAACCCGCTTCAGCGCCTCGCGCAGAAACACCGCGGAGTCGGCATTTTTCCACTTTGCGTCGGACGGTGGAAACAGCGAACCGATGTCAGGGCCGGCAATGGCGCCGAGCAGCGCGTCGGTGATGGCGTGCAGCAGCACATCGCCGTCGGAATGGCCGCCGAGGCCTTTATCATGCGGCAATGTCACGCCGCCGATTTTTAGCGGAATGCCGGGCTCGAATTCGTGGGAGTCCCAACCGTAACCGATGCGCATTTCAGGTTTCGACATTTGTGTCCGGGCCCTAGGGGCTTCTGATCGTCCATCTTGTGGCATCGCTGAAGCGATACCCTGATACGAAGCAACGTGAGGCAACCGCGAGCGCTAGTTTGTTCCGGCTTTCAAATAAAATTCCGCAAGTTCCATGTCCGCAGGTGTTGTGATTTTTATATTGCGATGCGATCCCATTACTACCATTACCGGCAGGCCGGCGCGCTCGATCAGCGAAGCTTCGTCGGTTCCGAGGAAGCCATCGGCAACCGCGTCGTCAAACGCCTTTTTCAATATGTTGTAGCGAAAGCCTTGCGGCGTTTGCGCCATCACCACGCTCGCGCGCGGAATGGTGGCCTTGATGAGCGCGCCTTCCGCGGTGCGCTCCACCTGCTTTACTGTGTCCACGGCGGGCCAACCCGCGATCGCCGCTCCATGCTTGTACGCAGCCTCGATCACATTGGCGATGATTTCCGGAGTGACAAAGGGACGAACCGCATCGTGGACCAGGACTATATCTTCTGGATCGGCCGCGGTACGCGCCAGAGCGCTCGCCACGGAGTCCTGGCGATGTTCTCCGCCTTCGACAAGCTGCAGACGCTTGCCCAGGATTTCAGGGTACTCATTTCCCAGTTGGGCGCGAAACCCCGCGATTTCCTCGTGGCGCAAAGCAACTATGATTTCGTACACCTCGGGAGTCGCGGCGAATTTACGCAGCGTGTGGACAAGGATGGGAACGCCTCCCAATTCTTTGAACTGTTTGGTAGGCCCCTTCTTTTTGGCCCTGGTAGCAGAGGGGGACGCCATGCGCGTGCCCAAACCCGCCGCTGGAATAATCACAAAAACCTTCATAGGGGGCGATCAGTATAGTACAGGCGCAGAGGTTGGGGCGAGCGCACTTCGCTTATTGAGAATGTAATCTTGAGTTTGGCGTGCTTAAGATCGGGCGATCTCTTCCGCTAGCGGGACGAGAACTGGATAGAGAGTGACTTTCGTTACCTGCCGGTGGTGACTCGACACGACTAGAGTAGGAGTATGAGAAAAGTATTTGTACTCCTGACGTTTTGTGCTGCGGCGTTAATTTCGGCGGTCGCGCAAGGTCCCTCGGGCAATCAGGCGGTGGATAACGATTTCGTTCACCAGCAGTTTGGGAAAGACTTCACTTTGGTGCCTGAAGTACCGCCGGTGGTTGGCGATCTGGATGGCGACGGGGTTGAAGACATCGTGATTGCAGCGCGGTGTAAGAACGCAATGCTTGACCAGGGAGAGCACAACTACACGGTAATGGACCCTTACTACGATTTTTTCGGCTACGGCGATCCACGGATTACGACTACATTCAGTGAGCCCGATCCGGCGCGGCGCGGACTGGTGATGCTGGTCATTCATGGCAGCGGAGCACAGGCGTGGCGTTCGCCGACTCCGAAGGCGAAGTTTGTAATCGTGAATCTTCCTTATCGAACGATCTCGGTCAGGAAAATGAGAGTGAAAAAGAAAAAGATTGAAGCCGTGTACGTGGAAGAAGCGGGCGAAATGGAGGAAAGCTCGGCATTGTTCTACGATGGCAAGAAGTTCCGGTATGTGCCGATGGGCGGAACCATGCAATAAGCGGTTGCGGGTCCGGTTGGGTGCAAGCCTGAATCGTCATGTCCGCCGCGACGCCGTTTTAGCTCGAAGGACATATAGTAAGCTTCCTGAATTGCCTCATCATTTGAGATTTCGACTTCTAGAGGAGCGGTTGGCCGTGTGCCGGCTTGCCCCTGATGTTCTTGTTCCCGCGTCCGCGCTGGAGAGCAAATTTCTGTGCGTGACGCGCACATTCGATGAGCTTTCGCTTGTCTGCGCGGAGGATCGTGTGCCGGATCATCCTCCGGACGATGTGCAGGACTCGGCACTTGCCGAGAGGGGATGGCTGGCATTGAAACTCGATGGTCCCTTCCCCTTTTCGATGACGGGGGTGCTGGCGTCTTTCATACAGCCCCTTGCCGAGGCGCAAATTCCCATATTTGCCATTTCGACCTTCGATACGGATTATGTGCTGATCAAGCGCGAAAAAGCTAAGCAGGCGCTGGTGGCGTTAGTCGCGGCGGGACATGAAAGACTCGAGGGGTGAATCATCCGATTGCGGGGAGTTTCCATCGCCGTTCAACCTCGCTTTTGCCCCGAATACTGTCGGAAATTGGTCATCGGCAGAGAGATGTGTTGAAATAGAAACAGTCTCCCATGGCGACAATCAGCCCTACAACTGATCCTGCGAACCCTCAGTCGGTAAAACCTGAGCCAGTAAACCCTGAGTCAGTGACATCCGGGTCCGTAAAGCCTGCGTCAGCGCCGTCCAGGGCAGTGAATCTGCGTCGCCGGCTAAGGGCAGCGGAGCGGAACGTTCATGGATTGTGGCAGATTCTGAAGGCTGTCGTGTCGACGGACCATCCTCTGCTGGCGCATCTGATCCCTATCCGGCGTTGCAATCTGGCATGCACTTATTGCAACGAGTTCGATGACTTTTCGAAGCCGGTGCCGACCGACCAGATGATCCGCCGCGTCGATCAACTGGGCGATCTCGGAACGTCGGTGATCACGATCAGCGGCGGCGAACCTCTGCTGCACCCGCAGCTGGATGACATCATTCACCACATGCGGAAGCGCAGGATTGTGTCCGGCCTTATCACCAACGGGTATCTGCTGACGCCAGACCGCGTCCAGAAGCTGAACCGGGCGGGCCTGGAGTGGCTGCAGATTTCGATCGATAACGTAAACCCCGACGAAGTCTCCAAGAAGAGCTTGAAGGTGCTTGATCGAAAGCTGCAGGTTCTGGCCGAGCACGCGGATTTTCATGTCAACATCAATTCAGTGGTAGGCAGCGGAGTCAGTCATCCGCAGGACGCTTTGACCATCGGCAAGCGCGCGTTGGAATTGGGTTTCAGTTCGACCATCGGCATCATTCACGACGGCACCGGGCAAGTGCAGCCTTTGAACGACGAGGAGCGCCGCGTGTATCACGAGATGAAGAGTCTCGAGAAGCGCAGCTTTACGCGAGTGAACGCATTTCAGGACAACATTGCGCTGGGACGGCCGAATCAATGGCGTTGTCGCGCCGGCGGCCGCTATCTTTACATTTGCGAGGATGGGCTGGTGCATTACTGCTCGCAGCAGCGCGGGTATCCCGGCATTCCTCTGGAAAAATACACGCTTGCCGATTTGCGGCGCGAGTTCCACACGGAGAAATCGTGCGCGCCGCATTGCACGGTGTCTTGCGTGCACCAGGTATCGGTCCTGGATGCCTGGCGGGCCCCTCAGTGGCCGGCGCCAACGTCTGGCGCTGCCAGCGGACTGGTGCAGATCGAGTAGCTTCCAGCTATCCCCTTTTTAGCTTTCAGCCTTCAGTAAGAACTTTTTCCCTGTGAAACCCTGTCTCTCTGTGTCCTCTGTGGTTGAAAAAATCTTTACCAGAGGCGGCACAGGGATACAGAGGTCACAGGGAAAATCTGGACTTCAGAAAAACGGGCTAAACCTCTTCCCCTAAATATTCTTTGACTGCAAGTGGAGCGTTAGTCGCAATCACGCTGATCGCTGACGGCTGTCCTAGAACGTTGTGGCCACAGAGAAGCGGAAGGTTTTGCGCGGCTCCAACAGCCTGTACGAGGAGCCCAACGTCGAAAGCGTAGTGCGGTATGTATAGAGTCCGGCCGCATTGGCGGGGAACATGTTTGGAGAAATGGGAACGGGAGGCGATGCGCTGCCATCGAGCCGCAGGGCATTGAAAGCGTAATAAATGCGGAATGGCGCGTTGACTACGGGAAGCATCGTCTGCAATTCGATTCCGGTGGACATACGCGGAACCCAATTGGTGCCGGGAACCGGAATCAGATCATGGGAAAAGGTTCTGATGGTTTGTCCGCCGGTGCAACTGTAGGCGGAAGTGAGCGCGGGGCACCCAAACTGAGTGTTGATCAGGGTGTTGTACTGGAAAGGATTGATCTGCAACTCGGAGGTTCGCAGGATGGGATCAATGCCCATATCGACAAAGGGAGCAACCGCGACCGGGCCGGCGATAGTGATGCGGTATTCGAGATTGCCATGGAGGCTGAGATCGCCTCCGGGCGTAGTTAGTTGCTGGAACGGAACTGGAATGCTCCAGCAGTTGCTGACACATGCCCCCGAAGCTCCAACCGAGACTGGAAAACGCGGGTTAGCTGGGACGAACGATCCATCGGGATTTCTGAGCGCCACGCTTTGAGCGCTTGGCAGATACGCGATCGGTGAAACCGTACGGATATCGAAGCCGCGCAAATCGTTTTCGCCTCCGAGATAGGCACGTTCGAACGGGGGCGCGACAACTCCTCCGTACCCCGTAATAAATGATCCCTGAATGTTGTACCCCAGAGCATCGCGCCCCCGAGCATTCTGCCGCTTGTGCATGGGGAAGAACTGTTTGTACTGAATGATGGGCCGGATAGTGCGAACGGTCCCCCCGATGCCCGAGAATTCTCCGCCGATGAAGAGACTCTTGCCCTTGTGCGGGGCGTAACTGGCATCCAGAGTGTTCATACTAAAGCTGGGAGTGAGCTTGCTTGTGATGATGCCGTTGAGCGCGTTTGGACCGGTGATGCCGCGGAAGTTAAGGTTCTCGAATAACAGCTTGGAAGCGTTGCTGACCGCAACCAATGAAGAACGATCGAAGGAATAGCTGATGCCAAACCGCTTGAACGAACGCCGCAGAGGATAACTTACGCTTACGGTGGCGCCGGTACTCGACTGCGAGTAATTCTGTAGATTCTGCTGAAAAACCGAGGGCAGGTTCAGATTCTGCCCGGTCAAAATAGCGTACTGGCGCGCCTGGTCGTAGGTCGTCTTCCGGGTGTAGACGTTGAAGCCGGCTTGAATGGGCCGATCGAATAAGTATGGCTCCGTGAATCCGAAGACCAGATCACGCTGGTAGCTGCCCAGGCTGGCCTGTACCGAGAGAGTCTCGCCTAATCCAAGAAAATTGTTGGTGCTGTAATTAATGCCGACAAAAGCGCCTGCCAGACCGCTAACTCCGCCCTGAAGACCGATGCTATTCTTGCCTTTTTCATGCACCTTCAACGTAAGGTCGACGTTGCCGGCCTTTTCGTCGAGGTGGCGTTCGGTGGTATTGGGATCGTCGGGCTTGAGTTGGTCAAAATAGCCCAGTTGGTTCAGGCGCAGCAGGCTCAGCTCCCAGAAGCGCGAGTTATAAATTTGGCCCTCTTCCAGGGCAATTTCGCGGCGGATAACTTTGTCACGCGTGGTTGTGTTGCCCTGGAACTCAATGCGCCGCACATAGAACTGTTTGCCTTCATCGACATCGACCTCCAAATTTACGATCTTCTTCTCATCATCGAATTTGGTGTCAGGGACGGAAGTGAAATTAATGTAGCCATTCTCGCCGTACGCTTTGCGCAAATTCTCCAGACCTTTGGCAACTTTCTCGCGGCTGAAAATATCGCCGTCCTTCATGGGGAAAAGGCTGCGCAGGGCGGCGGCATTCTTGATCGCTACGTTGTGCTTGAAGGTGATTGTGCCCAGGCGGTAGCGGTCCCCTTCTTGAATCGGCATGGTGATATCGACCGATTTGCCCATTCCTGACTGTATCCACGGAATATGCAAGCCGGTGTGCCCAGTATCATGGATTTCGGTTTTTGGGTCCTCGACCAGTACTTTGAAGTAGCCGCGGTTCTGAAACTCGGCGCGCACCCGTTCGGTATCTTCTTCGAGTTTTGTAGCGTCGTAGGTTTTGGCGAAGATGTTTTCCAGAAAAATGGAGTGCGGGACGCCAATGGGCTTGAGATTCTTCATCGCCGCGCGCAGCGTGCGGTCATTGACGTGTTTGTTGCCGCGGAAACGAATTTTTCCAACCTTCACCTTCGGCCCCTCGCGGACGACAAATGTGACGCCAACCGCGGCGGGCGGAATGGGACGGATTTCTGTGCGAATAGTGGCAAACTGGCGTCCGTGCTCGGCCAGCAGTTCCTTCAGAGCGACTTCAGCCTTCTTGATCTTCGTGGGATCGTATTGATTCTCCACTGCAAGTCCGACCTTGCGCTCCTTGAAGCGGTCAAGCACGTCGCTGGTTGAAACCGCATTCAGTCCCGTGTAATTGATCTCGCGGATCGTCGGCCGCTCTTTTAGATAAATGTGAAGGATCCAGCCCTTATCGCTCTGCTCGCGCTCAAAACGTATGTCCTCAAAGTAACCGCTGTTCCACAGAGCGTTGAAGTCGCGTTCAATGGAAGCCTGGTCGTAGACATCTCCCGGCTTGCTGAAGATGCGAGCCTTGACGGTGTCCACCGGTATGCGGCGATTGCCATGAACTTTGATGTCGACTATAAGATCATTCTGGCCGAGAAGAGGTGCAACCAAAAGAAGAATTGCCCACAGTAGCAGGAGACGGTTACAGCCTCGCCGGACATCCCAAAGTCTTATGCTAGAAGAGGATGGAGACGAAGGCGGATTTCTCTGCGAACCCATGGAGCGGATGAACCCCCAAGCCCGCACAGGGATAGCCTGATGATGGCGATGAATTGCAACTACCTCGAAAAACTAGAGTTAGGAAAACGGTAATTATACGGTAGAGAGTGAGAACCGTCCAAGGTAGCGGCGGATTTGGCAGCGGATGAACGCACCGCTAACACAAACTCTCTTGCCCGCCGTCACAATTGAAAAAGTTCTACTTCAACACAGACGGAATAGAACGCCGCCGCGTTGCCCGGTCAGGAAGTATTTCTGCGATGAAGAGCATCTTTATGGTGCGATCCGGGCGGCATTGTGTCTGACAGAGTCGTTTTGACGGCGCCATGTTACAAAGGTTGGCAATTCCAGGTTCACGCTGCCTTTATGGCGTGCCCTCGTACAGCGGCCAGAGCCGGTCGGCGGTGACCCGATAAATGGAATAGGCGCTGCCATTATCAAAAGTGCGGCGGAAAAGTAATTCGCCGCGGCCATCGCCATCGGCATCGACTGCGTCGATCAGTTCCATCCGGGGAGTTTCATCGAGATGCCGCGAGTCGGTTTGCGAAAAGAATAGCTTTTTCAAATCGCCCTCAAGATTGGTGCGGGCGATGAGGGCGATCTCCTTGGGCTCGGCAACATTTTCGCTCGATCCGGACGCTGCGGGACGCGCGGTGGCGGAAAGCACCAACACAGGCTGGTTCGAACTGGAGAGATCAAAGATATGCAAAGTAACATTGTCGAAATCAGACTTGGCCAACTTAGCTGCGGATTTGCCCGCGGTTTTGGTCGTCGTGGATTTAGTCGCCGAGGTTTTAGTCGTCGAAGTTTTCTTTGAGGCCGAAGTTGCATCTTTTCCAGCGTCTGAATGAGCATGAAACTGTGCCGCTGCCAGATCGAGCATCTTGTTGCGATAGATCGCTTCCTCGGCTGGCTTGACATCATAAACATAGGGCCGCGGATCGGGCCCGCCCTCATCGGAGATGGCCGGAAATGTAGTAACCTGCTCCAAAGCTGTAGGGTCTTTCCCCTTACTCCCGTCGGATTTTCCGGCACCCGACGACACAGAAGCCGTCACCGGATTTGGCAGAGCCTCGAACTTCGCATAGACGTCGCGTCGCGTACTCGCGTCCGGTGGCTGACCCCGCCGCAACCTTGGACGATTCGGATCTTCGATCTGCTCATCGGAGGCAGATGCGTTCTCTGCAGGCTTCTTTGCCGCATTTGCACCGCTAGCAGTACCTGACGTTGCTGCGGGCGGCGGAGTCGAGCCAGAAGGCGAAGCCTCTTTGCTACCAGATTTCTGCTCGTCCTTCGATGCCTGATCTTTCGATGCCTGATCTTTTTCTTTTCCTTGTCCTTGCTGATTCGGCGGCTGCTCTTTTTCGCTGCCAGTCTTGTTCTTATCTGTATCTGTGTCTTTTGAGTCGGATGTGCCTGCGGCTGCGGTCCCAGCGTCTTTGTCTTTACTCTTATCGTCTTTGCTCTTATCGCCTTTGCTCTTGTCGTCGGTCTCGGATCCCTGTTTTCGTCGGTGTAGCACCGGAGGCCCGTTGCTATCCTCGTCTTCGATCACAGGCGGGGTGTATTTCTTTTTCTTCTGCTGCGCTACCGCTCCGGCATTAAGCCACGTACCTTCCGCAATCCAGGTGTGATTCAGTTGGCCGGGCTGGGTAATGGTGAAAATTCCTTGTGAGACACCGGTGTGAAAAGC
>Ga0070713_100001470_pt1 | contig 15050 bp, 13 predicted proteins | sample LARL82metaG_FD_65465 | JGI IMG/M metagenome (GOLD analysis project Ga0070713, IMG submission 65465) | Corn, switchgrass and miscanthus rhizosphere microbial communities from Kellogg Biological Station, Michigan, USA - LAR L8-2 metaG | ecosystem: Host-associated > Plants > Roots > Rhizosphere ...
TGGCCTTTGACCACGATGAGCCAGACAATCACGCCGCACACGGGGACGGTGATAAATCGCGAGAGGCCGAACAATTCGAGGCTGGTGGCAATGCCAATGAACTCCGTTACAACGTTGCCGAAGTTGGTGATCAAAATGCCGAGCATCATGAAAAAAGTGATGCGGAACCCGAACTCCTCGCGAATGAGATCGCTGAGGCCCTTGCCCGTAACCGCGCCCATGCGCGCGCACATCTCCTGCACCACGATCAATGCGAGGGTGATCGGGATCATGGTCCAGAGGAGAAGATGTCCGAACTGGGCTCCGGCGGACGAATAAGTCAGGATGCCGCCAGCATCGTTATCGACGTTTGCGGTGATAAAACCCGGACCGACGACGGCGAGGAACAACAGGATCCGAGTTTTTGAACGTTTGAAAAACTTCATGCGCACTTTTCGCAGACATAGGGATAAAGCGACGTAGTGACCAACGACGCCACAGGATAAATGCAGCGGCGAATCTGACCAAACGAAAAGTGCGGAAGGGGACGAATTAGGGATGGCGGAGATGGTGCACGAGCGATGTTATGTCGCCGAGCGTGGGAGAGAGTCGAACTGCCGGCTTTCCCAGTATTGGTGCGCGTATCTCCGACCCGCTATTTGCCAGCGGTGGAACGGTTATGCGAGGAGAGGTACGAGCGGGCGTGAGAGATTTGCGGAAGGTCGGAATCGGCGGACTTCCATGCCGCCAGAAAGTCCGCGTATTCAGCCGCGGCTGTAGAGGTGTCGCCCGACTGTTCGCTCGCGATAGCGATACCGTAGAGTGGAAAACCTGAGCGCGGACGCTCGACGAGAGCGTCCTGGTAGGCAGCCTGGGCGTCGCTCCAGTCCGATGCGGCCAGGAAGGCCGCCGCCTCAGTTTCGCCGACCGGCCGAATGTAAACGGGAGGCTCGTGGTATCCCAAAGCCTTTTCCTCTCTTGCGGCCTGGGCGTAGAGCTTTTTCGCATCGTCGGTGAGCTTCTTTGTCATGAGCACACCCGCACGCAGTTCAAGTGACATGACTGACAAGCTGCTCACCAGCGGATCCGGAAACGCGTCGGGCATCAGCTTCAGCATGGGCGGCGCTGCATCCGTGACTTTCTGTTTGTCTTTTCGTTTTTCTTCGGCTTTAGCTCGCTCTTCGTTTTTCAAGTGATTCGAGAATCGCCAGAGTTCCGCATCGAACTGCACTGAAGCCGCTTCGGCCCGAGACGAATCTCGTTGATCGAGCGCCTGCATTCCTAGTGCGAATTGGGTGAGCTGCCGTCCTAAGAATTGAAGGTTGGGAAGGCTCGAAGGCGGATTGCTGGAATTCAGCATTGCGATAGCCGTGGTCCAATCGGCCGTGCGCAGGGCCACTGGGAGACCAGGATTCAGGCGAGAAATCGCATCGCGCGGCGACCAGGGATACAGTGTATTTTCCAGTTCACCGCGCGCGTCCTTCAACTTAGCAGACAGCGCGGTGGCCTCGCTGAACTCCCCCGCTTCCAGAAGGTTCGCGATGGCATACATCAAGTTGTGCACGTAGTTCCAGTCATCGTCCACCTGAACGTGCTGTGCCTCCATGTATTGCTCATCGGCTTTCATGGAAGCCGCAAACGATTGCTTCGCGCTGGCGTAGTCTCCGGTGCGATAGTAGATGTGGCCGGGCATATGGACCATGTGTCCAGACGTGGGAGCGAGACGGCCGAGAATTTCGGCGCTGTGCAGGGCTTGTTCGGGGTGACGGCTGGTCTCGACTGCATGAATCCAGTAGTGATTGGCTGCCGAGTTGTCCGGATCCTCTTTCAGGACAGATTGCAAAATCGCCAAGGCTTCTTTTTGACCCGGTCTTGGTTCGCCATTCTCCTCGTATCCGTCCTTAAGGGCGTCTGCCAGAAACAACTTCGCCTGCATGTCCTTGGGATTGCTCTTAACCAGCTTGCGGTAGATCTGAACCGACTGCGGATCCTGTTTGTTCTTTCCCTTCTGCTCAGTCTTTTCGGATTTCTGCTCGGTGTCGGCGGCTAGGCTAGCGTCGATGTAGAGTCGTTCGGCCTTGCCAGCTCGCCTCTTGAGGCTGACAGCCTTCGCCAACATCTGGTTTGCGTAATACCTGGAATTGCTGTGAGCGAAGGTTTCTGCCCGATAAATCCCCCAATAACACATTGCGCACTGTGGATCGACGCGGATGCTTTGCTCGAAGGCGCGAAGGGATTCGTAGTCCCAAAAGTCGTGCAGCAGGTTCAGGCCCTGGTCAAACCACATCTGTGCCTCAGGCGTGGCCGTGATACGAATGTGGGCATTTCCGATGCCCGTTAACTTCTGGGGAGGTGGGAGCTTTTCTGGAGCGACCGCATCGCGGGTATCCATCGGGTGACAGGCCATGCCACTCTGCGCGGAGATACCCTGGGCACAAACAAGGATGAGCCATAGATTCAGTCCGGATGCGATCGTTCTTGAGAATGTGGTCGAATATGTTTTCAAGATGGTCACAAGTATCCCCAATTTCTTCGAAGCGGTTTGCCTGTGGGTGGATGTCTGAGAGGTGTTGTTCTCTATAGTTTTGCCCGCAACATACTGATCACATCATCGGATGTAATGACGCCGGTCAGTTTGTTGCGCTCGTCCACCACGGGAAGAGTTTGCAGGTTGTATTTGTCGAATAATTCCGCCACTTCGTTTTCTTCGACACCCTCATGGGCTAGAACGAGAGGTTCCTGGGTCAGCGACAACATGGGAGCATTCATGTCCGCGAGGACCAGTCTAGCGAGTGGAACCGCGCCCACCAGGGTTCCTTGGGAGTCGACTAAATAGATCGTGCTCACGACCTCTACCCCACCTTCAAATTCGCGCAGCGAATCGATTGCATTTTGGACTGTCGCGGTCACAGGCAGCGCGAGGAACTCGGTGGTCATGCGGCCGGCAGCGGTTTCTTCGCGATGCTCCAGCAGTTCGACGACGTCCTGCTGCGCTTCGGGTTCCATCTGCACCAAGATTTGCTCGGTGCGCTCTTCCGGGAGATCGCCCAGCAAGTCCGCAGCAGCATCGGGATCCATCTCTTCGACAATGTCAGCAGCGCGTCCAGAATCCAACGACTCCACAATCGCTTTCTGAACCTTGGGCTCAACTTCTTCGAGGGCTTCGGCGGCCGTCCCTTCATCCAAGGTCTGAAACACAGCCTGCCGCTCGTCGGGCGCGAGATCTTCGACGATGTCGGCAATGTCAGCTGGGTGCAATTTGGCGAGACCCTCATGGGAAATCTTGAGCTTCACGCGACGAGCCGGATCGGTCTCGATTACGTCGATGAAGTTCCAAGGAATGCTGCGGGCCGGAATTCTGCCAAGCAGAGCGTGCAGCGCCGTCTTGGGCGCCACACCCCGCAGCAAGCGCCGAACGGCGCCACGGGCGCCTACGTCCACCGAGTGGACGCGCAAAACCGGCCGCGTTCGGGCCGTATCCTTGTCTTTGGGCGCATCAACCTGAAGGTCAACGTCGTTGACGCGCACGACCTTCCGCCCATTGATGTCGATTACCTGCTGGTCCAGAAGGTCGCGCTCCAGGAGAAATAGACCTTCGGTGCCGTTGGCGGCGGGCCATTCCGCAGCCGGCGTGTTGGTTCGGATGCCACCGTCAATCGCGGAAACCGCCGCGAGGGAGAGAATGCGGCTCCCCGATTTCGTTTTCACGATGAGGCCCGAGATGCGGGAGCGATCTTCTTGCGGGGTGAGAGTCACCTCACGCACCCGACCTGAGGCGCCCGACGGGTCGTAGACCGTCGCGCCCAGCAATTCGCTGAGGGCCAGAGTCATCATCTGGCTAGAGAATAGCGAACTCGCACGGCTTTCGAAACGAAAATCGGGAATTTGGCCGCCGACGCAAGTTTCAGATCAAAATTCGCTTTCGAAGCCGGGAATTAGCAGAACGGACGGAACCTTGGGTCCGGTGGATCAACCCTTCATCGGCAAACTGTCATGACTCGCCACGCGGCGCCAAGTTCCGCTCGTGCAAACCACGTGTCGGTAGGTCGTCCACGGCGGCCGAAGCGAATGCCCTTTGACGATCCTTTTTTATGGTAGGTTTCAGTGACCACGGCGACGGTGCCATAAACCTTGATGCGGAAGCTCTCGGACACCAAGACCTCATAGTGATACGACGTGTGTTTGACAAACGCCATGTTGCTCACGTTTGGTCTGGAGCGTTCCGTCAGGCTCAGTGATCACGAAATCGTCAGTCAACATAAGCTCAAGAGCCGCCGGATCATGCTGCGGTTCGACCTGGTTCCGGGCATTTTCAAGAGTGAGGATTTGGCCCTCGTCGCCTTTTTGCACAGCTTGCCCAAGGGCGCTCGGAACGACGCTTGCGCGGATTGCAATCAAGAGACAGACGCACTCGGGAAGTCGAATTTCGAAACTCTTCTCATTCGCTCCCCTTACCTCGCAATTGTGAAATAGCGCAACCAGAAATATGGCCGCGTGTGCAGGCATCTTAAGGTCGAGGCCCAACGGAGACAAGATCGTGGGAAATGCCCTGTCTAAGTGCCTGTCGGGAAAGTTAAGTATCGGTTGAGCGCAGCGGAGTCAAACAAATCATGATTTCGCACGTCCAACGAAAGTGGCTTCGAAGGGAGTTTTGTCTCTCAACGAAGCGACCCAAGACCGTCATCCAGCGGGAGAAATGCCAGTCGTAAGCCCCGTATAATGGAATAACGTGCGCCACATCTTCGACATCATCGGTCAAACCTTTCGGGCGCTCTGGGCGCACAAACTGCGCTCGTTCCTAACTATGTTTGGAATCGCGTGGGGCGTTGGTTCCCTGTTGCTGTTGGTCGGTTTGGGAGAAGGTTTCCGCGCTGGTAATCGCAAGCAGTTCGACTCCATGGGCGAGAACGTGATGTTCATCTGGTCGGGGCGAGCCCCGGTGATGCAGGGGAGCTTTACCGCTCTGCGCCAGTACTATCTGACCTACCGCGACTACGAGGATATTCTGCGCGAATGTCCGAGCGTCGCTGCGGCGGCACCTGCGATTTCCCGCGGCGACATCCGCGCCGTCAGCGATTTTTTCCAAGCTAGCGGCCAGATCGTGGGCGTGCCCGCAAACTTTAACCAGATTCGTTACCTGCCGGTGAATGAAGGCCGGTGGATCAACGCTCTGGATGACGCGCAAAAGCGCACGGTGATTGTGATCGGCGACGAGGTGCGGCGAACCCTGTTCCCCGGCCGACCGGCTATCGGGGCCACGATTTTGCTCAACGGCGTTCGCTTTACCGTGATTGGCACCCTGCAGAAAGTCGGGCACGGCGACAACATGAATTTGAACTTGCGCAGCTTTGTCCCGTTTCATGCTATGCAGGATTACTTCCGGCCGTTGAATACAGGGATTGCGACCGACGTGATCTCATTCATCAACTATCAGCCGAAATCGCGCGCCTTGCACGTCACCGCGCAGCAGGAAGTTCACAAGATCATCGCACGCAACCATGGTTTTGACCCGAAGAATCCTGATGCTTTCGACGAGTGGGACACGATCAAGACGGTCGATCAAATCGGCAAGATCTTCGATGCGATGAACATGTTCCTGGGGAGCGTGGGATTGGTGACCTTGGCCCTGGGAGCAATCGGCATCATTAACATCATGCTGGTTGCCGTCGCGGACCGGACGCGCGAAATCGGTTTGCGCAAAGCGGTGGGCGCAACGAACGCCAGCATCATGTTCCAGTTCTTTGTGGAAGGAGCATTTCTTACGCTGCTGAGTGGCGGCATCGGCATTGCAGGCGCTGCTGGACTGATGGCCATGCTGTCGGGAGTCGATCTCGGCCAAGGGTTCGATCCACCCAAGTTGGTCGCATCCACGGCGTTTCTTGCTGTTATCTCGCTGGGAGTCGCCGGAGTAGCTGCTGGGCTATATCCCGCGCGCCGCGCCGCTATGCTTGAGCCCGTGGAGGCCCTCCGCAAGGAATAATCATGCATCGCGATCTCTTACAACAAGCGTACTCGGCCATGCGCCATGACTTGCGCCGTACCCTGCTCACGATGGCGGGGATGGCGTGGGGAATTGCGACGGTGGTTTTGCTGCTCTCCTACGGGAACGGCTTCGGCAAAGCCATCGAGACCATCTTCGAAAGTTTCGGGGCGACAGCGGTGGGAGTGTTCCCGGGGCGCACGTCGCAGCAGGCCGGCGGTAACAAGGCGGGTGTGCAGGTTCGCTTCACCAATGATGATATCGAATTGATGCGCAACAACATTCCCCTGTGCCGGCATGTTGTCCGCATGGCACAGAAGGATTCGACGGTTCAGAACAATAACCGATCGTTCACATTCCCCGTGATGGGTCTCGATCCTTCGATTCAGGACATATGGAATCTCGACATCGAGCAGGGACGTTTTCTCAACGATGCCGATAATATGCAACACGGACTCTATGCGGTGATCGCATCGGAAGCGCGCGACAAACTTTTCTCCGGCATGCCGGCGGTGGGCGAATCAATCCGCATTGATGGCGTGACTTTCGAGGTGATCGGTGTGGGTGCGCCACGGATGCAGGAGGGCGACAACGACAATAACCGCGTCGTCTATATTCCTTTTAATTCGATGGATGTCCTCAAAGACAATCACTACCTCGATGGAATGTGGCTCGACTCCGCGGGGCTTGATCACGATAAGTTGGATAAGACGATTCGATCGACACTGGCTACCGCACATAGCTTTAAGCCAGACGACCAGCGCGCTGTTTTCGTCTTCGATGCGCAAAAGCAACTGGCGCAGTTTGGCATTATCACGATGGCCTTGAAGGTCCTGTTGGCATTCATTGGGACCGTCACTCTGGGCATCGGCGGCGTTGGCCTGATGAACATCATGCTGGTATCAGTCACGCAGCGGACGCGCGAGATCGGCGTGGAGAAGGCATTGGGAGCGCGACGACACCACATTCTTTTCCAGTTCCTCTCGGAGGCGATGGTGATCACAGCCGCTGGAGGGGCGCTAGGAATTGTTCTTTCGTATGCGGTTTCGATCTTCGCCGGCCGCATCACCTTTTATAGTGCCCTCGCAAAGCATGCCGAAGCAGCGGATATCCGCCTGATTGTCTCGCCGATGATCCTGGTTGTGGCGACTTCGATCCTGGCGGTGGTGGGAGTGATCAGTGGCATGGTTCCAGCGCTTCGGGCGGCCAACCTTGATCCCATTGAAGCGCTGCGTTACGAGTAACCAGCGCGTTGCCTGCCGTACAATCATTCCGGCATGTCTGACGACATTCTTACGATGACACCGCCCCCGGCTGATGCGCGCCTCGCATATGGCTCGGACCCCAACCAGTTTCTCGATCTGCGTGTTCCCTCGGCGACAAGAGTTTCCAAGCCATATCCGTTGGTGATCAACATTCACGGCGGCTATTGGCGCGCTAAATACAATCTCGACCACGCGGGTCATTTATGCGCGGCTCTGACGAGCAAAGGCCTGGCGACTGCGAATCTCGAGTTCCGCCGTGTGGGAAACGACGGCGGCGGATGGCCAGGCAGTTTCGCCGATATTCGTTCCGCCTATCAATTTCTTATGCAAAACGCCCGGCAGCATCACCTGGACACTGCAAGAGTTGTGGTCATGGGACATTCAGCTGGAGGGCAACTCGCGCTCTGCCTTGCGGCTCACGAAGCCAGTGTCAGTCGCGCCGTCTCGGTCGCTGGCGTGGTCGACTTGCAGCGTGCGCACAAGCTGCACCTCAGTCACGATGCCGTCGTCGAGTTTCTGCATGGCACCCCCAGCGAGGTTCCGGACCATTACCGCGAAGCCGATCCGATGGAGCTTTCGATCCCCACAGCCCGGCAGTGGTTGATTCATGGTTCTGCGGATGACGAAGTACCGGTTGCCTTCAGTCGCGATTACGTGTCAACCAAGCAGAATCGCTCGGTCAAAGAGAAAGAAGATGTGCATCTTCTCGAGATCTCCGAGGCTGGACACTTCGATGTAATTGACCCCCGAAGCACTGCATGGAAGCACGTGGAAGACGTTTTGCTTAGGTTGACTGGTTGAGAACTGCAGACCCAATCTGAGCCCTTCAGCTGTTGCTAGCTCCGTCGATCTCGCATAGAATTCACGATAACTTTTGGCTGGCCACGCGCGACACTCGGGCTCGCGTGCTGCGTACAACCAAAGACCCAGAACCCATGGTGCCCTTCAAGATTCCACAGGTGTCCTCATTCGAATTTCCACAAAACGAAAGCCTTTATGGACTTCTGTTTCAAAACAGCCTCGATGGTCTGATGTTAACGGCACCGGATGGCTCGATTCTCGATGCTAATCCTGCAGCGTGCCGGATTTTAGGCCGCACTCGGGAAGAGATTCTGAGCGCAGGGCGCCAGGGACTGATGGACTCTTCCGATCCTCGACTTGCTGTTCTAATTGCCGAGCGACAACGAACCGGTCGGGCTCACGGGGAACTGAGGGCGCGACGCAAGGACGGCACGCTCTTCCCGGCAGAGATTTCTTCTGTTGTCTTTCAGGGCCCCGACGGGCAACTGAGAACCTGCATCATCTTTCGTGATGTCACGGAGCGGAGAGCAATCGAAGCCGAACGCGAGCGCCTGATTGAACAGCTGCAAGATGCACTGGGGCGCGTGAAATCGCTGAGCGGTCTTCTACCAATCTGCGCTTCCTGCCGAAGGATTCGCGACAAGCAAAACTCTTGGCATAACCTGGAGACCTATATCCGGAATCATACGGAGGCGGACTTCACTCACGGAATCTGCCCAGACTGCCGGCGCCAACTCTATCCCGAGACAATTCGCTGATGCCGCGTCATTGACACCCTAACCGCCACCTCATACGATTCTCGGTTCATCGAGGGGTCCCATGAAGACTCGTCTCAGGCTTCATCGTTTTCTTCTGATTGTCCTTACAGCTTTAGTATTGGTCGCGGCGTCGACATCCGGGCCACAGGCCGATCGTACACGCTACCTAAACGACATCAAGTCGCTTGCCTCGCCCGACATGGAGGGACGGGGCGCCGGCACCAAGGGTCTGACGCGTGCCCAACGTTTGATTGAGAAGCGGTACAAAGAACTCGGACTGGAACCGGCAGGATCGAATGGCTACACCCAGCCATTCACAGTCGTCACTGGTGCACGCCTCAAATCCGATAACCGCTTCGCGATCGAAGCAGCAGGGTCCACGAGTGATTTGAAAATCAATCAGGACTTCGTTCCGTTTAGCTTCTCTGCTTCCAGCCAGATCGCTGCTCCGGTCGTGTTCGCTGGATATGGCGTGACGGCGGAGGAATTCCATTATGACGACTATGCCGGCGTCGACGTGAAAGACAAGATCGTTGTTGTTCTGCGCTACGAACCTTCAGGGTTCGCGGAGAAGAGCGGAAACCATGGACTCACGCAACACTCGCAGCTCATCACTAAGGCCATTAATGCGCGCAATCATGGAGCAAAAGGCATTGTCGTTCTGAACGGAAAATTGGGTGACGGAGAAGAGGATCTGCTGACGCGATTCGGCAGTGTCAGCGGGCCAGAGAATGTAGGTCTGGTCATGGTGCAGGTGAAGAACAGAGTCGCAGACTCCTGGTTCCAAACTGCTGGGAAAACCCTGAAAGATGTTCAGGAGCAAATCAATTCTGGGAGCAAACCGGCGTCCTTCGCTTTCCCGGATACGTTACAACTCGCTCTGCACATCGACATTGAAACAACGCGTGCTACGGTCAACAACGTTCTCGCATGGTTGCCGGGACAAACGGACGACTACGTCATCATCGGGGCTCATTATGATCACCTGGGTCGCGGGAACTTCGATTCGCTTGCCCCGTCCCAGATTGGACAGATTCATCCTGGCGCCGACGACAATGCCAGCGGAACGGCCGGGGTCCTCGAATTGGCGCGACTTCTGGCGCCACAGCGCGGACAACTGAAACGAAGCATTCTGTTCATGGACTTTGCGGGGGAAGAACTTGGCCTTTTAGGTTCGGCCGAGTGGGTCAAGAATCCGACGAGACCACTGGCGAAGGCCGTCGCCATGCTCAATATGGACATGATTGGCCGCATCAAAGACGACAAGGTTTACATTGGAGGCGTCGGCACCGGTTCCACGCTCAAGGCCATCCTCGATCAGGGGCAAAAAGAAACGCCGTTCAAGATCGAATATTCTGCCGGTGGATATTCCGCAAGCGACCATACTTCATTCGTAGCGAAGAAGATTCCAGTGCTGTTCTTTTTTTCTGGATTGCACTCGGACTATCACAAACCTTCCGACACATGGGACAAGATCAACGCGCCCTCGGCGGCGCGACTGCTCGATCTGGTGGAAAACGTCGCGGTCCAGTTGGCGAACGCAAATGAGCTGCCCACGTTCCAGGTTGTGAGCGAAGACAAGCCGACGACTGCGGGCGGGGGCGGCGGTTATGGGCCGTACTTCGGGTCGATTCCTGACTTTGGTCAGACGGAAAACGGGGTGAAATTTTCTGATGTAAAACCGAACTCTCCGGCTGCAAAGGCTGGTCTCAAAGCGGGGGACATCTTGATTCAATTTGGCGACAAGCCGATCAAGAACTTGTACGACTTCACCGATGCGCTTCGCCGGAGCAAGGTGGGCGACGTCGTGGAAGTGAAAGTGTTGCGCGATGGTCAGACAGTCACCGTCAGTGTGAAGTTGGAACAGAGGAAATGACTATTCACTTCTAGCAGGATCAGGAGTCCGTGTGATCCGCGCAATCCACGGCGAAGAAGCTACGTGAATCCCTTATAATCGTCGGTCACAAGAGAGGACTCCTTTGCCCTTCGACGACCTTCGCCAGTGGATCGCGGCGCTCGAACGCGCGGGCCAACTGAAGCGCATCCAAACTGAAACTGATCCTATTCTTGAGATCGCCGAGATCACTGACCGTGCCTCCAAAAGCCGCGACAAACAAGGCGTCGCGGGCGGCCCAGCACTTCTATTTCAAAATATCAAAGGTCATTCGGGCGCTCAGGTCCTGATCAATCAGTTCGGTTCCGAAGCCCGCATGAAACTTGCGCTGGGCGTCAATTCCCTCGACGAGATTGCGGGACGCATCCGTATGTTTATGGATGTGAAGTCACCCCAGGGTTTTCTGGACAAGCTGAAGATGTTGCCTTTGCTGACGGAAGCCGGCAAGTTTTTTCCGCGGACCGTGCCTACCGGGCCATGCAAAGAAGTGATCGAGCGCGACAACTTCTCTCTGCTTGATTTTCCGATCCTGCAGTGCTGGCCGAAAGATGCTGGACGATTCATCACGCTGCCGTGCGTTACCACGCGCGACCCCAGGTCTGGAAAGCGCAATCTTGGTATGTACCGGATGCAGGTTTATGACGAACGCACGACGGGGATGCATTGGCAGCGGCAGAAAGTGGCGGCGGAGCACGCGCGGGAACGCATGCGCGCCGCGGTCGATGGAAAATCTGCTGCGGTCGACATTATGGCGCGCTCGTCGGGCGGTTCGGTTTTGCCGGAAGGCTCGCGTCCCTCAGGAAAGATGGAGGTCGCGGTTGCTATCGGCACTGAGCCGGCCGTTACCTTCTCTGCGATTGTTCCTGCGCCGCCCGAGGTCGAGGAATACCTGATCGCAGGTTTCCTTCGCGGGGCGCCTGTTGATCTGGTGAAATGCGAGACGGTCGACCTGGAAGTGCCGGCAGCAAGCGAGATTGTCCTCGAGGGATACGTAAATCTCGATGAACTTCGCACTGAAGGTCCGTTTGGAGACCACACCGGCTTTTACTCGCTCGAAGATCTTTATCCGGTCTTCCATCTAACCTGCATTACGCACCGGAAAGATCCCATTTACGCGACCACCATCGTGGGCAAGCCTCCTCAGGAGGATGCCTATATGGGCAAGGCGGTTGAGCGAATCTTTTTGCCGCTCATGAAACTGACAATCCCCGAGTTGGTAGACGTCAATCTGCCGATTGAGGGCGTCTTCCACAACCTGATGATCGTCTCAATCAAGAAATCGTATCCGGGACAGGCGCGAAAGGTGATGAACGCGATCTGGTCGCTGGGGCAGGCGATGTTTACGAAATGCGTTGTCGTAGTGGACGAGGACGTTAATGTTCAGGATCTTGCCGATGTAACGCTGAAGGTCTTCAATCATATCGATCCTGAGCGTGACATTCAGTTCACGCTCGGTCCCGTGGATTCGCTTGACCATGCGTCACGGTTGCCTAACTTCGGATCAAAGATGGGGATTGACGCAACTCGGAAGTGGGCAAGCGAGGGGTTTGCACGGCCATGGCCCGATGAAATTGTGATGGATTCGAAGACTAAGGCGGAGGTCGACAGCAAGTGGAAGATGTTGGCAAAGGAACTTGGAATTGAGTGATCGAACCGCCTAGTTCTCTAGCTTGATCTTCGCCAGCGTTTTCACGTCCTTTGCATCCTTGGCGTCGTGGACTTCAATGCGAACTGCCGTTCCCTCTGTATAACGCTTGGCTTTTTCGATAAGTTTGCGAGTGCTCGGCGGCAGCACGGCGATTCGTGCCGCTGCCACTGCCTTATCCCCAAGCGCAAAAGATGCCAGAAAACAACCTGTGCTAGGGGATAGATAGACGATGTTCCGTTTGTTCCGTTGCAGTCGCAGCGACCAACCCGCTTTGATGGAATAGCTGTTCCATTCTTCCGAGTCCAACTTCAGATCACGCTTCAGATCGGCGACAAGTCCTCTCCACAACGCGTCGGCATCACCCAACGCGGATGACAACTCGCTCTCGGTTGGCCTCTCTTCGTGACCTGCAAACGCATTCTTCAACGTATCGCGTTTCGTTATTTGAGTTTTTCGGCAAAGCGAGGTGGGTGTCCTTACCCGAAGAGAGTTCGCACACCCCAAGCCGCGGCGACGCCGAATACAGCTATAAATGCAAGGCCAATCGCATGATCGGTAATCGTGCTTTTGCTCCAACCCTGGAGCACGGCGATCGTTCAAACGACAAATAAAACAATTGCACCGACGCCAAGAATCTTTAGCAGCATGATCCAATTCCTCCCATCCCACAAAAACCACTCGGGAACAAGATCCGGATTGATAGTGCTGCATCGTGCTGATCTGTGCAGTGATCTAAATCACGCAACCACGACGAGGCCGCTCGCCCGAGATTAGCAGAACAACTATTCACGCGGGCGATCAGGGCCCAAGCACTCATATCCCGCGCACTGGAGCACCGGCAAGCGCGGATATTTGGGGAATTTCGGGTCGGTGGCGGACCGTTCGCACAGGTAGAAAGTAGATCCGCGGTCGGACAGGATCTGCCGCATGAAGCGACAATCCGAACACAGACCCACACTTACCTTCAGCGCCGCTGTGTTCTGCTGGTTCACATTCACAGAATACATGCGTCCGGACAGGTCTAAAGGCTACTCAAGCCTCTTAAACGTTCACCACCTCCGGAAGCTCGCCTTTGGGACGATTTCGCCATTCTTTCGGTATACTGAATATCGAGATGCCAGTTCTGAAGAACATCGCCGCCATTGCCAAAGGTATGAGCATCACCTTCATGGAGATGTTTCAGCCCACGACTGTGGAGAATTATCCCGACGGCAAAGATCCCCTGCGCGGCGCGCGTATTGAGGCCCGTTTCCGCGGCGCTCACGTGCTGCAACGCGATGAAAACGGCCTGGAGAAGTGCGTAGCTTGTTTCCTATGCGCGGCCGCCTGTCCGTCGAACTGCATCTATATCGAAGCGGCGGAGAATTCCGCGGAGAACCGTGTCAGTGGCGCCGAACGTTACGCCAAGGTCTACAACATCGATTACAACCGCTGCATTTTTTGCGGGTATTGCGTGGAAGCGTGTCCAACGGATGCGATTACCCACGGACATGGGTTTGAGCTGGCGACCTTCAATGCCAGCAATCTGGTTTATCGCAAGGAGCAAATGCTGGCCCCCCGGCCAGCTCACATGGGCGCCAACGTGGTATTCAACCAAGCCGACGTGGATGGTGGTGCGCCGGCGGAGATGGTGCCGGGGAGCTGATTTCGAAGCGACTGCGAGTTCAACCAACGCCGGTCCTCGAGACCGGCGTTCGTGCATGTGGGTCAAGGCAACTTCAACATCTTCGCCGCGGATTTACGCGGATCAACACGGATAGACCGAATGCGAAGAGCTAGAGGCTAGGAGCTAGAAGCTATCAATGGCTGACTTCTTACAGACCGTGAAGGAACGCGTCGTGGTTTACGACGGCGCAATGGGGACCAACATCCAGAAGCGCAATCCCACCCTGGACGATTACTGGGGCAAGGAGAATTGCAGCGAAGTACTGGTGTTGAGCCGTCCCGACATCATCCGCGAGATTCATGCGGATTTTTTCCGTGTAGGCTGCGACATCGTCGAAACCAATACCTTCGGCGGTTCCAGCATCGTGCTCGGTGAATTCGAACTGCGCGATCGCGTGCACGAGATCAATGTAAAGGCGGCGCAACTTGCCAAGGAAGTGGCGCAGCAGTTCTCGACGAACGATCGTCCCCGCTTCGTCGCTGGGTCAATGGGTCCCACCACTAAGCTGCCGTCTCTGGGCCACATCAGTTTCGACGCGATGGTTGAATCTTACGAAGAGCAGGCTGCCGCGCTGATTGAAGGCGGAGTCGACGTGCTATTGATCGAGACGGCGCAGGACTTATTGCAAGTGAAGATCGCCACCATCGGCGTGCTGGAAGCGATGCGAAAGGCGGGAAAGCTCCTTCCCGTGCAGGTGCAGGTCACCCTGCAGGAATCGGGGACGATGCTGCTGGGTACGGAGATCGGGGCAGCTCTGACCGCGCTTGAGCCGTTCGAAGTAGATGCAATCGGTTTGAACTGTGCAACCGGACCGAAGGAGATGAACGATGCCGTCCGCTATCTGGGGCTGAATTCGACCAAGGAAGTTTCGGTCTTGCCGAATGCGGGATTGCCGCAGAACGTGGGCGGACACGCCGTCTACCAGTTGTCGCCAGAGGAATTGGCGGAGTATCACAAGCATTTTGTAAAGGACTATGGTGTCCGTATTGTCGGTGGATGCTGCGGGACGACTCCCGAGCATCTGAAAGCCGTCGTCGATGCGGTTTCCAATGTTGAACC
>Ga0070713_100001474_pt1 | contig 15027 bp, 15 predicted proteins | sample LARL82metaG_FD_65465 | JGI IMG/M metagenome (GOLD analysis project Ga0070713, IMG submission 65465) | Corn, switchgrass and miscanthus rhizosphere microbial communities from Kellogg Biological Station, Michigan, USA - LAR L8-2 metaG | ecosystem: Host-associated > Plants > Roots > Rhizosphere ...
CGCACTCTGCGCTTGCAGGTAAGTGTTCCGCGCCGCCGGATCGGGCGTGACCATCAGCAATGGCTGGCCCCGTTTGACAATCTGCCCGGCGGCCACGCTCACCGCGATCACCTGGCCGCCATGCGCGAGGCTGATCGAACGTGCGTGCTGCGGATCGCCGGTGGCGCTGCCCCAGGCTTCGACGGTGTCGTGGAAAGTTTGCTGCACCGGCGTCGCGGTGGTTACCGCGACCTGGCCGGGCGGGGTGGCGGCGTCTTCGTCGTCCGCGGCGCCATGGCTGCAGCCGGCCAGCAACCCGGCCAGCAACAGCGCGCACAGATTCGGCAAAAGAGTTGAACGATTCATGGCGTGGCTGCTTTGACGGAGACGGGATGGGCGGTGGCGAGGTCGGTGTTGCCGAGCAGGGCTTCCAGCGCAATCGCCTGGGTGGCCTGCTGCTGTTGCAGGTCGAGCAGATCGAGGTCGGCGCTCAGCGCATTGCTGCGGATGGCCAGGTACGTCGGCCAATCCAGCAGGCGTTGCTGCCACGCCGCTTCGGCGGCGCGACGGGCCGCGTCCAGCTGCTGCGCATGAGCGGCCAGCGCCGCGCGCTGCTGGGTCAGCGTGGCGAGATCGGCGACCAGCCGCTGCATGTCGCTGCGGGTATCCAGCACGCGCGCCTCGTAGTCGTCCTTCAGCTGTTGCCGCGTGGCCTTCTCGATCGCGATATTGCCGCGATTGCGGTCGAACAGCGGCAGCGTGATGCCGATGCTGAAGCCGTGGGTGGTGACGTTGCTGGTATCGCGTGCGGTATTGAAGCCGATGTTCAACGCCGGAAACTGGGCCAGCACGGCCGCGCGCAGCTTCGCCTCCTGCGACTGGTAGCCGGCTTGCAGCGCGAGCAGATCAGGTCGCCGCCGCGGCAGGTCGGCCAGCGCCTGTTGCGCCTGCTCCGGCGTCGGGCTGGTCTGATAGGGCGTGCCGACCAATTCAAGCGGCGCGTCCGGTGCCAGCCCCAGCAGGACATGCAGATCCGTCTCTGCCTGATGCAGCGCGATCGCCGAGTCGGCCAGCCGTTTGCGCACATCCGCGCCGGCATTGAGGCCGGCGCTGGCACTGTCGTAAGTGAGATTGCCGGCACGCAGGGCCGTGCTGATGGAGGGTTCGAGCGGGGCCAGCGCGGCCAGCTCGGTCGTGAGCCGCGCCTGCTGAGCGCGCAGGGTCAGCACCTGATCGAACAGCAACCGCGCCTGGGCCACGCTCTGCCATTCCGCCCACAACAGGTCGAGATTCACCTGCTCGGCCTGGCTGCGCGCGGCGGCACGCCGTGACGAGCGCGTCAGCAACGCGGTGATGTCCTCGCTGAGGCCGAGGCTGTACGCGCTGCTCGTGCCGGCATCGGTGTGACCGGGGAAATCCTCGCTGAAACTCAGCTGCGGATCGGGCAGCAAACCGGCGGCAAACGCTTGCGCGCGGGCGATGCCGAGTTCGTCGCGCTTGACCTTCAGGGCCGGACTGTTGATCACGGCCAGCATCGCCACTTCAGTGACATCGAGCCCGTCCGAGGGATCGAAACGATGATCCGGTAGCGCCAGCGCCGGCATCGCTGCTATCGGTGCGGTCAGGTGCATCACGCTGGGTGCGCCTTGACCGCTACCGAGCGGAAGAGGCGTGTACGTGGCACAACCGCTCAAAGCCAGTCCGACGCCGATACCCAGCATCCAGAGAGAGGCGTGAGGCAGGCACCAACGCGAGAGACGTTGAAGCGGCATGGCACGAGGGTGTCGCTGCTGACGAGTATGGCGCATGAGCCATTCTGACGGCAGGCCGCTTAGTTTTCTCTTAAGAATTTCCGATCAGCGTCCTGTGAAAAATATACGGAGGCGTCATTTGAAGTGGTGTATGAAGCCGACCTGGAAGCCGCCCGGCAGCCAGCCGATGATCAGCGGCGAATTGCGATGGGCCGACCATAGCCCGACGCCAGTGCCGATGGCGGCACCGATCAGCACGTCGCTCTGCCAGTGGGCGCGAACCTTCATGCGCGCCACCGCGTCGTAGGCCGGCAGCAGGGCCAGCGCATAGACGGCAGGATGATCCTCGCCGTAGTTGGCAATGAATGGCGTCACCGCGGCCGAAATGGCCGCCACTTCGCCACTCGGAAAACTCTTCGCGTGCGATCCGGCAAAGAAACGGTCGGGGTTGCTGGTTTGCGAAGGCCGTTCGCGCTGAAAAGCGTACTTCATCGCTTCGGTGCCAACGCTGGTGATGACCAGCGCATCCACGGACCGCCAGAACGTGTCGCCCAGCTTGTCCTGATCGCCGAAGGCCAGGGCACCGCCGGCGACCGTGAAGATGGTGCCGTACATCAGCGCGTTCTGGTTGGTGCGCTTCCAGATGCCGCTGTCGTCGTAATGGAGGCGGTGGTCGATGCCGAGCGGGCCACCGGAGGCACAGGCACTCCCCGAAGCCAGAATGGCGACGCTGAACACCCAGGATCGCAATGCGGGCATGTCACGGCTCCCACACGGCAGGCACGGGCCTGTCTTCGCACCGAAAAACTACGCCGGTCAGCTTTCGGTTTCCTTATCAAGGCGGCCATCGGCGGCGATCGAAGGGCTGGTGACCCGAGGACGGGAAAGGACACCGAAAGGCAGGGTTTCTACCCTGCACGGTATCGTTATTGGATTGGCGTGAGTTTCTGATGTCCGAATCTGGCTGGACCATTCTGTGTGATTTCGACGGCACGATTTCCGTCGAGGACGTGATCGACTCGCTGCTCGACCGTTTCGGCCGCCCGGGCTGGGAAGTGCTGGAGCAGGACTGGCGCGCCGGTCGCATCGGCTCGCGCGAGTGCATGTCGGGTCAGGTCGATCTGCTGCAGATGACCCGCGCGGAACTCGACGCGCATCTGGGCGAGCTGTGGATCGACCATGCGTTTCCGGGTTTCGTGGCGAAGACGCGCGAACTGAACGTGCCGATCCGCGTGGTCAGTGACGGTCTCGATTATGCGATCCATAAGATTCTCGGCCGTTACGGCCTGGACACGCTGCCGCTGGCGGCGAACCACCTGTCGCCGGCCGAACCGCCGAAGCAGTGGCAGCTGACCTCGCCGTTCCAGGCCGACGGCTGCCGCAGCGGCACCTGCAAGTGCGCCTGTGTGGCGCAGGCCCGCAAGACCGGTGCGAAAACCTTGCTGATCGGCGACGGCGCCTCGGATTTCTGCGCCGCCGACCGCGTCGATTTCGTGTTCGCCAAGCATCGCCTGATCGAGCATTGCCGCGCCACCGGCATCGACTACGTGCCGATCACCGGTTTCGAGGATGCGCTGGAGTTCCTGCCGAAGCTGCTCGATGGCAGCCTGGCCAGCCATTGGCACCATGAGCCGGCGCACGCGCTTCCCTGATCGCGTCGCACGCCGTACTTTTTTCTGCATCTGTACTCCCCGAATCATTCCGGATCATTCCCCATGAAAATCGACAAGACCGCCGCCGGTTTCATCGACGACGCGCAACTGCTCGCCGACGAAGCCAAGTACAGCTCGTTCGGCGACACCGTGCATTACGTGGACCCGCCGAAGATCTTTCGCCACGGCGAAGGCAGCTACATGTACGACACCGCCGGCACGCCGTTCCTCGACCTGCAGATGTGGTATTCGGCGGTCAATTTCGGCTACGGCAACCCGCGCCTCAACCATGTGCTGAAAGAGCAGATCGACCGTTTGCCGCAGGTGGCCAGCCAGTACCTGCACCAGACCCGCATCGAGCTGGCCAAGACGGTGGCGCTGGATGCGAAGAAGAAGTTCGGACTGGACGGCCGCGTGCACTTCAACGTGGGCGGCGCGCAGGCGATCGAGGATTCGCTGAAGATCGTGCGCAACGCCAGCAACGGCAAGAGCCTGATGTTCGCGTTCGAGGGCGGCTACCACGGCCGCACCCTGGGCGCCTCGTCGATCACGTCGAGCTATCGCTACCGTCGCCGCTTCGGCCACTTCGGCGAGCGCGCGATGTTCATCCCGTTCCCGTATCCGTTCCGCCGCCCGAAGGGCATGACGCCGGAAGAATATTCGGACGCCTGCGTGCGCCAGTTCGCCCGCCTGTTCGAAACCGAATACAACGGTGTGTGGGATCCGAAGGTGAACCAGGCCGAATACGCCGCGTTCTACGTCGAGCCGATCCAGGGCACCGGCGGCTACGTGATCCCGCCGATGAATTTCTTCAAGGACTTGAAGAAGGTGCTGGATCAGTACGGCATCCTGATGGTGGTCGACGAAATCCAGATGGGTTTCTGGCGCACCGGCAAGCTGTGGTCGATCGAGCACTTCGGCGTGACGCCTGATGTCTTGGTGTTCGGCAAGGCGCTGACCAACGGCTTGAATCCGCTGTCCGGCCTGTGGGCGCGCGAAGAGCTGATCAATCCGACCATCTTCCCGCCGGGTTCGACCCATTCCACGTTCAACTCCAATCCGCTGGGTACCGCGCTGGGCCTGGAAGTGATCAAGATGGGTTACGAGCTGGACTACGAGACCAGCGTGCCGAAGAAGGGCGCGCATTTCCTCGAAGGCCTGCGCGACCTGCAGAAGCGCCACAAGGAAATCGGCGACGTCGACGGCCTCGGCCTGGCGCTGCGCGCCGAGATCTGCACCGACGACGGCTTCACGCCGAACAAGGCGCTGCTCGACAAGATGGTCGACATCGGCCTGGCCGGCGACCTCGAGCACAACGGCAAGAAGATCGGCCTCGTGCTGGACGTGGGCGGCTGGTACAAGAACGTGATCACCTTCGCGCCGTCGCTGGAGATCACCCATGAGGAGATCGACCTGGCGATCGCCTTGCTCGATCAGCTGCTGACCAAAGCCAAGAAGGGTTGAGCCTGGCCGTGCGTGGGCCAGGCATCATGGGGGCTGGCGCAAAAAGAACCCGGCGACATGTCGCCGGGTTCTTTGGTTTGTTGCGCGGTGGAATGCCGTTACGGCGCGCGCTTGAGCGCCAGCACCGCGTTGAGTCCGCCGAACGCGAACGAGTTGCTCAATGCGGCACGCACCGGCATCTCGCGCGCGACATTCGGCACGTAATCCAGATCGCAGGCCGGATCGACCTTGTCCAGATTCGCGGTAGGCGGCACCACGCTGTCGCGCAAGGCGCCAACCACCGCCACCAGCTCCAGCGCGCCGGACGCGCCCAGCGCGTGGCCATGCATCGACTTGGTCGAGGACACTGCAAGGCGATCGGCATGCGCGCCGAACGCAAGACGGATCGCCTTGGACTCGGTGACATCGTTGGCGAGAGTGCCGGTGCCATGGGCGTTGATGTAGTCGACGTCTTCGGGTGCCAGCCCGGCATCGGCGAGCGCCTGGCGCATCGCGCTGGCCGCTCCGTCCGCGCTGGGCATCACGATGTCGGTGGCATCGGCGGTCATGCCGCTGCCGGCCAGTTCGGCGAGGATGGTCGCGCCGCGTGCTTGAGCATGTTCCAGCGATTCCAGCACGAAGATGCCGGCGCCCTCGCCGAGCACCAGGCCGCGCCGGTTGACGCTGAACGGGCGGCAGGTGTCGTCGGCCAGCACGCGCATCGCCTCCCACGCTCGCAAGGCGCCATACGTGATGCACGCTTCGGTGCCGCCGGTGATGGCTGCATCGACCATGCCGTAGCGGATCATCATGGCGGCCTGGATGATCGCGTGGTTCGCCGAGGCGCAGGCGCTGGCCACCGCATAGGTGGGTCCGCGCAGGCCATAGGCGATGCTGATCTGGCTGGCCGAGGCGTTGGTCATCAGGCGCACGATGGTGAGCGGATGCGCGCGTTGGGAATTCTCCCCGTACAGCCGCTTGCTCTGCTCGTCCTGGGTGGTTTCGCCGCCGACGCCGGTGCCGACCACGCACGCCGTGCGCACGCCGAGACCGTTCTGGCGAAACTCCAGTCCGGATTGCGTGATCGCCTCACGCGCCGCATGCAGCGCGAATTCCGAGGTGCGGTCGAGCATCGGCAGGATGCGTTCGTCGATATTCGCTGCAGGGTCGAAACTCGCCGGCACCTGGGCGGCGATCTTCACGCGCAGGCGCGCTGCATCCGGATGGTTCAGCGGACCGATCGCACTGCGGCCTTCGCGCAGGCCTTGCCACAGCGCCTCGGCACCGACGCCGAGCGGGCTGATCGCGCCCATGCCGGTGATCACCACGCGGCGCATCAGTGGAACCGTGGACATCAGTTCGATCCTTCGCCCGCGGCGGCCTTGTCATCCAGCGCCTTCTGCACCGCGTCGACCAGGCTCTGCGTCGTGTCGGTGTCGAAGTTGGCCCCTTGCTGGTCCGGGAAGGTGATGTTGAAGTGTTCCTCGATGTCGAAGATCAATTCGATCGCCTCCAGCGAAGCGATGCCCAGATCCTTCAAGGTGGATTCGGGCTTGATCGTGGCCACGTCGATCTTGGCCTGCTTGGCAATGAGATCGAAAATCTGTTGCTGGGTCGTATCGGTCATGACGAGTAGGCTCCTGGCTGCGCACGACAGTGTTACATATCAACCAGTCTAGGCAGATTTGCTTACTCATGCCTTTCATTTCGCAATTGGAACCGGACGCACTGCTCGCGCATTTCATGGCGCAGCCGCCGATCGGGTTTGCCGTTGAACTCTCGCCGCAGGGCATGCCGAGTTTCGTGGCGCCGTTCGACCTGCTGACCACCGCGGACGATGAACTGCGCCGTCGAGTGACGCACTTGCCGCTGTATCGCTGGTGGGGGCGCCTGCTGCGCTGGCGCACGCGCTTTGCCGGTACCACCGTGTCCGAGTATGCGCCGCTGCCTCCGGGCGTGACGCCAGCCGAACTGGCGCAGGGCCTGAAGGCCGCGTACGGGCGTGAATGCCGGTTGCTGATCGTCAAGGACATCGCGCAGGACTCACCCCTGCTCAGCGACGCCGACAACGCCTATGCGCAAGCATTCGCCAGCGCCTGCGAAGCCGAGGGCTATGTGCTGCTCGAAGGTCAGGCGCTGGCTTGGGTGCCGATCGATTTCGCCTCGGGCGACGAGTATCTGGCGCGACTGTCGTCCGGCCGGCGGAAGAACATCCGGCGCAAGCTGCGTTCCCGCGCCGACCTCGAGATCGAGATGGTGCACACCGGCGATGCACGCTTCAGCGACGCGGCGACCCTGGCGGCGTTCTATGCGCTGTTCGACAACGTGTACGCGCAAAGCGAGATCCACTTCGACCGGCTGAGCGCGGCGTTCTTTCGGGAGGTGCTGCAGGACGGCGGCAGCGGCGGCGTGGTGTTCGTCTACCGGCATGCCGGGCAGATGATCGGCTGGAATCTCTGTTACGAACATGGCGGCAAGCTGATCGACAAATACGTCGGCTTCGCCTACCCGCAGGCACGTGAGCACAATCTGTACTTCGTCAGCTGGATGCACAATCTCGACTACGCGCGGCAGCGCGGCCTGAGCCATTACGTGGCCGGCTGGACCGACCCCGAAGTCAAATCCTTTCTGGGTGCAAGCATGACTTTTACCCGTCATGCGGTATATGCCCGCCATCCGCTGTTGCGTGCGCTGCTGCGTCGACTCGGCAGCCATTTCGAGAGTGATCGCAGCTGGCAGGCGGCCACGGAGGCTACCAATGAATAACCTGGCGAACCGGCCTGTCGTGCTCGACATCGACCAATCGGTGGGGCCGTTGCCCGACCGATTGGTGCTGCCGCTGGCACACTGGCAGGAATCGATCCGCTTCGGCTCGTCGCTGGCGACGATGCGGCGCTTCGGCTTGATGCTCGACGAATTGCTGCCGGCCGAGTACGGCACCGTATTCCTGGGCAGCGGCGACTTCCATCATCTGAGCTGGCCATTGATCGCACGCCTGCCATCGCGCACGCCGTTCCAGGTCGTGGTACTCGACAACCACCCGGATAACATGCGCTTTCCGTTCGGCGTGCATTGCGGTTCGTGGGTGCGTCGCGTGGCGATGCTGCCGCAGGTCAGTCACGTGCATGTGCTCGGCATCACTTCGAGCGATATCGGTGGCGGTCATGCGTGGGAGAACTATCTGACCCCGTTGCGGCGCGGCAAGCTGAGCTATTGGAGCATCGGCGTGGACGCCGGCTGGTCGCGCCGGCTTGGGCTGGCGCATGCATTCCATGGTTTCGACTCGCCCGAAGCGATGGTCGATGCGTTCGTCGAAGCGCAGCGCACGCAAACGGTGCCGAGCTACCTGTCGATCGACAAGGATGCGTTCTCACCGGAGGTGGCGCATACCAATTGGGATCAAGGCCGGCTGCTGACCGATCACGCGCTGGCGTTGATCGGCAGTCTGCGTCACGGCCTGGTCGGCAGCGACATCAACGGCGAGGTTTCGCACTACCGCTACCAGAGCTGGTGGAAGCGCCGGCTATCGGCGATGGACGAGCAGCCCGAGATCGATCCGGCGCAACTGGCCGGCTGGCAGGCGCAGCAGCATGCGTTGAATCTGCAGTTGCTGGCGGCGATTGCGGCAAAGTCCGGCTGACTCAGCCAAGGACGGTTTCCAGAGTGCGGCAGACCGTCTCGAAATCCTCGTCAGTAACCCACGGGCTGTTGCTGATGCTCAGGCTGCGCGCCGCGAAATCGCGCGCATGCGGCACGTCCTGCGGCGGCACCACGCCAGCGAGATAGGCATAGTCGGGCAGGGCGTGGATGAACAGGCGGCTGACGCCGAGACCGGATTGCCACAACTCGGTCAGCGCGGCATCGCGGCGTCGTTGGTCGGGCAGCATCAGCAATAAAAACGGCCAGGTGCCGTGCGTGCCGACAGGATCGTCGAGGACCTCGACGCCATCGATACGGCGCAGTCGGGGCAATCGTTGTTGCGCTTGCGCAGACAGCAGATCGAGAAACGTCGGCAGTCGGGTCGCGGCATGCGCGCCGACGGCCTGGCGCCAGTGGCCGACGCGATGCAGCGGTATCGTCAGCGGAAAGTCATCGCCCACCGCGGCAACCGGATCGCCGCGGCGCAGGGCGCGACGCAACGGATTGCCGTATGCCAGACGCAGACCGCGTGGTCGATATAACGCGGCGTAGCCGAGCAGTTCGATGCTGCGTTTCCATTCCCAGGCGAAGCTGTGCGGCACGATGCGGGCGGCGGTGCGGGCGAGGCGTTCGCGCATGACGGGGTCGCGCGCCAGCAGCAGCCCGCCTTCGTAGATCGACAACCCTTTGCCGGCGGCCAGGCTGAAAAAGCCGATATCGCCCGACAGGCCCACGCTGACATGGTCGCGGCGTGCGCCCAGTGCCTGCGCGGCATCCTCGATCACGTAGGCGCCCACGTTGCGCGCCACGGCGAGCGCATCGTCGACATCGGCGACGCGGCCGGCCAGATGGGTGGGGATGATCGCCAGCGTGCGTTCGTCACAGGCCGCACGCAAGGCGGCCGGATCCATGTCGTAGTGGCTGGCGCGCAGATCGCACAGCTGCAATTCGAGCCCGGCCTGCTGCACGGCGATCGCCACCAGCGGACAGGTGAACGCGGGAACCACGACGCGCCGGCGCTGCGGCTGCAGTTCGCGCAGCGTCGTCAGCGCGATCAGCAGTGACGCAGTGCCGGAGCACTCCAGTTGCAGCGGCGGCGTGCCCAGCTGTGCGGCGATGTCGGCGGCCAGGGTTGCTGCGCCCGGACGCAGGTCGGCCAGTCGCAGCGGCAGGCCGGCGGTGGGTGGCGGTTCGTGGGGGCGGCGGGACAGCATGCGCGCAGCTTAGCCGGTGCTCAGGCTTCGGCCGGTTCCGGCACGTGCTCGCGGCTCTCGGCCATGCCCAGGCAGACGATGCCGGCGATGATCGCGATCGCACCCAGCACGCGGGCGGCGTTGAGGTGTTCGTCGAACAACCACACGGACAGCAGCATCACCGACACCACTTCCAGATGCGAAGCGGCGAAGGCGGGGCCGATCGGCGCGTGCTTGAGCAAGGCCATCCAGGTGAAGAAAGCGCCGATATAGCCGATCACGGCACCGTAGACCCATGGCTGACCGAACACGCGCAACACCCATTCGAGGCTGGCAGCGACGGGCAGTGCCTGCGTGCCGGCATACTTGAAGCTGATCTGCGCAAGGGTGTCGAAACCCATCAGCAACAGGAAGCCGAACAGATAGAAGCGTTTCATCCGCCGACTCCCACGATCACCACACCGAGCGTGACCAGCAGGATGCCGGTGACTCGCAGCCGGGTCAGTTTCTCGCCGAACAGGAAACGGCCGGCGACCATGATCGCGACGATATTGATCGAGCCCAGCAGCACGCCTTCGGACAGCGGAATCAGCGACAGGAACGCGATCCACACCAGAAACTCGATCACGTAGCTGGCGATACCCAGCCACAACCACGGCCGTGACGCCATGTGCTTCCAGCGTGCCAGGCCGTCACCGGCGGCCTCATCGCCGGCGGCCGCCTTGAATGCCAGCTGGCCGCCGGTGTCGAGCACGATGTTGAGCAGCCACAGGCCTGCCACCAGGCTGGAGATGGAACCCTCCGCCGGCATCATCAGGCAGCGATGCGCTGCGTGCCGGTCGACGCGGCGATGTCGTCGAAGAACGCGGCCGAGCGATCGATCAAGGTGCGGCGCTCCCGGTCGATCGTGATCATGTGGTAGCTGTCCTTGAGCAGCAGCAGCTCGGCCGGCGCACTGACTTCGCGCATCACGAGTTCGGCATTTTTCAGGCTGGCGACGTCGTCCTCGCTGGCATGCGCGACCAGGCAGGGCGCGGTCACCTGCGGCAGCTGGCTGCGCACCTCGGCAGCGAGGTGATACATCTCGGCCAGCGAATACCACGGGTTGCCGGGCAGGCCGGCAGCGGCGCTGTCGCCGCTGAGCATCGCCGTGCTGACCTGCGCGCGCAGGCGCTCGTCACGGATGCCGTACGGCGGTTGTTCCATGAAACTGAAGTTGCGGCCGATGCCGAGCTTCTTCAGCAGCGGCAGCATGAATGACAGTCGCGCAGCCCACGGAATGCTCCAGCCGTCATAGCGGAAGGTAGCGCCATACACGCCGACGCCAGCGACCTGCTGCGGCCGATCCGCCGCCAGCTTGAGCGCCAGCAGCGCGCCCATCGACAGTCCGCCCACGAACAGGTGGTCGACCTTTTTCAGCATGTCGTCGGCGGCTTTCTCGACGCTGGCGTACCAGTCGCGCCAGCCGGTGGCGAGCAGATCCTCGACGTTGCCGCAGTGACCGGCCAGCTGCATGCCATGCACGGTGAAGCCGGCACGGTTCAGGCCCTTGCCGAGCAACCGCATTTCCATCGGTGTGCCGGTCAGGCCATGGATCAGCAGCACGCCGCTGCGGCCGCCCTCGAAGAAGAAATCAGTTTGCTGGATCACGCGGTAGCCCTGTGCGGTGAAACCGCGGCGATTCGCTGGCCGCGGTTCTTCAGGCCTAAGGATCGCAGAACGCGGTTTCCTCAGCCTTTCGGCGCGGTACGGGGCGGTGTCGTGGCGGCGCCAAAGCGCACCATCACACGCTGGCCGATGCGCAGGTTCTTGGTTTGATCGGAGGTGGGTTCGTCGAATGCCAGCACACATTCCACCGTGCGCGCGTTGGCGCGCACCTGCGGGTCGTTTTCCAGCGTAGCCGGGCCGTACACCCGGCCGATGCGCAGCACGTGCGCGCTCCAGCGGGTATCGTCGCGGCCGCTGTCCGGCACCACCTCGGCAGGCATGCCCGGCTGGATCACGCCGACGAAACTGTCGTTGAGTTCGGCACGGACGATCCGCGGTTTCTGCGGCAACAAGGTGAACAGCGGGCCGGAGGTGGGCGATACGCTGGCACCGGGTTGCGCCGACACCTGCACCACGTCGGCGTCGAACGGCGCGAGCAGGCTGCGCTGCTTCAATTCGTAGCGGGCTTCGTCCAGCTTCTGACTGGCCATGCTCAGCGCCGCGCGGGTGCTTTGCTGTTCGGCATCGAGTTGGGCGGCCGCTTCGCGCGCGTCGTCGGCGCTCTGGCCGTCGCCGGCACCCGCAGCGACGGCAGCGGCCAGTCGCTGGGCACGCTGCTTTGCCCCAACCTGTTTGACCGCGATCAACTTCAGTTGCGCCTGTATCTGTTCCAGCTGCGCCTGGGCGGCTTCGATGGCCAGCGTGGCCGGCTGGGTGTCCAGCGCGGCGAGCAGCTGACCCTGCTTGACGTGGTCGCCTTCATGCACGGCGACCTTGGCAAGGGTGCCTTCGCGCGGCATCGACAGCGTCAGCAAGCCCCCTTCGATGTCGACCTTGCCGCGCGCCACGGCGGCGTAGGCGGCGGGCGGCGCGGTGGCGTTGGTCGATTCGTCGGCGGATCGTGAGCAGCCCGCCAGCAGACACGTCAGCGCCAGCGCGATGCCACCAAGCCGGATCAGCCGCGGGCCGTATGAGTATCGCGGCGTAGGGTATGCGGGCGGCTTCATGACTTGTTTTCCTTGTTGTCGACGAGCGGTGCATGGGTATGCCGGTCGCTCAGAATGCGGCCATCTTCCATCGCCAGGACACGGTCGGCGTGGACGACCAGACGCGGATCGTGGCTGACGCACAGCACCGTGGTGCCGTGGGTATGGGCGATCCGGTGCAGGATATCGATGATCATCTGGCCGTTGGCTGCGTCCAGCGCACTGGTCGGTTCGTCGGCGAACAACAGCTCCGGTTCCTTGGCCAGCGCGCGGGCGATCGCCACGCGCTGTTTCTCGCCGCCGGACAGTTCGGATGGCCGCAAGCGCATGCGGTGCGCCAGGCCGACCTCCTCCAGCGATTGCTGTGCGCGGCGGCGAGCCTCGTTGCGCGACAAGCCCATGTGATTCAGCGGCAACTCGACCTGCTCGAACGCGCTCAGCGCAGGGAACAGATTGAAGCCCTGGAACACGAAGCCGGTGTGCTGCAGGCGGAAGCGTTCCAGCGCGCGCAGGTCGAGCTGGCCCAGCTCGCTGCCGAGTGCCTGCACGCGGCCGCTATCGACCTTCTGCAGCCCGCTGAGTATGGCCAGCAAGGTGCTCTTGCCGCAGCCGGACGGGCCGGAGATCAGGGTCAGTTCGCCGGCTTCGATATTCAGCGTGAGGCCATCCAGCACCTGGGTGCGCTGCTGACCTGAAACGAACGCCTTGCAGATGTTTTCCGCCAGCAGGGCAGGCGTGCGTACAGGTTCGGTGGCGGCGGCGGGATGTGTCACGACTACCTCAGCAACGTGGCGGGATCGGCGCGGCGCAGGCTGCGCATCGCGGCCAGCCCGGAGACGGCGGCCAGCCCCATGACCAGAATGATGCAGGCCAGTGCCGCCGGCACGTTCAGCACCACCGGCACGTCCTGGCTACGCGCCAGCATCATCAGCACGATGCCCAACGCGCTGGCGCCAAGCAGGCCCAGCGCACCGACCCAGAACGCCTGCTCCAGCACCACCCTGCGCAATGCCGCCACGCCTACGCCGAGCGCGTTGAGGGTGGCATATTCGCGTACCGAGCCGTTGACTGCGGCGATCAGGGTCTGGCTGGTGATCACCGCACCGACCAGGAACACGATACCCGCCAGGAACAGCACACCGGCGCCGGCGCCGGTATCGAACAACCAGTACAGCACCGAGCGCCGTGCAAAATCTTTGGCGCTCCAGGTGGTGTACGGGCCGAACGCGGTGTCGCCACGCAGGCGCGCGGCGACCGCATTGGCCTGGGACGAATCGCGCAGCTTGGCGACCAGATAAGTCGGGCCACTGTCGGCCGGATCGTCATTCAGCCGCCGCGCGGTATCCAGCGAGCACAGCACGTTGACGCCGCCCAGCGCACGCAGGCCGCTACTGATGCCGACTACACGCACCGGATGGCCGTTGATGGTGGCGGTCTGGCCGATGGTGACGCCGAGCTGGTCCAGCACGGAGCGGTCGACGACGACGGCGTCCGGTTCGGCCAGCCGTGCACGCAATCCGCCCGGCAATGCCTTGGAGAACATCAGGCCATTGGCACTTGGATCGATACCGGAGACGAACACCGAAACGCCGCCGGTTTCACCGGCGCCGCGCCAGTCGCCGTCGACCCAGATATACGGTTCGACCCGCTGCACCGCCGGATCCATCAGCACATGCGATTCCACGTCGGCACTGATGGTGCGGCCCGAACCCACGCTCTGGGTGCCGGGATAACCCACCCATACGTCAGCCGACGAACCGGTGATGTACAGGCTGGTGCTGCCGAAGATGCCCAGCACCAGAGCGATCTGCAGCAACTGCAACAAGCCGGCGAAGCCTACCGCCAGCATGGCCGGCAGAAAGCGCCGCCATTCGTAGATCAGTGTCTTGCGCGCGAGGGCCACCATCAGCGGCGCGCTCCGTCGGGAGTGGATGCATCTTGCTGCGTATCCGTGTCGGTTGCCGTCGGCAACGGTGCGCCGCCGAGGGCCTTGAACAGTGCCACGTAGGCCAGGCTGTGCCCGGCCCGGGCATCGGTCAATTCGATCGCGGCCTGATCGGCGGCTATGCGGCTCTCGGCAAAATCGAGCGGACTGCCCAGGCGCAGGTTCACCCGCGTTTGTGCGGCCTGATCGACGCGCTGCAGCGCCTGCCATGCGAGCAGGCTGTGCTGTTCACGCTGCTGCTGCTGCTGCACGGCTCCCAGTGCGGTTTCCACCTCGGTCACACCTTGCAGCACCGCTTGCCGGTAAGCCAGCACGCTGGCTTTCAGCTCGTGATCCTTCGCATGCTTGGCAGCCAGCCGGATACCCCAGTCGAACAAGGGAATATTGAGTTCCGGCCCTATCGAGACGATCGAATTGGGGGTATTGGCATATCTGTGGTTGTTGTCGATGTCGGTCGACCAGTCGATCGAACCGCCCAGGCCGATGCTGGGAAACAGATCGGCATGCGCCAGCGCCAGTGCGCCGGCGGCCTGCAGCACGTCCGCTTCTGCGCGGGCAATCTCCGGCCGCGTGCGGACCAGGTCGGCCGGGGCGCTGGCGAGCTGCCATGCGCCCAGTTCGGGCTGCATGCCCGGTTGCAGCCATGCGGCGTCGGGCTGGTTCCGGCCGAGCAGCATGGCCAGTCGCTGGGCACTGGCCGTAATGGCCTGCCGAGGCGCCGCCAGAGCGGCC